>Ga0307998_1001634_pt1 | contig 11990 bp, 10 predicted proteins | sample Davwhametageno37_FD_203147 | JGI IMG/M metagenome (GOLD analysis project Ga0307998, IMG submission 203147) | Marine microbial communities from Davis Island wharf, Antarctic Ocean - #37 | ecosystem: Environmental > Aquatic > Marine > Unclassified | place: Antarctic Ocean: Davis Island wharf...
TTAAACTCAACTTGTCATTGTTTTTTGAATACTATTCCACAATAAGTCAGCACTTTTTTGCCAAGAAAAATAGCGCTGCCTTACTTTTCCCTTTTCAATTAGGTCGTCTCGTTTTGTACCGTTTTTTGCAATTAACAGCATTGCACTTGCAATATCTTCTACATTCTCAGGGTCACAAAGGATGGCTGCGTCGGCCGCTACTTCAGGCATTGAGGTTACATTTGAAGTGATTACCGCTGTCTCTGATTGAAACGCTTCTAAGATTGGAATCCCGAAGCCTTCGAAATAGGGTAGATAGGTTAAAGCTAAAGCACCGGATAACGCTATGGAAAGCTCTCGGTCAGCAAGCCTGCCCATAAACATCACTTCTCCTTTAAATTGCAAAGACTGAAACGTTCTCTCTAATTCATTCGGCCACCATTTTTTGTTGCCTACAATTAAAAGCTTAACGCTTGTTGTGCTGCGCTTTTTAAAAGTGTCAAAGGCTAAAAGTAAATGTTCTAAATTCTTTCTTGGGTGAATGGTTCCAATGAATATAAAAAAGTTAGAGTTAGAGGTGTTTTTTCTTTTAAATTCTGTGATCTCCGCAGTTAATGCAGGTTTGAAAACTTCATTTGCTCCATTGTACACAACGTCTATATGGGTTGCTGGAATGTTGTATGTTTTTACCAAATCATTCTTAGAGTATTCTGAAACCGTCGCTATTCTTGTTGCGCGCCTTGCAAACTTTGGAAAAAAATGCAACAAGTACTTTCGGTGACTCCAAATAATATTCTCAGGATTGTGCTCAAAATTTAGATCGTGAATAACGGCCAAACTTTTGCAATTGAGTTTTGGCGGTATCCAACCTTCTGGAGATAGGAATAAATCAAAATTTTGCTTGTTGATGTATTTTTTTAAGCTGATTTCGAACCAAATATACCACAAGACAGGATGCCTAGCCGGTGGAGGAATCGAAATGAAATTAACATTTTCGGGGAAATTGAAAATAGATTGATCTACTTTTCTATCAAATATAAAAGTGAATTTAACCTCAGGGTGCTCTTTTGTAATGATTCGCAATGTCTCGAATGAGAACCTTGCTATGCCGTCCATTTTTTCAGGAACCAATAATCTGGTGTTAACAGCAATTCTCATGCAATGAAATTATGCTTTTTCCACCATGTAGTTAATGCCAAAGAAGAAATACTCTTTTAAGAAACTGTTCTTCCGCCAAATTTTCTGTTCTTTTTTTACTTTATCATTTGCCTTGTTATTCGGAAACGCAAAAGGTAGATAATATCGAATGTATTCAACAGTATTTTTGTCAATAGTAAAGCTCTCTTTTTGAAATGCAGTTTGCCACGTAGCCAAACTTCGAATGTTTTCATTCCCTAAAAGAATATCTTTTTTCAAGCTTTCATCATATATGGTAATAATTTTTTTGTTTCCTCTTTGCTTGTAAAGCTTCAAGTTTTGAATCACGTTATTACCGTTTTCTTCTATAATTAATAGTCGACCTTTTTGACTTAGTACATGATGCAAAATTCGTAAAGCCTCGTCCAAAGGCTCTAAGTGATGCAGCGTGTCTTGTATTATTATTAAATCATAGGTGTTCGCTTCAAACGTATGGTCAAAAATATTCTCATACGAGTATGTGAATTTGCCCACATCTCCAAACTGTTTCCAATATGCTAACCTTCCTGGAATTTGTTTTATGTAGTGCTCCAAGGTAGTGCCATGAGAAGCTATTCCATTAATAGATAAAAAGAGGGCTGTTGTTCCAAAGCCACACCCGCAATCCCAAATTTTTAAGTTGGGGTTCGTAATATTATCTGCTATATATTGCAATCGTTGGCAGAAGTATGCTTTCCTGAACTCAAACTTCTTTGGATTCTCAAGATACTTGTAATAATACTGTAAGTCTTGGTTGTCCTTTAACTCTTCAATAAAAAGTTCAAAAAACTGTTCAACCGTCATTTTCATACTTCAAAATAAGGGTCACAAATATACGTTCCTAGTTTGATTCTATCTAACTGGATTGCTTTACTTTGTTGCTGATTCTATTTGGAGCTTGCATGCAACGAAAATTTATTAATAACCTTATATTCATTCTCTTTCTAAATCTTTTGGTAAAGCCATTTTGGATTCTAGGAATAGATGTAGCTGTGCAGAACAGGGTAGGAGCCGAAGAATATGGACTATATGCTCCACTTTTCTCTTTTGCGATACTCTTAAATATTATCTTAGATTTTGGAATAACAAACTACAACAATCGCAACATTGCCCAACATGCGCACATGTTAAGGCGTTATTTCTCAGGTATTTTCAACGTAAAGCTAATTCTTGGTGTTCTTTACCTTTCAACAACTTTGTTGTTCGGTTTTGTTTTTGGATATGAAGGTCGTGCCTTTTGGTTGCTCTTTGTTTTGGGAGTCAACCAAATAATTGCTTCGATGATTCTGTATTTACGTTCCAATATTTCAGGTCTTCACCTTTTTAAAACAGAAGGGATTCTTTCCATTATGGATCGGGTAATTATGATTGGCTTGTGCAGTATATTGCTATGGAGTGGATACTTCGAAGGAAAATTTGAGATAGAATGGTTTGTTTACGCTCAATTTTGGGCCTATTTTATAACTGGGATAGTAGCCTTTATTTTGGTTTACTTAAAGGCTGAGTTTTACACAATAAAAATCGATTTAGTTCTTTTCAGAATTATTTTGAAGCAAAGTCTGCCTTTTGCACTGTTGGTGTTATTAATGTCTTTTTACTATAGAATGGATACGGTTATGGTTGAACGACTTTTGCCTGATGGGAGAGTGCAGGCCGGAGTTTATTATCAAGCATACAGATTAATGGAGGGTCTTAACATGTTCGGTTATTTATTCGCAGGGTTGTTGTTGCCTATATTTTCTAAAATGTTAAAAAATAAAGAATCAGTTGCAAAGTTGGTTCAAACTTCCTTCAATCTTATTTTTATTCCTGCGGTCGCCATGGCATTGGTTTCTGTGCTTTATCCACAAGAGATTATTGATCTTTTGTACGTTGCAAACATAATTGAGTCAGCTGAGATTTTCTCAGTTTTAATGCTCTCGTTTATAGCTATCTCGTTAACTTACATCTATGGTACATTATTAACCGCAAATGGTAGTTTAAAGCATCTAAATGCTATTTCGCTAATAGGCCTTGTTCTAAACTTCGTTTCCAATTGGGTTATGATTCCAATTTACGGAGCATGGGGAGCAGCAGTAGCAACCTTAATTACCCAGTTTTTCGTAATTTTTGCTCAAATTATCATCACAAAAAGTGTATTCAAAATGAAGTATGAGTTCCATTTTATACTCAAGCAATTCGTTTTAATTGGCGTAGGGGTTAGTTTGTCAATTTATTCTGTGTCGTACTTTTCAGATTTTAGAATTCATGCTCTAGCAATTGCTACTTTATTTGGAGCATTGGCTTTGATTTTAGGCTTGGTGAAGAAGAGTGATGTTGTGAAGGTGCTAAAGGGAAGTTAGTCTTTCGTATCGACTCAAAACTCTACCCACCGTTCAAACATCCCCTTAACTCTAGACTCGTCTTTTTTATCTGTCTGTAAATTTATTTGAACTCCATCGCTTAAATTTTCGATTTTTGCCTTCAAATTGTTCTTATCAATGATGGGTAGTATGGTTCCCATTAAATCGAAACTAATTTTAAAATTAAGGTTAGCTTGTGGCTCTACCTCAATTATTTGATTTGCTTCAACTGCCAAAGAAGCTCCAAGTTTATACGCTTGTATTAATCCCCCAACACCTAATTTTGTTCCCCCAAAATACCGGACAATAGCTATGTAAGTATTTGTAATTCCGACAGATCTGATTTGGCCTAAAATAGGGGCCCCTGCAGAATTGGCTGGCTCTCCGTCATCATTTGCAATGTAATATTCATCATCGCCAACGCCTAATAAAAACGCAGAGCATATGTGCCTAGCCTTTGGGTGTTCTATCTTAATTTTTTCTAAGCAGCCTTTTACATCCTCTTTCGATTGAATGGGGAAAGCATAACTATAAAACTTACTTCCTTTTTCTTTGAAGAAGGAGGTCGAAACCTTTTTTATGGTTCTGAAGGTGCTCATGCAGAAAATATTATGAGTAATAAGGCCGCAATGGAAACAAGTATTCCCAATTTATTTTTGAACGAAAATTGTTCTTTAAAAAGAACCAATGAAGCAACTGCAGTAGTTAACACGACACCCATATTGTTAATTGGAAAAACAACAGAGCTTTCTAGATCTGTTTGGTTGAAAATCTGAATTAAAAAAAAGATAGATCCGTAATTGATGACCCCCAGAATTACACCGCCAACTAGTGTATTTCTGCTAAAGTCTCTTTTAGATTTATCTAAGGCCATACCGACAATTCCAATAATAAAGGCGGTAAGAAATGTCATAGCTGGAAAAAGTTTTGCATCGAACATGCTAGCATTTAGGTAAACTTCTTGATTGTACTTTAAAAAAGTGTCGATAAAGCCCGAGCCTAAAAAGAGGACAAGAGGAATAGCCAGAAGTCGTTTATCAAATTTCTTATCATGGACTTTTTCTTTATGAGTAGATAAAATAACTCCAACTAACGCTAAGAGCACGCCTACTACTTTTGCGCTATTTACTGCATCGTTGTAATAAACTACCGCGAAAACTACCGGAATAATTAGTGCCATTTTATTTGCAATGGAAGCAACAGAGGCTCCTAGCTTTTGCGCCGTAACTGCCATGATGTTGAAAAGTAAAATAAATACAACACCCAAAATTAAACTATTAACAAGCCAAGGGGCGGTTGTAACTTTTTCGAAAGAAGGCCTTTCTCCTAAGGTGGCGAACCCTGTAATTCCGGCAATAAAGTAGTTTACTACAATTGCCGTAAATGTGTTCACTTTAAACTTTTCAAACGATTTGAAAATAATAAAGATAGCTGCAGAGCATAAAATGCTAAGAATTAAATAAATCATAGGTTTCTTATTACTTCAAGTTGATCGTTTTCAATTGTTTCTAAACGAATGGTTTTACCGCCTAAAATTGGAGCTTTAATTCCATTTTTAAAAGAAGTGTCTCCTGTAAAAATTCGTGCTTCGTCCCAAATGTCTGTATCTATGAATTGTTGTAGAATAGATGCTCCACCTTCAATTATCAGAGATTCTAAATTTCTTTCAAAGCAAACTGCTGCTACTTTAGAAGCCAAATTTACTCTAAAGTCCGACTTGATCAACTCTAAATTGTCATCCACACTTTCTTCCACACCATTTAAAATTAGGGTATTTGCCTCGTTTGAAAAAAGCAGACATTTCCTTGAAACAGATAGGTTTTCATCGACTAAAATTCGAGTGGGGTTCTTGCCCGAACTTTCTCTAACGGTAAGCCGAGGATTATCGATTAAGGCAGTATTCTTTCCAACTAGGATTGCAGCTTCCTCTGCTCGCCAGGTGTGCACCAGCTGCTTGGCAGTAGATCCAGTAATCCATCTTTGTTGTTGGTTTGCAGGAGCTATAAACCCATCTGCACTTTGCGCCCATTTTAAAATAATGTAGGGTCTCTTTTGTTCGTGGAAAGTAAAAAACCTTCGGTTTAAAAAACGACCATCCTCTTTTAATACTCCAACTTCCGTTTCAATTCCCGCAGTTTGTAATTTTTTAATTCCAGAGCCATTTACTTGATCAAAAGGATCTTTATTGCAAATTACAACTCTCTTAAATTTGTGCTCAACCAATAAGTCGGCACAAGGAGGAGTCTTTCCGGTATGCGAGCAAGGTTCTAATGTAACGTAAATCGTAGACTCTGGGAGTAAAGATTTATTTTCAACTGAATCTACAGCGTTTACTTCCGCATGGGCTTCGCCATATTTGCGATGAAAGCCTTCGCCTATAATTTTGTTGTTGTGCACTATTACTGCCCCAACTCTAGGGTTGGGAGATGTTTCAAACTTTCCTAAATTGGCTAGTTGAAGCGCTCTTTGCATGTATGTTTTATCGAAATTTTGCACGAAGTCAAAAGTAGATATTTTGATAACTTTACCGAACTAATAAAAATGCTTTCTTTCTATGACTATTACTGAATTTACGAATCAATTTAAATCTATTCTTCAATCGAAATTTAGCGAAAGTGAACTTAAAAATCACTTGGCTATTTTATTTGATTTTTATTTAGGGTATAATCGTGCTCAGGTGGTCATGAATGCTAAGGAACTGATTATGGTGGAGACTCTTGATAAATTGAATGCAGCAATTCGAGAATTGGAGAAAAACAAGCCAATAGACTACATTATAAATCAAAACGTTTTTTATGGCAGAGATTTTTTTGTAGATGAAAGTGTATTGGTTCCAAGGTCGGAAACGGAAGAATTAGTTCAGTGGGTTTTGGAGCGAGAAGAAACCAAAGGCAAAACCATTTTAGATATTGGAACAGGTAGTGGCTGCATTCCAATTACTTTATTTTTAGAAGGAGACTTTGAAAAAGTGGATGCCACTGAGGTTTCTGAAACGGCCACAAAAACAGCAATTAAAAATGCAGCCTTATTGAATGCAAAAGTTGAGGTAGTCGTTCATGATATTTTAACACAAATTCCAAAAGAGCTTTATGATATTGTGGTAAGTAATCCTCCTTACGTCAAGCGGGAAGAGTTAGAAGCTCTGGATAAAAATGTGATAGAATATGAGCCGGTTATTGCTTTGGCTCCGGAAAGTGACGATGCTTTGTTGTTTTACAAACGAATGGTTGAAATTGCTCCGAAGATGATAAAGCAAAAAGGAATTCTGTATTGGGAAATTCATGAAGATCTAGGAAAAGAATGTATTTCGATTCTTAAAAATGGCGGTTTCGAACAAGTTGAACTGAAAAAAGATATTTACGGCAGAGATCGAATGATTCGCGCAGTGTTGTCTTAACGGCAAGATTGAGAGTACGCCTGCGCAGCGTTTTTATCTCCAATGTTAGCCGCTTTCAAAAAGGCGGCACAAGCGTCAGCTTTATTCCCTAAGTTTTGCTCTAATATTCCTTCCAAGAAGTAGGCCCTTCCATAACTAGGACTTAGCTTCTGGGCATTGCTTAAATCCTTCCTTGCCAAGCTAATTTTTTTTAATTTCAAATAAGTAAAAGCTCTATTCGTATAAGAATCTGCTCTTGGCTGTAACTCGATGCTTCTAGAATAATCTAAAATTGCCTGATCCAGGCGATTCAGCTTAGAGTATTCATTTGCTCTGTTAAAGAAGGCATCAGCATGGGGTTGCAGTTGAATGGCTTTGTTGAAGTCTTTCATTGCCTCGCCTGAACGACCGGCTTGTGCAAAAAGATTCCCTCGATTAGAGTATGCATCTGCGTAGTTAGCTTGAATCTGAATGGCTTGGTTGAAATAGTCAAATGCTTGCTTGTTTTTGTTCTGTTTTAAAACGTATGAACCTAGGTTGTTATATGCTTGCGAAACAAAAGGGTGGGTCTTAATAACAGATTTCCAAAGTTTCTCATCGTTTTCCCAAATGTGTGTCCTCTGAAAAGATAAAAAAGAAAAGACGAGCAATGGTAAAATTGAAAACCACAACCACTTCGAGTTTTTTAATTTTTGTAAAATGCTACCAAGTAGTACCAGTAAACCAAATAAGGGTAAATAAAGATAACGGTCGGTAGTAATTTGATTGCCAAAAGGTACAAATTGAAGCACCAAAGCAATGGTTATAAGAAACCATATAATTCCAAATAATAGTAAATGGTTTTTGCGCTTTAAATAAGTTACAACCCCAAGGCCAATAAGTACTATTGGACTTAGATAGTACAGTGTAGGTAAAACTCCATGACTAAAAGTAGGGTAAGGGTAGAAAGCGGAAAGCTGAGATGGAAATAAAAATTTTATGGGATAAAATAGCACGGAGTGGCTAACTAAAAACACTCTGTCAAAAGAGCTATAGGCAGCCGTTAAATCTGACAAGTGCCCTGTCGTTTCTCTTCCGAAAATAGTAATGATTCCAAATAAGATAGAAACTGCAAAAAATGGAAGTTTTTGTAAAAGTAACTTCCATTTAAGCGTGCCAGTTTTGAAAAAGTCGAACGCAATTAAGGCAACGGGAAAAACAACTGCTGCTGATTTTGATAAACAGGATAAAATAAATAATCCAAAACATAAAATGAGGGAACTTGCTTTTTGTTGTTGACTGTATTTTAAATAAGTCCAAAAAGCTGCTAGAAAGAAGAAGCTAAAAAGTAAGTTACTAAAGGCAGAAATCCATGAGACACTCTCTACTTGCATGGGATGAACCAAGAAAACGAGACAAAGTAAAAAGCTTAGGTTTTGGTTCGTAAAAAAGCAGGTTAATAGCTTGAATATAAGCCAAGAATTAGCAACGTGAAAAAGTAATGATAACAGATGAAAGGCAGAAGGGTTTAGTCCGAAAAGAGCGAATGTTATAGTGTAAAATAGGGTTGTAATGGGCTGATACATCCCCACAAAAAAGCTATAGAATATTCCTTTTACAGATTGAAAATCTAGTGATTTTATAAATGGATTTTCCACAACCTGTGCATGGTCGTCTAGAAAAGTAAAAGAGTTACTTATGTTGGGAAGATAAATAATACAGGCAATTATTGCAATTGTTAAATAGTAAAGAATTCTTTTATCCCATTTCATAGTATAATATTACGAAACACACCTCCATTTAATATCGTATTTTACTCCATTATCATTCACACATTCCATATCTGCTTCTAGTTGTTTCGCTAGTGTGTCAATTAGCAGAAAACCAAAAGATTCCTGTTTCTCAATGTTAGTTTCGTCATTAAACCCAACTCCGTTGTCAGCAATTTGTAATCGTACAAAACCTTCTTTTTCTGATAAGTTAATGTTGATTTCCCCATTCTCTCCATTCGGGAATCCGTGTTTCAAGGCATTAGAGACTATCTCGTTAATTAAAAGTCCGCAAGGAATCGATTCATCTAAATTTAGGTGAATTTCATCTAATTTCATCTTTGCTTTAATTTTCGACTCGTCAACCTTGTATGCTTCAATTAATTGAGGGATAAGTATTTTTATGTATTCGCTAAATGGAGCTTCAATACCGTCATTCTTCTTGTATAGGCTTTCATGAATCAATGACATAGAGTTAATTCTACTTTTGCAATCAGATATTACTTTTTGAACTCTGTCGTCTGATATATATTGAGTTTGAAGACTCAACATGCTTGAGATTACTTGTAAGTTATTTTTTACTCTGTGGTGTATTTCGTTCAACAAGGATTCTTTGATTTTTAACTCTGATGATATTTGATTTTGATTATCAGTTAGTTGTTTTGACAGGATTTTATTTCGATATAAAATAATAACGGCCAATACCAATAATACAAGGGAACATATTGCAATAATTGTTGCAGTGACCAATTGGGTTTGTTTTTTTGCGTGTTGTTGCTCTTGACTTTGAGACTGTTCTTTAGCCAATAGCAATTCAAATTGTGCTTTTTCTACCTGGAATTGGTGTTTTATAGCATAGTTCTTCAATACCGTGGGGTCCAAATCTAGGCTATCTTGTAAATTGTTATGTATTTTCAAATAGCGGTAGCTACTATCAATTTGTCCTAAAGCATCATATGCAATAGATAATTGCTCTGCAGTACTTTTTACGATCTCAAATTGTTCAACAGAATAAGCTATTGAGAAAGCTCTTTTGGCAGCTTCTAAGGATTCTTGAAGTTTATTTTCCGATATAAATATTTTTGATTTCATCAAATATCCTTCTCCTAGACCGATACGATACTTTGTTAAGCGATTAGATTTTATAGACAATTCATTATAAAATTTTGCGCTATCATATTTTTCAAGGCCCCAATAGGCTCCACTTAAAAGTAAATAGGCATTTCCTTTTTTAAGCTCTTTATATTTTGACTCAAAATATTGCAATGCCTCTAACTGCTGAGATATGCACTCACGGTAGTTTTTTAGCATTAAATTAATCAAGCCTATATTTGATAATGCACTGTAAATTCCTTTATCATCGTTGTTTGTTTTAAAAGCAGACAATGAAAGTTCATAATATTGCATAGATTCTCGATAATCCAATAGAAAGTAGAAAATATTACCCAACTGAAGGTACGATATGGCTAGTTTGTCTTTGTTACCTGTTTTTCTGAAAATCTCTATGGATTTATAGATATAGTCTATTGCCTCTTCGTAATTCCCTCTTGCATAAGATGTTCCTGCTTTTTTTGACGTTAGCTCGCCAATTTCCTGTTGGTTGTTGAGTTGTTTGTAAAGAGTTAAGGCCTTGTCAATGTGGCAATCTGTGCTGTCGTAATCAAAAGTACAAAAGTAATGATGCGCAAGGCTTTGGTGAAAAGCTGCTGCGTTTTCAAAGTTTCTATGCTCTGTTGCTAAAGCTATGTTCTTTAGAAGATATCTTTTAGCAATGCTGTATTGAAAGCTATTTTTTAGGAGCAGATTAAAACTTAGCACCAAGGCTTGTCTACTTTCGGCAGAAAAGTTCGAAAGGTCTAATTTTTCGAAATTTTTGAAAGTGTTCGATACGTTAAGACTGTCAGAATTTTGTTGGTAATATTCTATAGCCTCCAACATTCCCCTTGCTTTCTTTTCAATTTTTTTCGAAGAAATAAGTTGAGCGATACTATCTGGAAGTTTTTCTTGACTTGAGACAGAGAAAGAAAAGAGAACTAAAGTCAGAAAACTTAAAAGTGAGACTCTTAAATTTTTCATTTAATTTGGTTTATTTATAAAAGCTGAGGAGCTTTTTTACCATTTCTTCAGAACCCATTATCGTGGGTACTCTTTGATGAAGTTCAGTAGGTTCAACTTCCATAATTCTTTGGCTACCGGTGCTCGCTATGCCACCTGCCTGCTCCATTAGAAATGCCATAGGGTTACATTCGTATTGTAACCGTAATTTGCCTGCAGGAGCTTTGGTTGTTTCCGGGTAAATAAAGATTCCACCTTTGATCATGTTCCGATGTAAGTCAGCTACCATTGAACCAATGTATCTCGCCGAATAAGGTCTGTTCGTCGATTTGTCTATGTCTTTACAATAGCTAATATAGTTGTTGACTGCCGCAGAGCAATACGCTAAATTTCCTTCGTTTATAGAATAAATTTGGCCATTTTTTGGAATGGTTAAATTCGGATGAGACAAGCAAAATTCGCCAATTGTTGGATCTAGAGTAAAACCGTTTACGCCATTTCCTGTCGTATAAACCAACATAGTGGAAGAACCGTAAATTACATAGCCTGCTGCCACCTGATGGTCGCCTTTTTGCAAGTAATCAGCCTCCGTAGCTAACGTTCCAACTTCAGATACTCTTCTATAAATGCTAAAGATGGTTCCAATTGATACATTAACGTCAATATTAGAAGAACCGTCTAACGGGTCAAATGCTACAATGTATTTGCCCTTTTTTGAACGAGGACTATCAAATGATAAATATTCATCGACCTCTTCAGAGGCAATTCCGCAAGCTTCCCCTCCATTTTTTAATGCCGCAATAAATTGCTCATCAGCAAAAACGTCTAATTTTTGTTGCGTTTCTCCTTGAATATTTTCTTGTGTAGTTGCACCTAAAATATCTGCCAATCCTGCTTTGTTAACTTCTCGATTTACAATTTTTGAAGCAATAACTATATCGTTCAACAATCTTGTTAATTCTCCGGTTGCAAAAGGGAAATCATCTTGTGTTTCTGTAATAAATTCACTAAGCATTTTAACTCCTGACATGGTGTATCTAATTTGTTTGGCCCTAAAGCTACAAATATCGGAAAATTCAAAGGTTTACTAAAGACAAAAAAATGCTGTTTATTTAGCACTTCAATCGCTACATTTGCTTAAAAAAGGAATGGATTTTGTCATAAGAAAGGGCCAAATAGAAGATTGTAGCAGAACACTTGAGTTAATTCAAGAGTTAGCGTTTTACGAAAAAGCGCCAAACGAAGTTGCCGTGACTGCTCAAGATTTTGAAAAAGATGGTTTTGGGGTAAACTCTATTTTTGAGTTGTTGGTAG
>Ga0307998_1001636_pt1 | contig 11961 bp, 7 predicted proteins | sample Davwhametageno37_FD_203147 | JGI IMG/M metagenome (GOLD analysis project Ga0307998, IMG submission 203147) | Marine microbial communities from Davis Island wharf, Antarctic Ocean - #37 | ecosystem: Environmental > Aquatic > Marine > Unclassified | place: Antarctic Ocean: Davis Island wharf...
ATAAAAAACAATGAAGCTATTTATGAAATGGGTGCTGCACTGGCAAAGCAATGCAGAAGACTGGGGGTTCACGTAAATTTTGCCCCAGTAATCGATGTCAATAACAATCCTAAGAACCCTGTAATAAACAGTAGATCTTTTGGCGAAAATAAAGTGCTAGTTGCAGAAAAGGGAATTGCTTATATGAAAGGAATGCAAGACAATTTGGTACTTGCCTGTGGTAAACATTTTCCTGGTCATGGAGATACAGATGCCGACTCGCACAAATCATTGCCCGTTATCAGTCATGATTTGAAAAGGTTAGAGGAACTTGAAATGTATCCTTTTCGCGAGTTGATCGATGCTGGATTGGGCAGCATGATGGTTGCACACCTTTTTGTTCCTGCATTAGATAATACTCCAAACGTTGCCACTACGCTTTCTTATAAAGTGGTGACCGATTTATTAAAAAATGAATTACAATTTAAAGGTTTAATATTTACTGATGCACTGAATATGAAAGGTGTAAGTAGCTATTTTGAACCTGGTGAAGTAGATGTAAGAGCATTGCTTGCAGGAAATGATGTGCTCCTATTTGCAGAGGATGTCCCAAAAGCAATATCCAAAATAAAAGAGGCAATTGTAAGTGGGAAAATCACAGAAGAAGAGGTTTCAAATCGTTGTGCTAAAATATTGAAAGCAAAGTATTGGCTGCAATTGAATAAAATGGAGCCAATAGACATGGTAAACCTCTATGAAGATTTGAATTCAAAAACGATGCAATTGAGCAATCGGAAAGTAGTTGAGAAAAGTCTGACGTTGATTCAGAATCAGAATAATATGTTGCCATTTCAGCAATTGGACAGTATTAAAATAGCAACAATTGCTATAGGAGGAATGGCTACCCTCGAAGAGAAAAATACGTTTCAAAAAACGATAGATTTATATGCCCCAGCTAAACATTTCGGAATTTCTAGCACCCCGTCATTTGACCAAATAATTGCATTAAATAATAGCCTAGAGGGCTTTAGCCATATTGTGATAAGTCTGCACGGGCTGCGACAATATCCAGGTCGAAATTTTGGAATTACAAAGGAAATGGCAAATGCAGTGAAACTTTTGGAAGCAAAAGGAAAGGTTGCTTTAGTTTATTTTGGTAACCCTTATGGGTTAAAGCATTTGGAAAAGCTGGAGGAAATTGAAAGCGTTTTGGTGGCCTACCACGATGGTGAATTTCAACAAGAATACGCAGCTCAAGCTTTGTTTGGAGCTATAGACGTAAATGGTAAACTTCCAGTAACGGTTTCCGATATCTATCCAGCCGGTACAGGTTTTTCAACTGAGGCATTGGGCACTTTTAAATACACTCAACCCGAAGAACTGAATATTGCAAGTTCCGATTTGAATCAAATTGACTCAATTGCTATGGAGGGAATTAAAGCAGGTGCTTATCCTGGATGTCAAGTGTTGGTTGCAAAAGAAGGTAAAGTGATTTATAAAAAGAACTTTGGTTATTACACGTATGACAATAAAAAGCCAGTTACAGATGCGTCGATTTACGATTTAGCGAGTATTACAAAAATCGCCTCAACTACATTGAGTGTTATGAAGTTATACGATGATAATAAGTTTGATTTGGACAAATACTTATGTGATTATTTGCCTGATTTGGTGGACTCAGCTTTTCACCCTTACAGCGAAATAGTGCTCAGAGATATGTTAAGTCACACAGCTGGTCTTACGCCTTGGATTCCTTTTTACAAGAATACTTTGGCCAATGGTTATCCCAAATACAATTACTATTCTTTGGTTCAATCGGAAACGTACCCGTTTAGAGTGGCTGAAAATTTATACATGCATAAGGATTACCCAAATCGCATATTGGGAGAATTATTGAATACCCCACTTCGTGAAGAGAAGAAATACAAATACAGCGATTTGGGCTATTATTTTTTGATACAGATTATCGAAAAACAATCAAATCTCACTCAAGATCAGTTTGTTGCTAAAAACTTTTATAAGCCAATGGGTTTGGCTACAGCTACCTATAAACCAATGAATTTTCACCCAAAAGAAGTAATTGTTCCAACCGAAAATGACAAAACCTTTAGAAGACAATTGGTTCATGGAGATGTACATGATCCGGGTGCTGCAATGATGGGTGGAGTTGCAGGTCATGCAGGTTTGTTTTCAAATGCAAACGATCTTGCCAAGATTATGCAATGCTTTATGAGTTTTGGTGAATATGGTGGTAAGCGTTATATCTCTGAAGAAACAGTAAAGGAATTTGTACGATGTCAATTTTGCGAAGAAAATAATAGAAGAGGAGCAGGTTTTGATAAACCTGTAAGAAATGGAGGTGGAGGTCCCACTTGCAATTGTGTTTCCTTGGAGAGTTTTGGTCATACAGGATTTACTGGTACAATGGCTTGGGCAGATCCAGACGAAAAAATCGTTTACATTTTTCTTTCAAATCGAGTATATCCGGATGCCTCTAACACTAAATTATTGAATTTGGATATTAGAACCAGAATTCAAGAAGTGGTTTATGATGCTGTGGCGAAAAGTAAAGCTGAGCCTGAAGGTTAAAACCTTCTAAATTGTCAATTGTCCTACTTTCTCACATCACAGAAGGTTTAATTTCGTTTTCATATGCGTATAGGAATTGTTTGTTATCCCACAATTGGTGGAAGTGGCGTGGTTGCTACTGAATTGGGAAAAGCTTTAGCTGATAAAGGCCATAAAGTTCATTTTATTACCTACGATCAACCGGTAAGATTGAGTGAATTAGGAAAAAATATGTTTTACCATGAGGTTATGGTTTCACAATATCCACTGTTCCAATACACACCCTACGAACTGGTACTCACCAGTAAATTGGTTGATGTTGTAAAGCATGAGAAATTAGACCTTCTGCACGTTCATTATGCAATTCCGCATGCCTCTGCAGCATATATGGCTCAACAAATTCTAAAACAGCAAGGAATAGATATTCCTTTTATTACAACGTTGCATGGAACAGATATTACCTTAGTTGGTAAAGACCCTTCTTTTGAGCCGGTGATTACATTTTCAATTAATAATAGTGATGCAGTTACTGCTGTCTCTGAATCACTAAAAGGTAATACTCTTCAGTATTTTGATGTGAAGCCAGAGATACAAGTGATACCAAATTTTATTTGTCCAGAACGGCATAAAAAGAGAGAAAACAGCCAACTAAAAAGTAGGTATGCGCCTAACGGTGAGCGTATTATTATGCACATGAGTAACTTTCGACCAGTAAAGAGAGTGCATGATGTTGTAAAGGCCTTTGCATTGATTAAAGAAAAAATTCCAGCTAAAATGATTTTTGTTGGTGATGGTCCTGAACGCTTTTCTGTAGAGAAAATGTGTCGTGAAATGGGGACGTGTAAAGACACTGTTTTCCTTGGAAAAGTGAAGGATGTTGAAGAGATTATAGATATTGCTGATTTGTTTATCCTGCCTTCTGAAACAGAGAGCTTTGGGCTCGCAGCACTAGAAGCAATGATAAGTAGAGTACCAGTTATTACTACAAATTCTGGAGGATTGATAGAAGTAATGGAACAAGGCGTTTCTGGCTTTATGAGTAACGTGGGTGATATAGAGGATATGGCAAAAAATGCGCTAACCATTTTAGAGAGTGAAGAAAGTCTTGCTCTTTTTAGAGAAGGTGCATTTAAACAAGCGAATAAATTTGACATCAAAAATATTCTACCTCAATACGAGGAATTATATACAAAAGTGCTTGCTAAGTAGTTTTGCTATAGTTGGTACGGTCGTTGTTTATAAATAGTAAATTTACAGTTATGAAAAAGTTATTTTTATTAGCCTCGGTTTTAGTTTTCGGATTTGGAATGAGCTCTTGTTCAAAATGTTATACTTGTGAAGCACCAGTAGAAATTACTACTTCGAGTGGCACAACTACTGAATTTCAGGAAGAAGATTTTTGTACTGCCAGTCCGCAAGAATTGGAAGCTAAAGAATCTGACGGATACAATTGTACCAACGCTTAAAAAGAAAACTAAAAGTTTAAAAGCTGGACTAACCTCCGGCTTTTTTTATGCCGTAATTTTTAGCGGCAAGTAACTTTACGATTTTATCACGCTGATCACCCTGAATAATAATTTCACCATCTTTTACTGCTCCACCAACGCCACAACTCGCCTTAATCATCTTGGATAAGTCATTTCTATCGTCATCGGTTCCTACAAATCCTTTTAGAACACTTGCAGTTTTACCACCTCGGCCTTTTTTCTCAATATAAACGCGCAGCACTTGCTCCTTTGGAGACAAGGTATCTTGTTCCAATTCCTCATCCGATTCATAGCTGAAATTGCTATTAGTCGAGTAAACTACGTTGACTCGTTCTTTGCTTTTTTTGTTTTTCCCCATGTTACATCCAGTTTTTAGGTACTAAAATATTAAGTGCGGCAGGTAAGCACTCTATTTTGGCGGGTAGGCTAACGTTGATGGCTTCGCCATCAATTTGTGCATTTATATTACCGTCTAAATTTTCAATCGATACAGACTTTATTTTTTTTCCGCGATAGAAACTAGAATTGTGCAGGTTGTTTAGAAATAAACTTAGTCCTAGTTGAGGTCCAAATAATTTTGGGTAGCTTTTAATTACGCACAAATCCAACAATCCATCTTGAACTGATGCGTCTTTAGCTATAATAGCATTATTGCCATACTGTGAAGTATTCGCAATCGTCACGCTAAAAGCCTTTCTCTCTTTTAAAATCCCATCGTACTCCAGTTTGTATTTCTTGGCTGAATAAGCTGGAAATAGTTTTATTACTTCCTTCACATAACCAATTAAACCGCGAGAATTTCTTTGGTTAAAGTTGTGAGCTACTTCTGCATCAAACCCAAATCCGCAGGTAACAAAAAAGACCTGTTCATTGAGTTTCCCAGCATCAATTTTGGCGGTAGTTCCATTCAAAATGACCTCTAAGGCTGTCATAGGGTTTAAAGGCAATTTTAAATGTCTCGCCAAACCATTTCCTGAACCTAATGGAATTAACCCGAGTGGTGTTTCACTTCCAATCAATTGACTTCCAATTTCATTTACAGTTCCATCGCCGCCAATTGCAATAAGGGTGGTGTGAGGTTCATTCATTAATTGTCTGGCCAATTCAATCGAATGTCCTTTATATTCTGAATAATAGAATTGATGTTCAAGATTACGCCTCTGTAATTCCGATTCAATTTGAGCAACCAGTGTTTTTTTATTCACCGATCCCGATATAGGATTTATGATAAAAGCATACCTCATTCGATAAGCTGATTATTGATCACTCGATTATTGTATTGCTGAATTAACGCTTTTAATTTGCGTTCTAATCGTGCCGCTAGTTCCGGTTTTATCACTGTTAAGTCATTCTTAAAAGCCTTGTCACTTTTTAAATTGTAGAGTCCAATCGTCTTTTCTGAACTAAATTGAAGAACATAATCTTCTGAAATAATCTGATACACACCGTTCAAATACTGAACGCTAAATCCTTCTTTTTCATCAGAAAAGCGAGATGAACCAAATCCAAAATAAGGATACTTATAGTTGAGGTATTCCAGTACAGTTGGAAGAATGTCTGTTTGTTGACTATAAGTGTAGTCAGCGCCTGTTAATAAAGTATCAGAAGGATAATAGATCAACAGCGGAATACTATATTGCCCAACGTTTATGGCGTATTCTTCATCTTTTGTATTAGGAGTATGGTCTGCAGTAATTACGAATAAAGTGTTTTTAAACCAGGGTGCAGTTTTTGCTTTTTCAAAAAATGTTTCTAAAGCATGATCCGCATAGGCGATAGCATCTTCCATGGGACGTTTCCCTTGATTAAACCTAGATTGATGTCTTTGAGGAATCGAATAGGGGTGGTGAGAAGAAAGCGAGAAAAACCCACTAAAAAACGGTTCTTTAAATCCTCTTAATTCATCATTAAAAAAGGAAAAGAATTCTTCGTCATAAATGCCCCAAGTACCGTCAAAGTCTTCTTGATTCGGGTATTCGTTTAAACCATAATAGTTGTCAAAATCCGTTGCGTTTGTGTAGGAGTTGAAACTCATTGTACCATTTCGTCCTCCATGAAAAAAACTAGTAGAATATCCTTCTTTTTTCAAATAAGTAGCCAAACTATTGAGTTTGTTACCTCCATATAAACCAGTAATAAGAGGGTGATTACTCAACGTTGGAACTCCAGAAAAAACACTAGGAATTCCTTCTATAGACTTTTTGCCATTCGCAAAACAATTTTCAAAGCTTAAGGATTTATTCTTCAAATTATTAAAGAAAGGTGTTAGGTATTCTTTTCTATCCGAACGAACAAATTCGTTGGAAAAGCTTTCCAATACAATAATTACAACGTTGAGCTTTTTGAAGTCAGTAGAGTCGTTAATTGAAGACTCATGTACTGGATTAAAAATGGTAGAAAGTTCTTCTTCCGAGTAGTACTCAACTGGGGTCATAATCGACTTGCCAAAGGTTTTTATTAATGTAAAAGGTGTGTTCAATACAAAAGGAACGTTCTGAGGTGTTGTAAATATTGCTGCATCAATAGTTTTAAGAGGAATGAGCTGAAACCCTCCGCGACCCATTAGAACGTAACTACCTAGAATTATAATGGAGAAGAAAATGTTGAGTGGCCATTTTCCAGTATTGAAGTTTTCAGAATTCATAGCAGAAGTGGTTCTAAAGAACTTTACACAACCATAGATTAAAAGTGCTGCCAGAAAAAAGAGATACCAAAAGTCTACTATGAATTGAGGGATTAATGGCCAAATGTCTCCTCCTTCCCCAAAAAACATAAGCACATCGCTGGTGGTTCGTTTTAAGGTAAATTCAAAATATTTAAAATCAATTGTGGTAAGAAGAATAGATATAATAATACCTAGAAGCAGAAAGAATTCGGTTGTTTTTTGAATAATAGTGTTGTTCCACCAAATTCCAATTAGGCTTAAAACATGAAATGGAAAAAACCATAATGCAATAGAAATTCCATCGTAGCGCATTCCAACAATAAAATCCCAAACTAGAACATCACCAAACAGGTCCCAGTTAAATACAAGGAATAACATACGCAGCAGGCTAAAAAGCCCAAATAGTAGGAATACTCTGATAAAGTATTGGATAACTCGTATGTCGATAGAAAACATGTTACACAAAATTAGCACAATGACTTTCCTAGCGTTATTTAGTCCAAGATTGTCTTCAATAAATTGGTTAAAAAAAACAGAAGCTTCAAGATATCTCAAAAAGCCGAAAGGTTACATTTGAAGCAAAGACGAATAAATGAATTTTGATCCCAAAAAGCTCACAAATGATCAGTTAAAGTCATTTTACAATGCGCTTTTATTACCTAGGACTATTGAAGAAAAAATGATGCTTTTATTGCGCCAAGGAAAAATTTCGAAATGGTTTAGCGGTTGGGGGCAAGAGGCCATTTCGGTGGGCGCTACTTTGGCGATGGATGAAGATGAAGTTATTCTTCCCATGCACCGTAATCTTGGAATTTTCACAACTCGAAAAGTTCCTTTAAAACGATTATTCGCTCAGTTTCAAGGAAAAGAAGAAGGCTTTACGAAAGGCAGGGACCGTTCTTTTCATTTTGGAACTATGGAACATAATTTAGTGGGAATGATTTCTCACTTAGGCCCTCAATTGGGAATTGCAGATGGAATAGGTCTATCAAACAAAATTGATGGAACTCCAAAAGCTACTTTGGTAATCTCAGGAGATGGTGGAGCGAGTGAAGGTGATTTTCACGAGGCTTTGAATGTAGCTTCAGTATGGGGTTTGCCAGTAATTTTTTTAATTGAAAGCAATCATTGGGGCTTAAGTACTCCAAGTAAAGAGCAATTCAATTTTGAAAGTTTTGTTACTAAAGGGCCAGCTTACGGTATGGAAGCGGTGTCTTGTGATGGAAATAATATTTTAGAAGTTTATCATACGGTAAAAGCAGCAGCAGATAAAATAAGGGAAAACCCTCAGCCCATATTAATTGAATGCAAAACATTCAGAATTCGAGGACATGAAGAGGCCAGTGGTACCAAATATTATCCTGAGGGTTTAGTTGCAGACTGGGAAAAGGAAGATCCATTGGTGAATTACGAAAATTGGCTAATTGAGAAAGGAATAATTGACGCTGGTTACAAAGAGAAATTTAAGCTGGATTATACCTTACAAGTAAAAATGGCTGTTGAAGCAGCAGATGCTTTGCCGCCAATTTCATTTGATGAAGAGAACGAGGTAAACGATTTATTTGCTGAACATGCCCATATTCCAGTCCCTTGTTCAGAAAATAAAACTGAAATGCGACTTATTGATTCCATACACAATGGATTAAAGTTGGCTATGCAAAAGCACGACAACTTGATTCTAATGGGTCAAGATATTGCTGAATATGGCGGTGTATTTAAAGCTACAGAAGGATTTGTAGAGGAATTTGGAAAAGACAGAGTTCGCAATACACCGCTTTGTGAATCCGCTATTGTTGGTGCTGCTCTTGGGCTTTCTATTTCTGGTAAAAAGGCAATGGTTGAAATGCAGTTTGCTGATTTTGTGACTTGCGGTTTCAATCAGATTATAAATAATTTGGCCAAAATTCATTGGCGCTGGGGGCAAAATGCTGATGTTGTAGTTCGAATGCCTACGGGTGCTGGAGTTGCAGCTGGACCATTTCACTCACAGAGTAACGAAGCATGGTTTTTTCATACTCCAGGTCTTAAAGTCGTTTATCCTGCTTATCCAGAAGAGGCAAAAGGATTATTACTTGCGTCGTTTGAAGATCCAAATCCAGTATTGTTCTTTGAACATAAAGCTTTGTATAGAAGCATTAGAGAAGATGTTTCTCCCGATTACTTTAACCTTGAATTGGGTAAAGCAAAAGTTCAAAAGGCAGGGGAAAAGCTAAGTGTGATTACTTATGGAATGGGCGTGCATTGGGCAATGGATATCGCTTCAGATTTTGAAAATGAAGCATTAGAAATTATTAATCTTAGAACGTTGAGTCCATTAGATTGGGAAACCATTGAAAAGTCGGTTTCTAAAACGGGAAGAGTATTGGTGTTGCATGAAGATTGCCAAACGGGAGGAATAGGTGCTGAGATAGCTGCACAAATAGCAGAACGTTGTTTTGAACTGTTGGATGCACCTGTCGCGAGATTAGGTAGTTTGGATACTCCGGTTCCGTTTGCACCAGTCTTGGAAGATGGCTTTTTAGCTAAAAGTAAGTTGAAAGAAAAAATCCGGTCTTTACTGGACTACTAGCATTAAATAGTACTGGAAAATAGTTGCTGATCGGGTTGTTTGCGTTGCAGTTTCAGATCAAATGCCATGCATATGTTTCGAACGAATTTTTGGCCTTGTTGAGTAACAAACAATTTGTTTCCTTCGGTATAGCAAAGGCCGTCATTTTCTAGCTCGTTTAATTTTTCTAGAATGTCATCAAAATGCATCAGCTGGCTTTCCGTATCGCACCATTCGGTTTCAAAATGACACATAAGATTAAGTATGTGTTTACGGATAATCTGATCTTCTTTATTTAAAAAATGTCCTTTAAAAACAGGGAGTTCGTTTGCGTCAATCAATCGCTCGTATTCTTTGATCGTTTTTACGTTTTGAGCAAAGGCAGTCCAACTATCACTTATCGAGGACACTCCAAGACCAATCATCAATTGAGTATGAGCAGTGGTATAACCCATGAAATTTCTATGCAGGCTTTTATGGGTCATAGAATCGCACAAATCATCTGAAGGCAAGGCAAAGTGGTCCATTCCAATTTCTATATAGTTGGCATCTTCTAACATAGCTTTTCCCAATTCATAGAGGTCGCGCTTTTTGTCATCTGTTGGCAAGTCTTTTTCTGAATACAATCGTTGAGCCTTGCTTACCCATGGAACATGAGCGTAGCTGTAATAAGCAATTCGGTCTGGTGCGAGTTCAATTGTTTTTTGAATGGTATCTTCAATAGAAGCATTCGTTTGTTTTGGTAACCCAAAAATCAAATCAAAGTTTATGCTTTTGTACCCAATTTTTCTAGCATTATCAACTACTTCTTGAACTTCTTCAACTGTTTGGTAGCGATTGATAATGCGCTGTACTTCTGGATTAAAATCTTGTACACCCAAGCTTAATCGTTTAAAGCCGAGATTAAAAAGTGTTTCAAGCTTCTCTTTTGTTGTACTGGAAGGATGTGCTTCGAAACTAAATTCTGAACGACTATTTATTCCTGATCTTTTTAGAACCCCACATATGAGCAGCTCCAAGTTTTTGGCGCTAAAAAATGTAGGTGTTCCGCCACCCAAATGCAATTCTCTTATGATAGGTTTGGAGGGTAAAAAGTCGCAATACAAGTCCCACTCTTTGAGCACTCGCATTAGATACGGCTCTTCAACAGCGTGCTGAGTGGTAATCTTTTTATTGCAACCACAATAATGGCACAGGTGTTCGCAATAAGGAAGATGAATGTAAAGGCTAATTCCTTCACTGCTGTTGGTAGCTTGAAACGTTTTTACAGCGTTTTGCTTCCACAGATCAACATCAAAATCTTCTAAATTTTCCCAATAAGGTACCGCAGGATAGGAAGTATACCTCGGCCCAGGAACGTTGTATTTTTTTACAAGTGAATTATCCATTACTCCCACAAAGAAGCAAATTGAACTTGTAAAATCAGATGATAATTATCATCAAATGAAATAAGTTGTTCTATTTATTTAACGAGATTCATTTCGTCTACCAAATGACTTGCTTTTGCATACTTATCTACTATGAATAGAACATAACGAATGTCCACCATAATGTTTCTGCAAATTGTAGGATCGAACATAATATCACTCATGGTACTTTCCCAAGTTCGGTCAAAGTTTAATCCAACAAGTTCTCCTGCGCCGTTCAATGCTGGACTTCCAGAATTACCACCTGTAGTATGATTTGAAGCTATAAAACATACGTGCATTGTACCGTCTTTATCTGCATATTGCCCGTAATCTTTGGTTTTAATCAATGTTGCTAGTCGTTCTGGAACTGTGAATTCTTTAGTAGTATCTCTTTTAGCCATTATTCCTTCAGCAGTTGTAAAAGGGGAATAAACTACGCCGTCTTTAGGTTTATAACCGTCAACTTTACCATAGGAAACACGCAAAGTGCCATTCGCGTCTGGATAGTATTTTTTATCCTTAGGCAACAGCGTTTGCAATCCTTCCATATACGTGCGGTTCAATAAGTTCAAGTCATTGTTTAAACGCATCAAGTCAGGACGCACTTTTGATTGATAGTTATTATACAAACTCATAGTCAGTTGATGAGCTGGATCTTTTTGAATCTTTTTAAAAGATTTTTCACCACTATAACTATCCAAAAATGCATTCACTTTTTCTAGAGAAGTAAAGTTTGATTTTTTGAAAACCCATTCAGCATAATCCTCATAGTTTCCACCAAAATCATTTTGGATTGTGGCATAAACGTCGGCTCTCATATTGTCATCCAATACAGAGAAGTATTGTTTGAGCATTGCACTTAAAAGTTTTTTGTCGGTTTCTAGATCGTAATTTTTAAAATAGCCTTTAGCTGAAGTTCTCAGCGTTGCTTTCATTTTTTCTAAGTCTCCATCTTTTAGTTTGTCTGGATTCAATTTCTCCATATTCATCGGGAAACGAATAATCTCAGGTCCGTAATAATAGATTTCGATAAACATATCCCAAGAGAAAGCAAAAGGTTCTAGTTCCGTATACAATGCTTTGTATTTGTCTAGGGTTTTAGTGTATTTCATTCCGTGTTTAGGAATGCTCATATTGGCATTGGCTAAAAATCGTTTTTCCAGTTCTAACTTCGAGTTAATTGCGTCGTTAGCTATAAGTCCTTTATTTTGACCAATCCATTTTTTCCAAGCATTTGAAATTCTAGATTGTTTTGCAGCATATTGAATTCTTATTTTATCGCTGCTTGCCATTGCTTTTCCCATA
>Ga0307998_1001641_pt1 | contig 11933 bp, 11 predicted proteins | sample Davwhametageno37_FD_203147 | JGI IMG/M metagenome (GOLD analysis project Ga0307998, IMG submission 203147) | Marine microbial communities from Davis Island wharf, Antarctic Ocean - #37 | ecosystem: Environmental > Aquatic > Marine > Unclassified | place: Antarctic Ocean: Davis Island wharf...
CAAGCACACCGCCTTTGGCTGTGCCATCCAGTTTGGTCATGACCAAGCCAGAAACATCAGACACTTCTTGGAATACCTTAACTTGGTTCACGGCGTTTTGACCTGTGGTGGCATCCAGAACCAACAACGTGTTGTGCGGTGCTGTTTCGTCTTTCTTGCGAATGACGCGCACGATTTTTTCCAGCTCTTCCATCAGGTCGCCGCGGTTTTGAAGGCGTCCTGCAGTATCGATCAACAATAGGTCTGCGCCGTCTTCATGCGCTTTGGTCATCGCATCATAGGCAAGGCTCGCAGGATCGGACCCTTCGGCTGCCGTTAGAACAGGAACACCTGCGCGTTCGCCCCACACCTGTAATTGTTCAACTGCCGCGGCGCGAAATGTATCACCTGCAGCGATAACAACGTTCTTACCAGCGGCGCGGAATTGGCTGGCCAGCTTGCCGATTGTTGTGGTTTTGCCTGATCCGTTCACACCAACCACCAAAACCACCTGTGGCGTCTTTGGGTAGATCGGCAATGGACGGGCGACGGGTTCCATAATGCGGGCGATTTCAGCGGCAAGAAGCGATTTGATTTCGTCCACTGACAGCTTTTTGCCCATGCGGCCTTCAGCCATGTTGGCTGTGACACGCAGCGCCGTATCAACGCCCATATCTGTAGAAATCAGCAACTCTTCGAGTTGTTCCAGCATCTTGTCGTCGAGAACGCGGCGGACAACTTCTTTGGTTTCGCCTTGGCCAAACATGCGACCCAATATGTTTGATTTTTTAGCAGCAGGTGCCGCTTCTGCTGGCGCAACTGGTGGCGTTTCAACAACGGGTTCCGGTGCGGGCTCTTCGATCTCAGGTTCTGGAAAAACTTCGACAATGGGCTCAATCACGACCTCAATTTTAGGCTCAACCACGTCTCGAGGAGGTGCAGGCATTTCGACAACAACAGCTTCTTCAGCGCTGTTGTCTTGAACGATAGCCTCTAGCCCTTCATCTATCTTTGCAGATGATTTAAATAAACGGTCTTTGAGTTTACTGAAAAACGCCATTTTGCTTCCGATACTTGTTTCATATCACCTAATACGGCGAGAGAGCTATGAAAAGAGATCAGATGAAACGAATTCTGTATGCAAGCGTTATTGCAGAGTTTTGGACCGCGACCCCTGTTGTTTTGCTGGCCAATGCCCCGGGAACCATGTGCAGTTGGGCCCAATCTGGGCGGGTTGATTGTATTCGCCCCGATCATTTCACCTATGATTTATGCCAGAAAATCGAGAATGTCAGCCGCAATAACGGCATTGATCTGGGTTTTTTTGCGCGTTTGCTGTGGCAAGAAAGCGATTTGATCCAAACGCACTGAGCCACGCAGGGGCACAAGGGATTGCGCAATTCATGCCCCAAACGGCCAAATTACGTGGCCTCCCTGACAGCTATAATCCGGCGCAAGCGATTGAGCGATCCGCCAACTATTTGGGCGAGCAGCAGCGTACTTATGGCAATGCCGGTCTAGCGGCGGTTGCCTATAATGGATGCGAAGGTCGCGCGAACGGGTTTACAAAAGAGGGTAAAGGGCTGGCCAGTGAGGCAGTGAACTATGTGCCTATTATTATGGTGTTAAGTGTGGAGCGCTGGCGCGATGATCCACCAAAGGTGCATAATTTTCGCCTAGATGGGGACACGCCATTTTTGCAAAGCTGTTTGAACCTAGCCAAAGATCGCAGATTAACCAAATTGTCGCCACCGAGTCCCAAGTACAAAGCGTGGGGCGTGCAACTGGCATTTGAGCTGACAAAGTCTGAGGCAAAGGCGAAGGTTGCGCGATTATGCAGCAGTTGCCGTGCGTTGGTGAAATCAGAAAAGACGCACTATTTGTCGATCAAATCGCGGGTGCAGGGCAAACCGTCCTACGTTATGGCGCGCATTGGGCGAAACACAAAAGACGCTGCAACCACCCTATGCCGCAAAATCAGCAGCAGAGGGTGTTCGTGCAAGGTTTATAAGAACAAGGTAGATTAGATCTCGCCTGCGAAGTGCTGCATTGTCAGTTTGATAGGGTTTGGTGCTGCCTGTCCTAGACCGCAGATAGAGGAATCTGTCATTGCCGTACACAGTTCGGTTAACAACGGCTGATCCCATGTTTCTGATTGCATCAGTTGCACCGCTTTTCCACATCCAACGCGGCAAGGTGTGCATTGCCCACAGCTTTCGTCCTCAAAGAAACGCAGCATGTTCAGAGCCGCATCACGGGCGCGATCGTTTTGGGATAAGACAACAACGGCAGCAGAACCAATGAAGGTGCCGTGTGGTTGTAATGTATCGAAATCAAGCGGGATGTCGTTCATTGACGCAGGCAACAGACCGGATGACGGGCCACCCGGTTGATAGGCTTTGAATTCATGCCCGTCCGCCATGCCACCAGCGGCGGCAATGATGTCAGTAATGGTTGAGCCTGCGGGCAACAAGTAAACGCCGCCCTTTGCCACGCGACCAGAAACGGAGTAGCTGCGCAAACCTTTCCGGCCATTCAGTTCGGTTGTGTTCAGGCATTCTGGACCTTCGCGGCAAATTTTCGCAATCCAATACAGTGTTTCGACGTTGTGTACCAAGGTGGGTTGGCCGAAAATACCAACTTGCGCCACGAAGGGGGGGCGATGGCGTGGCATACCACGTTTGCCTTCAATGCTTTCGATCATTGCTGATTCTTCACCGCAGATATAGGCACCTGCACCGCGGCGCACTTCGATATAACCCGCGTCAACTATGCCGGAGTCTTCGAGTGCTTTGATTTCACACGCCAAGATTTTCAAGACAGCGGGGTATTCATCACGCATGTAGATATAGGCGCGATCTGCCTCAACGGCCCATGCTGCGATCAACATGCCCTCTAAGAACAGATGCGGTGTGCGCTCTAGGTAGTAGCGGTCTTTAAACGTGCCTGGTTCACCTTCATCGCCGTTCACTGCGATATAGCGAGGTCCTGCATTGCCACGTACAAATCCCCATTTGGTGCCAGACGGGAAGCCGGCACCACCAAGGCCGCGCAAACCGCTTTCCTTGATCTTGGCCTGAACGTCTTCCCAATTGCCGTTTGCACGCAGGTCTTTGAGGGCTGTGTAACCCCCTTCAGCCGCGTAGTCGGCATGGGTTTCGTATGTTGGGATTTGGGCGTGGGTGTCATCAGCTGCGATTGCCGATTCAACCTTTTCGAACGTCGCGTTGTCGATGTGGTTGTGGCCGATTTCCAAAACAGGCGCGGTGTCACAACGGCCCATGCAAGGGGCGCGCAGAACACGGACCTCTTCGGGGTTCAGACCGTCCTCAAGGGCAGATTTCAGTGCCTGTGCACCAGCAAGTTCGCATGACAGTGAATCACAGACACGGATTGTCAGGGCAGGCGGAGGAGTGTCGGCTTCTTTGACCACATCAAAGTGGGCGTAAAAGGTGGCGACTTCGTAGACTTCGGCCATGGACATGCGCATTTCTTCGGCCAGCGCTCGAAGGTGCGCCGCGCTGAGGTGGCCATAGGTATCTTGGATCTTGTGCAGGTGTTCGATCAACAGATCCGCACGGCGTGGTTCTGTGCCAAGCAATGCTTTGACTTCGTCCCATGCCTGATCGGTCAATTGACGGCCTTTGGTGTGGTGACGCCCTTTGCCTTTGCCAGATTTCCAAACGCCATCGCCGTGTTTTTTCGATGTATCAGTGGCCATGTGCTGTCTCCGCATGCAAAGTCGATCAAGAATTGATGGTTTGGTAGCAGGATTTGTTCGGATAATTACCCTCAAAAACGACAGTTCAGGGTGGGTTTCAGGTCACTTGGCCTTGGGTTCAGCCCGAATGGGAGGCAAGGTTTCCTACAGTGAGCTTCTGGTGGGCGTGAAAACATTGCTTATCATTGAAAACGGGGATCTATTTTGGTGGCTTTACAGCAGCAATTCCGTCTTTTTTTGTAAAGATGATCGAAAATAGCGCGATGGCACGTTCTGCTGAAGTGAGTAGCGAACAAATTGCAGCTTTGAACGCAAAATCAGATGCTGAACTCGCAGCTGTGCGTCTTAACCGTAGCGACATCGCTCTGCATGTGTTCCGCGATCGTTTATACATCTAAGACAATGCAAATCTAACACTCGCGGTATTGACAGTGGACGCGGGCCGGGCCAACGCTGCGGCCATGTTTGACCTACGACCAGTTGGATACGTGATAGGCCTTTTGGTCACTATGCTTGGCTTTGCCATGCTGCTTCCTTTGGTTGTGGATTTGGGCGAAGGACTGGGTCACTGGCCCGCCTTTGCCGAAAGCGCGATGATTACCATTTTAGTTGGTGGTATCTTGTCGCTCAGCTGCGCGAATGCGGTGCGCCAAGGGCTTACAATTCAGCAAACCTTTTTTCTGACAACTGGGGTTTGGTTGATGCTGCCTATTTTTGGGGCGCTTCCATTTGTATTTGGTGCCACAGAAGCACGCTATGTAGACGCATTTTTCGAGGCGATGTCAGGGCTTACGACCACAGGTTCAACCGTGTTCTATGGTTTGGAAACACTGCCTAAGGGCTTGTTGTTGTGGCGGGGTATCCTCCAATGGTTAGGCGGTATTGGTATTATTGTTGTGGCCATGGTGTTCTTGCCAGAGTTGCGCGTTGGTGGGATGCAAATCTTCCGATCCGAAGGTTTTGATACCTTGGGGAAAATCCTTCCTCGTGCCACGGAAATTGCAAGCCGAATTTCCGTTATCTATGTTGGCCTAACAGCAGTCTGTGCAATCTTTTACATGGGGTTTGGTATGGACCCCTTTGACGGAACTGTTCACGCGCTGACCACTGTTTCTACGGGTGGATTTTCGACTTACGACGCTTCATTTGGGGAATTCTCTGGTCCGATGGAGTATGTTGCAACGGTCTTTATGATCCTCGCCGCACTTCCTTTTGTACGCTACGTACAATTGCTGAATGGCAGTGCGTTGCCCTTGTGGCGTGACCCACAGATCCGCGCGTTCCTCGTGGTTATTGCGTTTGCAGTTGGGGTTGTCGCGATAACACTGATGACAATTTTTCCGCACAACCCAGAACAAGCTGTTCGCGAAGCATTGTTTAATATTACCTCAATCATCTCGGGTACGGGCTACGCCAGTGTGGATTACATGGGTTGGGGGTCTTTCGTTATCTCGATCTTCTTTTTTGTGGGATTGATTGGTGGCTGCGCGGGATCGACTGCCTGTTCGGTCAAGATATTCCGCTATCAATTGCTATTCGCATCGATCCGCGCACAATTGCGTAAAACACGTAGCCCGCATGGTATTTTCACACCGCGCTATGCAGGGCGACCTGTTGGCGATGATGTATTAAGTTCGGTAATCTCATTCTTTACATTTTTCGTAGTGACGCTGGGTGTTTTAGCAGTCGCATTGGGCATGACTGGTTTGGATTTTGTCACTTCGGTCTCTGGGGCCGCGTCCGCACTTGCAAACATCGGCCCAGGCCTTGGTGATCAGATAGGACCCGCGGGTAATTTCTCGAGCTTGAATGACACCGCCAAATGGTTGCTTGCAGCCGGAATGCTGATTGGTCGGCTAGAGTTGATGGTCGTTTACGCTCTTCTTACCGTTCATTTTTGGAGAGCCTAGATGTCCAAACTATCAAACACGCTGTCCCGTCCTCTTGGGGCGCAAATTTCTCACATGTTGAAGGATCGCGGAGTTGATGTAATCTTTGGGATACCTGGCGTGCACAATCAAGAAATGTATCGTGGTATTGAAGAGGCTGGGATCATCCATGTTTTAGCACGTCATGAACAGGGCGCTGGTTTTATGGCCGACGGCTATGCCCGTGCCTCGGGCAAACCAGGCGTGGCCTATGTTATTACTGGCCCGGGTCTGTGCAATATCATGACGCCAATGGGGCAGGCCTATTCAGACTCTGTTTCAATGCTGGTAATTTCATCGTGTTTGGATGAAGTGTCTGCCCGGAAGGGCCAACTTCACCAAATGAGAGATCAACGGGCTGCGGCTGAGACCGTTTGTGATTGGTCGAATGAAGCTGGATCGGCCGATGCTGCGTATACCTTAATCGATCGCGCCTTTGCAGAATTCCAAAATGTGCGTCCACGCCCTAAACACATTCAGGTACCCATTGCCCTGCTAGAAGGGCAGGCTGCTCCCGTCGCTCGCAATTTGAGTTTGCCAAGCAATAAAAATGCCGATGGAGACGTTATTCAAGACGTCTTCACTCGGTTGCTGTACGCACAGTACCCACTTATTATTTTGGGCGGTGGCGTTGCAAAGGGTGACTGCGAGGGTGTTGCAAAAGCGATGCGAACCATCGGTGCCGCCAGTATGGTTAGCACTGCAGGTCGTGGATTGGTCGATCCTGTTGACCCATTCACATTCGGTGCTTGTTTAGCGCGCCCTAGCAGTGCCGAGGTCGCAGCGAAGGCTGATTTGGTTGTCGTGGTCGGTTGCGAACTTGCAGAGGTTGATCTTTGGCGCAGCGAACTTGGACACGCAGCACCTTTGATCCGTGTGGACATGGACGCGAGTGTGGGTGCAGCAGACCCCAAAATATCGATGTTTGTGCAATCAGACGGTGCAAGTTTTATTCTGGCTTTGGCAGATCAGTTTGACGAACCTCTGAATACAGAATGGCACGCTGACAATGTTACGATGTGGCGTGCGCGTTGGCGTTCTGAAGTAATTTCGGAACGGCCAAACATTGCTCCGGTCATTGAGGTGCTCGAAGCTGCAGTACCAGAAGACACGATGATTTATTCAGATATGACACAATTGGCCTACGCGGCAGTTGAGTTGTGGGACATGGCCTTGCCCAAGCACTGGCATCATCCTTCTGGGTTTGGAACCCTTGGCTATGCCACGCCAGCTGCGATTGGTGGGGCAATTGCGCGTCCAAACAAGCCGACTATGGCCATCATTGGTGACTACGGGTTTCATTACACCATGGCTGAGCTAGGAGTCGCCGTTGAATTGGGCTTAAGCATACCCATCGTTCTGTGGGACAACGCGAAATTGGGTGAAATAGAAGACAGCATGACTGCGGCCCAGATCGCGCCTAATGCTGTAATCGCGCACAATCCTGACTTTTGTAAACTTGCAGAAGCGTTTGGCGCACGTACATCTGCACCAGAAAATTTGATTGAGTTGCACAAGGCGGTTCAATCAGCATTCAATGCCGATGGACCAACCCTAATTTACGTAACACCCAAAATCTTGGCCTGACTTATCTTCATCTTACCAGACAAACTCTGGGGTTTGGGGCAAAGCCCCAAGGTGTTATCTCCAGCAGCTGATCAGAACAGTCATGCTGCGCGCCGCTGCAGAAATGTCTTCTGCAGCCATCTGTTCTGATGAATTGGCTGTCTGGCTCGATTTTCCAGCATCACGCAATGCTGCCTGAACAGTTTCATGATCTAGCGAAAAGGCAACGTCAGCTGGCAATTGTGGGCCAGTCGATAGTGCTGGAAGCAACATGCCCAACACACCACCAGTTAGATCCAAAATTGGACCGCCGGCATCGCCAGCCAGAGCGGTTAGCGCCATACGGTTCAGGTATTCCTCGCCGCGTAAACCGCGTAGATCAGACAACGTTCCGTAGGTGACTGAAGGAGAGTCCAATACACCTTCATAGCTGTAACCCGCCACTGCTATTTCAGTGTTTAACCGCGGTGTTTGCGCGCTGAATGCTGCAACGTTCAAAGGAGCTAACGCCTCATTTGGTGTCAAAACCGCTACACCATTGTTTTATGTTGAAACCAAGGTGGCCTCATATAAATCGTCAATGGTAATGTGGGCGCAGCTGTCGACAGCGTCTGTTGCCGTGACAACAGTGCCGCGGCTATCGATATAAAACCCTGAACGGAAAACCGCAGGCTTGCGAACTTCAAGGCCAGAAACCAAATCGATGGCTTGATCCTCATCAGACCCTGCTGTTGGGTCCAAAACTGCATCTAACCGGACCAAACTTTTGTCCATTTCACTAATCAAACGACGGCGACGTTCTGCGTCACCAGCAGGCCACATCAAGGTGTGAAACCTTTAATTTTCCCGTTGGCCAAGCTAACACGAGTTTCACTCACCATGGTGGCGTTTTCAACGATTAAGACAAAGCTGTTCTTTTTACGCTCACGCGGGCCGTCCAGTGGAACCGCTTCTAGCGTCTGCATGATGTCGTAGAGACCATAGAGCGTGTTTTGATTACCAGGCTGGCTGACAAGTAAAACGCGCGCACCGGTACCACCCACAGCCTTATACTGAGCAAAAGGTGACTCATATTTCTCAAATGCAACTTCGAGCGTTGAGAGTTTGATTTCGATCCCGGCAGCGTCATCTCGAACAAACTCGAGGCCCAGGCCATCAAGGATCGAGTTGTATTTTTTCAAAAGTTCAGCGCGTTGTGCGGTCGTTAAAATGCTGGTAATTTCATAGCCATTTGCTTCTTGCCATGCAGCCATCGAATTACGTGTGCCACGACCGAACGACCTATCAATTGCTGCGTTGTAAAAACCAGACCACTGTAACAGCTGTTGTAAATCTTTCTTTTCTTCAAGGCTCAGTGCACGCTCGCTACGCTGCGCTTCAGCAGGTTCAGCGAGCTCAACCTCAATAACGGGTGTTGGCTCCGCTGTTGGTGTTTCTTTAGTATCTACTATTTGTGTCTCAGCTTCGATAGGTGCAGGCGCTACCTTAAGGCCTAGGATATTTGCTCCAACCGGCCAAAACTGTTGGCGCAGGTTTGAGGATTATGCGATGAATGCATCGCGTGGGATTAGTCCGTCGCGGCGATAAGACAGCAACGCCGTCTCAGCATCCGCTCGTGTGTAAGGGCCTAATGCAATACCATACCAATCGCCGCCAAGAGCGAAGCCATTAACATCTTCTAGAATTTAAGCATAGCCACGAGCAGCTTCTGTGCCCGCACGCAAACTAGATTGAGCTTCAATTTGAATCCAAACGACTTCATCGGCTGATTGCGCTGCCGCCGGCATTGCCCAAGCCCACAGTACCAAAGTTAGATAAAGAAGATTACTCATAACTTTGTGAATCATCGTGCCGGATACCTTGCAATCATTAGGGTTCGGTCAAATCAGCAGGAATTCGCTGCAATTGCCATAAGCTAAGTAACATAAAAAGAATACTTCGGGTGCAATTGACCACAGTTGTTGAGGGGCTTAGGTAAGACGCGGCTTACAATGCCGATATCACCGTCGAATTGAACCGTATTTCGACACAGTCAGGACACGTCCATGAACAGCACAACACCTCGATCCTTTCAGGAAATCATCCTGCGCCTTCAAGGATATTGGGCCACTAAGGGCTGTGCCATTTTACAGCCATATGACATGGAAGTTGGGGCAGGGACATTCCACCCAGCCACAACGCTACGCAGCTTGGGGTCAAACCCATGGGCAGCCGCATATGTGCAGCCCTCGCGCCGTCCAACAGACGGGCGCTATGGTGAAAACCCGAACCGCCTGCAGCATTATTATCAATACCAAGTGCTGATCAAACCCAGCCCACCAAATTTGCAAGAATTGTATCTAGGATCCCTTGCTGCCATCGGCGTCGACATGGACCTTCACGACATTCGTTTTGTTGAGGACGATTGGGAAAGCCCAACTCTTGGGGCGTGGGGCCTTGGATGGGAAATCTGGTGTGATGGCATGGAAGTTTCACAGTTCACTTATTTCCAACAAGTCGGCGGCCATGACTGCACGCCTGTGTCCGGCGAGTTGACATACGGCCTTGAACGCCTCGCGATGTACATTCTTGAGTGTGACCACGTGATGGACATGCCCTTCAATGATCCTGATGCGCCGATCCCGTTGAAATACGGCGATATTTTCAAACAAACCGAAGAAGAATACGCGCGCTGGAACTTTGATGTTGCCAACACCGAAGTGTTGTTGCGCCATTTTGAGGAAGCCGAAGTCGAATGTCAGGCCATCCTTTCACAAGCATTTGACGATCCAAAGACTGGTAAGCGTATCATCATGGCACACCCTGCCTATGACCAATGCATCAAAGCCAGCCACATCTTCAACTTGTTGGATGCGCGTGGCGTAATCTCTGTCACTGAGCGTCAGGCATACATTGGTCGTGTCCGTTCGCTTTCTAAACAATGCGCAGATGCATTTATCCAAACCCGCGCTGGCGGCCTTACCGAGGCGGTGGAATAATGGGAAAATTTTTAGCAGTGTTGTTACTTGGAAGTGCCGTAATTGCGGGGGCATCTATGTATTACCTGCAGGTTTATGGCCTGTATGACGAAGTCCAAACCAGAGATGTTCAACTTGTTTCGGTTGTGGATGACCTGCCGAAAACGATCAGCTTTGATAACTTCCAAGCCATCGATTCACAAAGTTCTCCAATCCGCTATCGCGCATGTTTCACAACAGACCTCAGCATATCGTTGCTAAGCGAAACCTATGTTGGTTTGGAAAAAGCGTCCCCGCGTAACGCTCCAAAATGGTTCGACTGCTTTGATGCTGTCGCAATCGGTGCAGAGCTGGCGGCGGGAACAGCTGTTCCATTCCTTGGTCAGAAAAATATCCACTTCGGCGTTGACCGCATCGTTGCCATCACAACCGACGGACGCGGCTATATCTGGCACGATCTCAATGACTGCGGCGACAAAGCCTATGATGGCACGATCGTTGGCGAAGAATGCCCAGGACGGGAAGCAACAGAATGACTGATCTATTAATTGAACTGTTCTCCGAAGAAATTCCGGCACGTATGCAGACACGTGCCGCCAATGACCTGAAAAAACTGGTCACTGATGGTATGGTGGAAGCTGGCTTGACCTATGCTTCTGCCGCCGCGTTCAGCACGCCGCGCCGCCTTACGCTGACCGTTGAAGGTATGCTTGATGCGTCGCCAACAACTGTCGTAGAACGCAAAGGCCCAAAGGCTGATGCCCCTGAAAAAGCAATCGATGGGTTCTTGCGCGGTGCAGGTTTGACCCGCGATGATCTTGAAGAACGCGAGACACCCAAAGGGAACATCTTTTTCGCTAAGATTACGAAAGAGGGACGCCCCGCCGCAGATATCGTTGCTGAAGTTTTAGAGCGCACAATCCGCAATTTCCCATGGCCGAAATCCATGCGCTGGGGCAATGGTACGTTGAAATGGGTGCGCCCACTGCATTCTATTCTGTGCATTACCAGTTCTGAAGAGGGCGCATCAATTGTGCCGTTTGAGGTCGATGGGATCATCTCTGGGAATACGACCCATGGCCACCGTTTCTTGTCTCCAGATAGCATCACTGTGAACAACTTTGATGGTTACACACGTAAACTGAAATCGGCTCATGTGGTGCTTGATGCTCAAGAACGGGCAGACGCAATTTGGAACGACGCGACCAATCAGGCTTTTGCAACTGGTTTTGAAGTTGTTGAAGACGCAGGTCTTTTGGCTGAAGTGGCAGGCCTTGTTGAATGGCCTGTTGTCTTGATGGGTGAAATTGGTGAGGGTTTCTTGGGGCTACCAGCCGAAGTGCTGCAGACCTCGATGCGTGAGCATCAAAAGTTCTTCTCTGTACGTAACGCAAAAACAGGCCGTATAGAGCGCTTCATTACCGTCGCAAATCGCACAACAGCTGACAACGGTGCTACGATCCTTGCGGGCAACAAAAAGGTATTGTCGGCTCGTTTGGCGGATGCAAAGTTCTTCTGGGAAAACGACCTGCGCGTTGCGAAGTCAGATATGAGCGTTTGGTTGAAGTCGCTTGAAAACGTTACATTCCACAACAAGCTTGGCACCCAAGCTGAGTTGGTGAACAGCATGGCGACTTTAGCGCGTGAGTTGGCTCCGGCAGTTAGGGCAGACCCCGATATGGCCGAAAAAGCTGCGCGTTTGGCCAAAGCAGACCTAAGCTCTGAAATGGTCTATGAGTTCCCAGAACTTCAAGGGCTTATGGGGCGCTATTATATCGAAGC
>Ga0307998_1001643_pt1 | contig 11929 bp, 8 predicted proteins | sample Davwhametageno37_FD_203147 | JGI IMG/M metagenome (GOLD analysis project Ga0307998, IMG submission 203147) | Marine microbial communities from Davis Island wharf, Antarctic Ocean - #37 | ecosystem: Environmental > Aquatic > Marine > Unclassified | place: Antarctic Ocean: Davis Island wharf...
TCAGATAGATAGTACCTAATAGGGTGAGATGATTTTGCGAGTGCATCCCAATTCCCCCAACCGTTACTAGATAATGCAAATGGTCTAGTTAGTTTCAGATAAAGAAATCCTTCGCCCTTGATTTTATAATCCTGAGGATCATTTACATCACAATGTTTGTTTGCACAATACAATGCAGGTTTATGTCCCTCTTGATCATATTCTAAATCGCCCTCGCATATTTTACATTTCATTGAACAGAGTCTCGCCTTATATTTTAAATGACCTATTATTGCACAGGCACTCATTAATGGTCCTTCTAAGAAGGGATTTAGTTGCTATACATATATTATAACGTATAACCTCTAAGGAGTCAAGTAGTTTTTTAAACTATTTTACTTGTCAATAAACTGCGATAGTTCAGGTGCTTTCCAGCCTTCTGGTTTAAGTACTTTACCGTCTTCACGTTTGCGTACTTTACCTGTCTCTGCGTCAATCTTTGCAAAGTTAGTGTCCATTACTTCTTTCCAAGCTGCTTCTCCGTCCCAACCTGCAGCACGAATAGCACCCATAGTAACAACAAGGATATCAACTAGTGCATCAAGTTGTTCGACTTTGTCGTCTGCAATAACTGCTTCTACAAGTTCGCCGTATTCTTCGTCAACTAGACTAAGATACATTTTGTAGTTTTCGGGGCTTGCTGGTTGATCACACGCTGTTGCAAATGTGTCAATATCTTTAAATGTGTTAGTCATTGTTACCTCTTAGTTTGCGCCAAAATCTTCTGGTCGTACTGTGCTTTTTCCTACACCTGATTTATCTCCAAACAATGTATTTGCAGGCATTTCACTTTGCCATCCTAGTACACTTTCGGATTCTACAGTTCTCATCATTTCAACAGTACCGTCTTCCATTTCAACTTCAAATCCGCGAGTCCATCTACCGTGTTGAATTAATATCCAATCTCCGATATTGTATGGATCTGCATTTTCGTCACCTTTTGAAACTACACAACCCCAACGAGGTTTAATTCCTTGATCTTTACCGTCGTCGCTTGCAAGAATAATTCCGCCCGATGTAGTTTGCTCACCGAACTCCATATTATTTACAATTACACGATTACGAATTGGTCTTACACTACCTTTAATTCGTGTCGTAAGACCGTTACTACCGCCACTAATTTCCATTTACGCCTCGCTTTTTGGTACAAAATTCCCGCTGTCGTCTTCAACCCATTCGTCATCGTCGCCAAATTCAGCGGCCATTTTAGGATCTTCTTCAATACCTTTTGCTTCAACTTTTTGTTGAGCTCTGGATTTTCCTTTAGGTGCTGCTTTACTAGACTCTGGATCTGTTTTTACTGCTGCGTCTGCTGCCTTAGTAGGCATTGGTACATCAGGTAAACGATCAGAATTTTCATAATAGTCGTTAAGGATATCTTCTTTCTTTCGAATAATTTTCCCACCAGGACCTAATTCGTCGCCACGTGCGTTTACACGAGCATTGCCAACTGCTGGAGTTAATTCGTTACGTTGTTGTAACAAATCCATATCAACAGTTTTTCCTCGCATAGTTCTATAAGTTTGTCTTGCATTATTTTTAAGTGCCATTTTAATTCTCCTATGAATTATATACGTATTTATCTCAAGAACTCTCTCCAGTCCAGGTCATACTGGATTGAATCAATTCTGTGTACGCCTATTAAGTATAGCACATATGATGCTACACTTGATCCTCTACCTACACCCCATACAATATTATTTTCACGCATAAATTCTACAAGATAGATCATATAACGTAGTAGTGGATACATATCACGTTGCTGGAACGCTTCTAGTTCCTCTACACATCTAGCCCATTCTGTAGTAAGTTTGCTGCCTATCTTGCCTAACAAAAATGCTTCGATATCAAGTTCTTTATATTCATTAGGCATAAACCATTCAGACTGTAACGCTGTGTCAAAGTCTTTCTGTTCTACATCTATTGGAATATACTGTTTAAGCTCGGGGAGGTATTGTTCACGCATTGCTGCGTTAAACTTATCAATATCATCTGAAGGATCACACAATACAACGTGACATTTGTCAACGTGACCTGAATAGATCATATCAACTAAGTTTTTATTTGTAAATCGTGGTATTCCTAGAGAGTCTGTTTTCATAAGCATACATATAGTTTAACGTACTTTAATTAGTTTGTCAAGCTCTGATTGACTATTTATTGCTTCATTTGCAAGTTTTTGACGAGATCTTCTTGTTTCTAAATCAAGTCTATAGCTATCAATCAGTAATGTTATTTGTTGTTGTGCTTGCGGATTAGAAGTTTGCCAATAACGTTTAGTTAAATCAATAACTTTTTCTTCTAGGTCATTGTCAGATAGTTCAGTTGTATCTTCAAATAATGGGTGCATTACGAGTATTGACCAATATATCTACCAAAGTATTCAGTACTGCCTGTGTATGTATAAATTTCTACAACGTGCATTTCGCCTTGAGCGATAGGAGTAGTACCGTTAAAGAAACTTGGCGAAGTACCATCTTGTAATACTCGTAGTGTAAGACTACTACTAAACTCTAAGTTATTAGTGCCAGTTGAAGTAATATGTAATATAAATTTCCCGTAATATCCGCTATCTGGTACATTACTAAAGTTAAGTGTAGTATTACCAGTTAGTCCGATAGTATGGAAGTTACCTTCGTCAAAATCTACAATTTGTGTTCCGGTTACACTAGAATAAGATTTTACAACTTCTCTCTGAGCCTGTAGTGTAGGCTTAGTGAGTCTTGCAGTTCCGCCGCTACTTAGGTCTTCAAACACGTTTGTGGTTGCATAAGTGCCAGCACCTGTTGAATCAACACGTACTGCATTTGCTTCTAAATCTTCAAGTCTTGCTTTTGTTGATGTAAAGTTATTATCAATTACTGTAAAGTTATCTCTAAAACCTTGCGAATCGTTGTCTTGCCCCGGAACAGGGAAAGCTGTGTCCAAATCTGCAACGTTTACTATATTATTTCCTGGTATGGCTGACATTGTTTATTCTCCTAGTACAGTATTTATGTTATCAAATATTAAAATCATAATTTGCGAAAACAATGTACTGCTCATTGCTCTTACCTTTAGTGCTGTCTATAATGTATCTATCTATTTCAAAATTGATTGAATTAAATATAAAATTATTATTTTTTATATTTAAGAATATATCTCTCGATGTGCCGGGCTTACAATATGCAAGAACAACACAAGGAATATACCCTAGTTCTTCGATGTTATTTAACTGTGGTGTACGCATCCACAGTGGTAAAAAGTTATTATCGGTTACTCCGACTTGAGCAATTCTATCTCGCATATTAGTAATATTACTAATATATTTTTTAGTTTGCGTGGATTCGTCAATGCTTATGGCATCACTGTCAATTTTTAGTGTATTTGTAATTGGTCGAAACCTATCTGGCTCCTGGTTTATAGTAGTTGAGGTATTATCATTTTCTTCGTATCTAACATCGTTTATAAGACGCTTGTTATTTGTTTTTACATTAATACTTTGTTTAACAGTGCCGCTATTACTGTCTAGTGGATCAATGATATCAACATATACTACTTCGTATACTGCATCTCGTGTACCTGGAGCGTATGCTACTGCTGTTTTTACTTCACCAAATTGAAACTGTTTTTTACGATGATTTTTTGCAGCAGCACCAACAAATTTATTCATTTCAACATTTTCAATACCTGCATACATTAACATCCGTAAATCTTTCTGTAAACCAAATTCTGTATCGTTTGGTCGATAGATTGAAGACGGAGTAAACACAATAGGATCACTAATAAAACTATTGTATATAAATTGTTGCGATGCACCTAAAAATGGTTTAATATAAATGTTACTAAATGTTAATTCGTTTGGATCGTTAATTGCTATAGTAAACGACTTAGTAGTAGCACTAAAGCCAAACTGATCTTCTGCTTGAACAGTAAACGTGTATGTTTTGTCAATTGAAGTTGTGCCGGAATCAAGAATATTATCATTCCCGTCAAATGTTGTTAGCCCAGATACTGCAAATGCTTCGTACACTTCCCACTTGGCTGTATCAGTAACAAAGTCAGCATCTGACGTATGAGCAATTAAGCATTTATATAAAGTTGTATTAACTTTTACAATGTCATTTGCTACATAATTTCTAGCAGGTTTCCAAAAACTTTTATATACGTTTTCGCCAAACTGTTGTACCTTGCCAGAAATCTCTCCATCAATTGATATACGTAACCCATTTGGCAATCTTCCACTAATTTTACTATATCTTACAACGGCACTAGGAACGCTAGTAGTTGCCTTGACATTAAGTGTACTAGTTAAGTTTGCATTAATTGTACCTAGTGCTTTAACGCTTTGCCAAACAATACGTGAGTCGATCTTGCCTAGCAGGTTAACAGTGAATGTTTTATTTTTAAATGCAGAGTTTGTATCTACTGTTGCAGTTACTATTGTTTTAGTAAACGTTTCGTCTTTCTTTAAGTATGCATCTAAAGGCTTAGAAAGTGTTAGTACATCGTATAATGGATTTTTATTATTAATTGCTGTAATTTTAAATATTGTACCTTTAATATTAAAGGTTTGGTCTAGCAATACTTCAATATTAGATTTTTTATTAATTTTTAACTTGTATGGGCCTGATGCTTGTTTAACAGTACCTTTTCCTGAAGTTGCACCCGATGCTCTAAATTGTGTTCCAACAGTATTATTAGGAGCACCTATTGTTGTAAAGTCTGTATTTTCAACAGTTAAAATCTCGTACAAGTTGTTTCTTATTATTTTAACAGCTGGTGTTCTTGTTTGAGCAAATGTTTCTTCGTATGTTGTAAAATTAATCTGTGCAGTATTAGTAGCAGGACCTACGTATCGAGTAGCACGTACAGTAAACTTATATTCTTTAGTAACACTAGGCTGATATGGTACAACACCAGCTAATTCGCCACTGCCGGGATCTAGATCTATTCCTGGAGGTATACTACTTTCACTGCCATCGTCATTAAAATCTTCAAGGGTATAATTTACAAATCCTACAATATCAGAAGCATCAATTATATCCATATACAGAGTAACATAGTTGTCGGCTCGTCTGTATCCTAAATCTGCAGGAGTTAACCATATTGGAGTTCTAATATGAGAAGCATCGGCACCAAATAATGTATTGCCTGATTGCATAATAGTATTGTCTGCACGTAGGAAGTCGTCTCCTACAACAAATATTCTAAACAATCTTTTCTCAATTGTATCACCGTCACTGACACTAACACGGAATTGATAGTTTCTGTTTAATTTCTTAGGTGATTTAGTAGCAATACTTTTGTCATAAAATTTAATATCGTAAAAAAAGCTGTCGTAACCATTAGCACTTCTTACACCAAAATCAAAAGGATATTCACCATAAGCGTTTGAATCGTAGTATCCGCTATTTGCAAGTGTATCAATTGCAAGAACAGGATCTACAACACCTACTATTCGTCCGTCTCTAGTAAGTTGTATGCCTGGCGGAAGTTCACCGTCGCCACTCGCAACAAAATATTCTAATGTTTGTCCTGCTGCAATGTCGTTGTCAGTTGCTATTAATTGAAAGTCAATTGGACTATTGTCAAGTATATAATATGTGTCGTTCTTACCGATTGGCAATGAACCAGCACTTGTTCCCCATACAGGCAAGTCTGCACCAATAACGTTTATTCTAAATGTTCGATCATCTATTTCGCTATCTTTGCTTGCCCTAACTACGAATTTAAATTCTGTTTCTCGTGCAACCTCAAAAGGTGTTCCTTGTATTTTTTGATCTACAATTCTTAACCCAGGAGGAAGCGTGCCGCCAATTATTTTTAAAGCGGAGCCTGATACAACATCGAGATCAATTGGTTGAAGATTAGCTGCTCGAGATTCACCTTCAGTTGGTTCTCTAAGAGTTTTACCTTCTTCAATTTGTCGAAGTAGTAAGTTATTAGATGCGGTCCATAATGCCATACACGAATTCCTTTATATAGCAATATTTATCGAAAAATTAGATGTTGATAGTGCCAAGATCTAAACTTACATTAAGGTTATTACCGGCAATGCTGCCAAAATCAACGTCATTAGTAGCAAATAAGAAGTCCCATAACGTTGTTACTGCTACAGGTGCAATGCTGCTAAAGTCCCAACTATTTTCGCTCTGCCTATAATAATTAAGATCTCGTACGTCAATACCGTGTACATTTCCTGTAAGGTTTCCGTTAAAATTTGCTGTTACTGTTGTTGCATTTATTAATCCAACGTTGCCCAAATTGTTTCCATCAGCATTTAATCCTGCTGCTAACTTTGGTGCAGGGTCGTCTTCAACCTTACTTAACGCACTAGAGTTTACAGTAATAATATTACCAGCTCTAGATGTGCTTATAAGGGTTCCGCCGGCTATAGTTAGTGTAGCATTTTCTGTAATAGTGACACTACCAGTATCAGCTGCAACATCAAACTGAGTAACCCCAGCATCAACGTTAACAGTGAGTTCGTTTGTGTCAGACGAAAAAGTAACATTGTTTCCGCCTACTAATGATTTGAATCTTAGTTCTGCATCACTTTTGTTTGAAAACAGCCCCTCACCAGTTCCTAAATTAACTACTGTAGTTGCTTCAGGTGTACGATTGTCAAGGTCGTCAAAATTAAAAACTATCTTTTCAAACGCTCCTCTTAGATCATCACCTGTGCCGTCGTTTGCTACACTGCCAAGGTTTATTGTTTGAATCGCCATATACTTATCTCCTATACTGTATTTATTACATACGCCCTACAACGACTTCAACAACACCTCTGCCTTCGGTATCTTTTGTACCTACTGCTTTACCAAGTACTGTACCTAGTTTAGGATCATTATTTACAATAGCATATCCTGGAACAGCACTAGTTACAAGCATATCGCCTTTAGCAACTGTACCAATTACATTACACGGCACACGCCCTGTTAGTGCTAATGGTACAACAGTGTCACCTTCTAGTGCATTGTTCATTAAGTAAGCTGGATCTGTTGACACAATACCAGCAACCTTACGATCACCTTTTTCTGCACAAATTGTAACTTCGTTGTCACCACCAAATACTAATACTGTGCCTGGCTCGTATGCGACATCTGCAACATATTTCTCCGCCAAATCCGCATAATTTGCTTGCGTTGCTGTACCACTAAAGATACTTGCTTTTAGTGTTGAACTACTAGGAACATAACTTAGTCCGGTTGCAGCATTAGTATCAACTTGCATTGCTTTAGTAGCACCGTCTCCGTCAACAAATGTAGGGTACCAAGTACTTGCACTGGATGCATTAGCATTAGTTGTAGTTATTGCTGCTGCACTAGCTGCTGTACCTGTACCAGTGGCCGATATCGCACCAGCAGCACTAATTTGAATACCTGTACTAGCACTAAATTGAGCTCTAATATTAGCTGAAGTTACTTTTGCAAAAGTAAACACACCAGTTGATGCAACATATGATAGACTACCATATCCGGTGCCGGAATTACCGGCACTCAACAAACCTCTAATTGTTGCATCAGTTCTATCTGTATCAGTATAACTAATAACACCAGTTGCTGCGTCATATGCTATATCGCCAGTTGCACTAATCAATCCACGTATGACAGCATCAGTTCTAGGTGATGGGTCAGTATAACTAATAATACCAGTTGTATTGTTGTATGATATATCACCACTTGCACTAATCAATCCACGTATGGTTGCATCAGTACGTTCAGTGTATGACATAACTCCAGTTGAAGCAACATATGATAAAGAACCAGCTGCACTTATAGCAGCTCTTGCTCTTGCTGTTGTATGGTACATTGTACCAGTTGCTCCTGTTGCATCAGGATCTTCAGATAAGTTACTAGTATTGTGGTTTGATATGTCAGTTACTTGTCCATCAATGTTGCCAGTTACACTACCAGTAATTGTACCAGTTACGTTCAGTGTACCGCCAATATGTGTGTTTTTAGCAATACCTACACCACCGTCTACAATTAATGCACCAGTAACAGTACTTGATGCTTGTGTAGTGTTGTTTAAGTTTACTGCGCCTGTAACATCAAGTGTACCAGTAATAGTAGTGTTTGGTGTAACAGTTACACGTCGCCCATTTGTTGTAGTTGTTAATACAATTAAGTCGCCTACACTATCTTTGATGCTTAATGCATCTGCTAGGTTAGTTGGAACTACAATTTCGCCTTCGCCTGTTGCACCTTCAAACGTAATACTTTCGTGTAAGTATAAATCTTGCCAAGCACTACCACTAGCACCTAAATCGTAAGTGTCATCTGCACTTGGTATTATAGCTGATGCAACATCAGCTGTAAATATTACAGTGTCAGCGGCAGCATTACCTAATGTAACATTACCGTTTAATGTAGTAGCACCGTCTGCGCGGAATGTACCGTATACTCTTGTATTACCTGTAGCATTGGCAACACTAAACTTAGTATTAGCACCAGTATTAACATTTAAACTATTATTAATAGTAGTTGTACCGTCTGCAATAGTTTGACGAATCGCACCGTTTACACCTAGTGTAATTTGTGCATACTTAATAAGAACACTATTAGTCCCGTCACCGTTAACTACAAGTGCAATTTCATCAGCACCAGTATGTCTACCACCTGCACCAATTGAAATACCTGTACCTAGTTGGCCCAAGTCTCCTGGCGCTTGGATATAATTTGTAAACAGCCAAGGAGTATTTAAATACGGCTCATCTTTATCTATACCACTGTTAGCCATAAAGTCACTTGCAAACCCTGCATAGTCAACTTCACTCTTATTAACAAGTGTACTACCAAGTTGTAAACTTGATGTAGGTGCTTTAATGTTATGCTTGACAGATTGTCCAGCTCCTGGCGTTGATCCTTCTATTGTTAATGAAAGTTGATCACCTGGTGTCCAAAGTTCTAACTGTGAAGTACTTGGGTTAAAATCAATAGCACGTCGACCGTCTACAATTAAACCTCTAACATCAATCCAACCACCAATATCAAGATTGGTATCAATAGTAGCATATGTATCACCTGTTTGTAGTGTTCTAACAAGACTATCATCTGCACCAACATTAGTAATTGGAGTGACACCGTATATACCATCAGCAATTTTAGTTAGTGCATTACCTAGTAAGTTCTGTGAAGACACAACACTAGTTGGAACACTAGCTACGCCTAATGCACTACCGTTCTTTATCTGTAGTTGGCCTGTAGTATTAAATGCTGTTGCAGTTACACTAACTAGTACTACTTTGTTTTCTGAATTAACATCACCTTGTAAAGTACCTTCTGCACCAGTATTACCAACCTGTGTAATAATTGGACTTGATGCAGCATCAATAGTAAGTTCACCAGCAGTTGTAATAATTGTACCAGCAATCTTTACTAACTGACTGTCAGCAAAGTCTTTATCTTGTAGTGCGCCACCTTCGTCAACAATTTGACTAAACGGAATTGCTCTTGTAATACCGTTTTCGCCAGCACCTTCATTGTCACCGTCAAAGTCAATATCAGCACGACCAATTACAGTTTTTTCTGGTAAATCTTGTATCTTATCAAAAGTAATACCTCTGTCTTTAATATTAATAAAGCCAGTATTTAAAACTGCACTAACTGTTGTTAAGCTCTGTGCTGCTGCATCTTTAGTATAATCACCTTCGTTTACAGTAATTCTTGTAAGTCTGTTTACACCTGCGTTACCAATTACAAAACTACTTGCAGTTCTTACTCTAATTTGATATGGATTAGAACTGTTAATAATCGCATCTACATATGCAACTTTAGTACCACTGTTCTGTGTAATAATGTCATCAACTGATAATGCTGATACAAATGCTTGCGCATCAGTACCAATTAAAGTCCATACTTGATCTTCAGCAAACGCACTTGAGTCAAATGCTGCTAAACCTTGATTTGCTTGTTTTGTACGTTGTCCTGCTGTACTTCCATCGTCTAGTGAGTCTGAGTTTGCAAGTATCGGAGCGTTACTCATCAACAACTTACTTTGTTGAATATCTGCTGAAGTATTAACGTCAGTGTTTATAACTGCTTCATCTTGTAACTGTAAGTTAACTTTAACACTTCCTGGATCAGTAATGTCACCAGTAGTATTATTTTGTGTTGCTCGTACTCTTTCAACTTCAATGTTAATATCACTTCTTGTTGCAGTACCCGGAGCACCGTCATTAGCTGTACTATTTGCTTCACTTGCGTTGGCAAATTCTAATGTTGTAGTAACCGGAGCACCGTCAAAGCCACCTGTAGTATCACCATATGCACCATTAGTGTCTTCAATTTTCTCGTTGTCAAAATCTTGCAACCCTTGAACTGTAACAGCTAATGGATATATACTAGCTGTCTCAGTTGCATCAGCATTTACTAAGTTTAAAACAGAAAGTGTATCAGCTGTATTTGTAGTAAATGTGCCAGTAACATTAATTAATTTAAACTGGTTACCTTGTGTTTTGGATCTTGATTCGTTAGTAGTACTTTGACCTTGTGACCATAATATCTCACCAGTTGCACCACTATTCAACTGTACAAGTTTATAGCCTCTTTGTGCATCAAGATTGCCGTTAGTACCACTAGTTGTTATACTTGTAATTTCTAATGGGCTGTAAACTAGTATCCAAATTTCTTCTCCATTATCAAGTGTCTTAGATTCTAAGTCTTCAATATATGCTGCTGTATCTGTTGCAACACCTGTAATTAACTGTCCAACTCTCCAATCATCTGGATTACCAGTTGTTTGTTTAACATAAACACGCTTGTTACCAGTAAGAACCATCATATCGTTTTTACCATACTCGTTTTCAAAACCAGTATTGTTAAGTTCGATATCTCTAAGTTCTTGAATTTCATCGTTAGCAAAAACACGCTTATCAACATACTGTTTGTTAGCAGCATCTAAGTCTTGAACTGGATCGCCTAATTGAACAACTCGACCACTAACCATATTAAGAGTATGATCAGGATTGCCGTTTGCATCAAGTGTTTGTGTAAGTAGTGGATTCTTTTGTGGTAGGAAACCGTCACCTAACATTGCTGTCTTAGCATTCATATTTCTATCAAAGCCTAAACGTCTGTCTAGGTATTGTTCAACAGCATATGATGTTGGAACAGTACTATTATCAATTGGTGACATACCGCTATCGCCAGTGAATTTATTAATTGTTTCACCGTCTCTAAATCCAAGTCCGTCTAGTCCTGAGATATTAATTTGCGCCGCAAACTTAACTGTACCAGTACCTTGGTCAACTTCAAAGAACTTACCAACTCTAAAGAATCCGTCTTCGTCTGTTGACATAACAAACACACGCCCTTTACCTCTTTCCCAAACTTGAGATTTTTCAGCAATGTCTTCGTTAGTGTATGCTTCAGCTTTTGCTTCTGCAGGCTGCCCAAAGATAATGTTTGGATAGTTACTTGTGTTAAATCCACCAGTACCAATGTTACTAAAGTCGTGTCCTGTTGCTCTGTTAAGTGAAATATTAACAGTAATTTCTGCAGACTCACCACTCTGTGTACCAATACTTAATACTACTTGACCAATCTCACCACCTAAGCGTATAGGACGAGCAATACCTGTTCCTGGAGGTGTTGGACTTGATTGTGTATTTTTATTTACTAACGGAGTTGAGTCAATTTCTAAATATGCAAATCCTGTTACTAGTGAACTACCTGCTGGCGCTCCTATAGCAGTTCCTGCGCCATCGTGATATGCTTTTATTACGTGTACTCTGTCTTTCCAACCAAAGATCATATCAGCATTTTTTAATCTGTTTAAACCGTCTGGATCAGTAATTGGAGATGTTATTGCAATAAGTGTATCGCCTGCTGTGCTACCAAACGTGCTAGATGCACTAAATTCTGTTACTGCACTTGGTTGTGATCCAGCTGCTGCAACTCCAGCA
>Ga0307998_1001649_pt1 | contig 11893 bp, 9 predicted proteins | sample Davwhametageno37_FD_203147 | JGI IMG/M metagenome (GOLD analysis project Ga0307998, IMG submission 203147) | Marine microbial communities from Davis Island wharf, Antarctic Ocean - #37 | ecosystem: Environmental > Aquatic > Marine > Unclassified | place: Antarctic Ocean: Davis Island wharf...
TTTAAGAGCTATTCTAACAGAGCCTAAAAACGCTATAATCAAGCAGTATTCTAAGTTGTTTGGCATGGATGATGTTGATTTTAGCATCGAAGAAGGAGCCTTAAATTACATTGTACAAAAAGCAGTTGAATACAAGCTAGGTGCAAGAGGTTTACGTTCTTTATGTGAGGCAATTTTTACAGATGCAATGTTTGAACTTCCAAGTTCAGATGAAAAAATATTGAATGTAACTGAGGCGTATGCTGTGGCAAAATTATCGAATACCACATTAAAAAAATTAAAAGCAGCTTCTTAAAAACATCGTATTATTCTAAGAGGTCTCACAAGTTTTTAAAGCCTGTGAGATCTTTGTTTTTATAAAAAGAAGTTCTCACTATATTTGTTCTACGTTTTAACCAAAAAGAAATGATTTCTAGAAGTAGTATAGACCGTGTTTTTGAATCTGCAAGAGTGGAAGAGGTTATTGGTGAATTTGTTCAACTGAAAAAAGCAGGAAGTAACTTTAAAGGATTGAGTCCGTTTGTAGATGAGAAATCACCTTCATTTATGGTGTCTCCTGTGAAACAAATATGGAAAGATTTCTCTACAGGAAAAGGAGGGAATGCCATTTCTTTTTTAATGGAACACGAGCATTATACCTATCCTGAAGCCATAAAATGGTTGGCAAAAAAGTACAATATAGAAATTGAAGAAACGGAGCAATCTAGTGAAGAAAAAGCACAGACGAACGAAAGAGAAAGTATGTTTCTGGTCTCTACATTTGCCAAAGATTATTTTCATGATGTGATGCTCAACTCTAATAAAGGAAAAGCCATTGGACTTTCCTATTTTAAAGAACGTGGTTTTAAAGATGAGACGATAAAAACTTTTGAATTAGGATATTGTTTAGACGAATGGGATGGTTTTACAAAAGCAGCTTTAAATAAAGGATATGATTTAAAATATTTAGCTTCTACAGGGTTAACTATTGTAAAAGAGAACCGTCAATTTGACCGCTTTAAAGGACGTGTATTGTTTCCAATACACTCCATGTCTGGTAGAATCTTAGGTTTTGGGGGTAGAATTTTAACTGCAGATAAAAAAGCTGCGAAGTATTTAAACTCTCCAGAAAGCGAAATTTATCACAAAAGTAAAATTTTATACGGTCTTTTTCAAGCTAAAAAAGAAGTCGCAAAACAAGATAATTGTTATTTGGTAGAAGGATACACAGATGTCATTTCTTTTTACCAATCTGGAATAGAAAACGTAGTGGCCTCCTCTGGAACTGCACTAACGTCAGACCAAATTAGGTTGGTAAACAGACTTACAAAAAACATAACAGTACTTTTTGATGGTGATGCGGCAGGAATTAGAGCCTCTATTCGGGGAATTGATTTAATTCTAGAGCAGGGAATGAATGTAAAAGTGGTTCAATTTCCTGATGGTGAAGATCCAGATAGTTTTGCAAAATCACACACTAATGAAGAATTAAAAACATATTTAGAAGACGCTGCACAAGATTTCATCAACTTTAAAGTATCCCTTTTATTAAAAGATTCGAATAACGATCCTGTAAAGAAAGCAGGGGTAATTAGAGATATTGTAACGAGTATTTCTAAAATTCCAGATGGCATTCAGCGAGAAGTGTATGTGCAAGAGTGTGCCAGAATAATGGAGATTTCTGAGCGGGTTTTGTTCAGTGAACTGGCACAGATTATTAAAAAAGGGGATCAAGAAAAAGGGAGAGTTCATAAACAGCAGCAGAATAGAGCAAAACAAGATCCAAACGCACCACCACAGGAATATTTTTTAGCCCAAGAAGAAGCCCAAATGGGAGTCGTTAAAGGTGGGGTAGTATCACTGGAAAAAATAGATGAAATTTCAATTTTTGAGAGAGAAATTATTAAAATTTTACTTTTACATGGTAATAAAGAATCAGAATTTACTGAAGAAATAGAAAGTGAAGATGAAGATGGAAAGTTAATAATTACTTCAAGGAAATATAATAATAATGTTTCTGCAGAAATCTATGTGCATCTTCAAGACGATGAAACGGAGTTTACAAATGCTATTTTTCAAGAGATTTATGCGGAAATAATTCATCAATTAAATCAGTCTGAAAAATTAGAAATTAACGATTTGGTAAATCATCAAAATCAAGAAATTGCAAGCACGGTTACTTCTATTTTAATGGATGAGGATGAAGAGAAATACCAATTGAGTGATTGGGAAGGACAACATATTGAAGTTAAAATGGCTTTATTATCAAAACAAGTAAATGATGTTGTTTTTAATTTAAGAAGGGTTTTAATCGGAAAGAAAATTGAAGAGTTGATCAAAGAGGCAAGCGAAGAAGTTGCGATAGATTTAGAGACAATAAAAGGCTATACAGGTTTGAAAATTAGGCTTTTTGAAAAACTAAATAGAGTGGTGTAAGGTTGTTAAATTGTAAAAAAAGTGCTTTCAGGGTTATATATTATTAAAGTATATACGGATTTTTTGTATATTGCGGACGCTATAAAGAAAAAATCCCACATGAAAAGAATTTTACAATTATTAAAAATTGTGCAGTTATTTATATTCTTGCCCCACGAAATTTCTAAAGGCTCTAAAAAAAGAGCCTATATTAGAATTAAAAAAATGATGATTGCAGCAAACCTCCTTTAAACATCTATAAATGAAATAAATAAACATTCTGTAACATAAGTTACGAGATTTTTATTTGTTTTATTTTAGATTTTCAGGAATTTCACAAACAGGTATTGGAATCATTTTATGTTGATTGACCCTATTTGATTTTTCATAAATTTTAAAAACTTCTTGTTCTCTTCCAGAGAAATAATCTGCTGTTTTCCCCTCACTCTGCATGTGCATCGCCCATTCTAATTCGTCATATGAAGCTCCAATTTGATCTTCATCTGTTCTGTTGTCTCCCCACAAACCATCTGTTGGCGCAGCGTCAATAATTTCTTTATGCACTCCTAAATACTTTCCAATCTCAAATACCTCAGATTTCATTAAATCTGCAATTGGACTTATATCTACACCACCGTCACCATATTTAGTATAAAACCCAACGCCAAAATCTTCTACTTTATTTCCAGTACCAGCAACTAAATAACCATTTAGAGCAGCAAAATAATATAAAGAGCTCATTCTCAATCGAGCTCTAGTATTCGCTAGAGACATAAAACGACTTTCCTCATCTTCTACTTTTGGCAAAACATCAAGTAAGCTGTCAAAAACTGGTGTTAAGTTTACTGTTGTTTTCGAAACATTTTTAAAATTTTCTTGTAACCATTTAATGTGATTTTCTGCGCGTGATACTTGCTTTTCTGATTGATGTATAGGCATTTCTAAACACAATGTTGGCAAACCTGTTTTAGCACAGAGTGCCGATGTTACTGCAGAATCTATACCGCCAGAAACACCAAGAACGAAACCTTTTATTTGTGCATTTTCTGCATATTCTTTTAACCAAGAAATAATATGAATTGCTATCTTTTCTGTTTTCATTAGAGAAACTTTTTAGTATTTTTATCGTTTGTAATTCTACTAACAATATACAAATTTTATGAGATTTTTTCTAATGATTTTATTCATTTTTTGTGCTTGTAGTCGCGATACTATAAATAAAATTGATGTTTCTAAGGTTGCTGTAAATTTTGATGTGAAAAGATTTGACGTAGATTTTTATACTTCAGAAGAGAACGATTTAAAAGAGTTAAAAAGAGAGTATCCCTATTTTTTTCCGAGAGAAATAACAGACAGTCTTTCCTTATCAAAAATAAATAATAAAGAGGAACAAAAATTATTTTCACAAACTCAAAATATTTACAAAGATTTTTCTCCAGTTAAAAAGCAATTAATTGCTCTCTTTAAGCATATTAAATATTATAACCCCAAATTTAAGGAACCAGATGTTGTTACTATGCTAACAAATATAGATTATAACAGCAGAGTAATTTATGCAGATAGTTTGCTAATTATTTCTTTAGATGTCTATTTGGGAAAAGCGCATGAATTTTACGCAGATTATCCAACATATATAAAAGAAAACAATACAAAAGAGCATCTTGTTGTAGCGGTTGCAGAAGCAATTATAGAGAAGCAAATCCCTACTTCTCAAGATAGAAGTTTTGTTGGAAAAATGATACATGAAGGAAAAAAAATGTATATGTTAGATAAGTACTTACCAGCTATTACAGACAAAGAAAAAATGGGTTGTGAGGATGATAAGTTTACGTGGCTATATTCAAACGAAGAACAGATTTGGCGTTATTTTATAGAAAAAAAATTACTTTTTAGCACAGACACAAAACTGAATAAGCGTTTTCTAGAAACGGCCCCATTTTCCAAGTTTTATATGGAGCAAGATAATTTATCTCCAGGTAGGTCAGGCGTTTGGATTGGTTGGCAAATTGTAGCTTCTTATATGAAACAGAATGATGTATCTTTGCAAAAATTATTAAAAATTAACGAATTAGATTTATTTAAAAAATCTAAGTACAAGCCCAGAAAATAATGTCGATAAAACACAACTCAGAAATAAATATAAAAATACGCTTAGATGAAAATAAAGTTCCAGAAGAAATGTCATGGACAGCTAAAGATGGTGGTATAGAGAATGAGTCTTCTAAAGCGATTATGCTATCTGTTTGGGATCATAAAAAGAAAGATACTTTGAGAATGGACTTGTGGACAAAAGACATGCCTGTAGACGAGATGAAGCAGTTTTATCATGAAACATTAGTCGCTATGGCCGATACTTTTGAACGTGCAACAGATGATCAAAAAATGGGAGCAACTATGCGTGATTTTTGTGCTTATTTTGCAGAGAAATTAGAATTGAATAATTAATATATCTTTAAAAATTAAAAAAGGATGTCTAGCAAATGTTAGACATCCTTTTTTAATTTTAAGTGATGCTGCGCTTTTAGTGTTGTGAATTATACTTTATTTTATTGATAATAAAATTATAGTCAACAGGGTTGTCTACAAAATCAATTTCTGATACATCTATCACTAATAAATTTAAATCGTTCTGAGTCTCAATAAAGTTTTTGTAACCATCATGTATTTTTTTAAGATACTCAGATTCAATATTTTGTTCGTAAACTCTTCCTCTTTTTTTAATATTTTCTAATAATCGATCTGTATTTTGATACAAATAAACATACAAATCTGGTTTTGTAATTTCTTTATAAATCAAATTAAACATTTTTCTATACAGCAGGTATTCATCCTTAGAAAGTGTTACTTGGGCAAATATCAACGATTTGAAGATGTAATAATCTGAAACAATAAAGTTCTTAAATAGATCAAATTGAGCCAAATCGTCGCTTAACTGCTGATACCTATCTGCTAAAAAACTCATTTCTAATGGAAATGCATATCGCTCTTTGTCTTCATAAAATTTTGGTAAAAAAGGGTTGTCTGCAAAGCGTTCTAAAACTAATTTTGCATTAAATTGATCGGAAAGTAGATTTGCTAAAGATGTTTTTCCTGCACCAATATTGCCTTCAATTGCGATGTAATTGTATTTTTCTGAAATGGCTATAGGTCTAATTAGCTGTTCGTTAATTTTTATTATTTCTGCAACATCATCGCAATTTTGCAAACAAATACTTACAGGTTGTTTTTCTAGGGGATGCATTACATTCGGAGCAATTTCTGCTAATGGAACCATTACAAATTTACGTGCTAACATTTTTGAATGCGGAACGATGAGTGTTTTTGAGAAAATGATTTCATCCCCAAATAATAAAATATCTATATCTATATTTCTGTCCTGATAGCCTTCTGTATTGCTGCGTTTTCGTCCGAGTTCTTTTTCAATTGCCAAAAGAGAACTTAAGAACACTTCTGGAGGAAAATCTGTAATAACTTTTATACATATATTATAAAAGTTTTCGCCATCAAAACCCCAAGAAGCCGTTTCATAAATTGAGGATATTTTTTGAATACCACCAACTTCGTCAGCAATTAAATGCAGTGCATTTTGCAGATTTTCAATTTTGTTTCCTTGATTGGTTCCTAGCGATAAATATGTAATGTGTTGCGTTTTCATAAAGAGTTACAAAGAAAATGAAAGCATTTAGATAATTGGGTTTTAAACAAAAAAAATCGCCAAAATTAATTGGCGATTTTTATAAATATCAATTAGAAAGAATATTAGTCTTCTTTTCTAGGTTCTCTTGGTTTTCTGTCATCACGTCCACGAGTGTCTCTACTTCTGTTATCACGGCCACCAGAACGTTTATCATCTCTTGGTGGTCTTGCTACATATCCTTCTGGTTTTTCTAACAAAGCCTTTCTAGAAACTTTTTCTTTACGAGTTCTTGGGTCTAAACCAAAGTATTTTACATCTAAAATATCTCCCATTTTAACAACATCAGACACATTATCTGTGCGTTCCCATGCCAATTCGCTTACGTGTAATAAAACTTCATTTCCTGGAGCTTCAACGTACTCTACAACGGCCCCAAAATCTAACATTTTAATTACTTTTACCTCATAAGCACTTCCTACTTCAGGTTTAAATAGCATAGACTCAATACGAGTAATTACTTTTTCAATTCCTTCAGGATCGGTTCCTAAGATCTCAATAATTCCTTCTTCAGTTACAGCGTCTTCAGTAATTACAATGGTAGTTCCTGTTTCTTTCTGTAATTCTTGAATATTTTTACCACCTGGTCCAATAAATGCACCAATTAGTTCATTAGGAATTCTTCTGTTAATCATTTTAGGAGCATAGTCTTTTACTTCTTCGTTAGGAGCAGTAATTGTTTCAGTTAATTTCCCTAAAATATGTAAACGACCATCACGAGCTTGCTTTAGCGCATTCACTAAAATTTCATACCCTAATCCTTTTACTTTAATGTCCATTTGACAAGCAGTAATACCTTCAGAAGTACCAGTTACTTTAAAATCCATATCTCCTAAATGATCTTCATCACCTAAAATATCAGACAATACAGCGTACTTTCCAGATTCAGCATCAGAGATTAATCCCATTGCAATACCAGAAACGGGTCTTGTCATTTGTACACCAGCATCCATTAATGCCATTGTACCTGCACAAACTGTTGCCATAGAAGAAGAACCGTTAGATTCTAATACTTCAGATACAACTCTTACAGTATACGGACAATCTGCAGGAATCATTCCTTTTAATCCACGTTGTGCTAAATTACCATGTCCAACTTCTCTACGAGAGGTTCCACGAATTGGTCTTGCTTCACCTGTACAAAAAGGAGGGAAGTTATAGTGTAAGTAGAAATTTTCCTCTCCTTCATGAGACGGCATGTCTATTTTGTTTGCATCTCTTGACGTTCCTAAAGTTACGGTTGCCAATGCTTGTGTTTCTCCACGCGTAAAAATTGCAGAACCGTGCACTGAGGGTAAGTAATCTACCTCACACCAGATAGGTCTAATTTCATCTGTCTTTCTACCATCTAAACGTAAACCTTGGTTTAAGGTTAAATCTCTAATAGCAGCTTTTTCAGCTTTGCGGTAATAATCAGAAACCAAACCACCATAATCTGCTAACTCTTCTTCAGAAAAAGTAGCTTTAATATCTGTTTTTATTTCTTTAAATGCAGCAGTTCTCTCATGTTTAGAAGATCCAGCTTCTGCGATTGCATACACTTTATCGTATGCCATATCGTGCACCTTTTTCTCTAAATCTTTATCTTCTTTTGCACCTTCATATTCACGAACTTCTTTCTTTCCAAACGCTTCTGCCAATCTTATTTGAGCAGCACATTGCACTTTAATAGCTTCGTGTGCAAACTTAATAGCATCTGCCATTTCTTCTTCAGAAATTTCATCCATTTCACCTTCAACCATCATTACAGAGTCAGCGGAAGCTCCAATCATCATATCGATGTCAGATTCTGCTAATTGTGCTCTTGTTGGGTTGATCACAAATTCACCATTGATACGTCCAACTCTTGCTTCAGAGATTGCGCATTCAAAAGGGAAATCTGATAATTGAATAGCTGCTGAAGCTGCTAAACCGGCCATTGCATCTGGCATCACATTTTCGTCATGAGACATTAACTGTATCATTACTTGTGTTTCTGCAGTATAATCTTTTGGGAATAACGGACGTAAAACACGGTCTACTAAACGCATTGTTAATACTTCGCCATCACTTGGTCTTGCTTCCCTTTTGAAGAAACCTCCTGGATAACGTCCTGCAGCTGCAAATTTTTCTCTGTAGTCTACTGTTAAAGGCAGAAAACCGAGATCTTTTTGTTCATAATTGGAAACAACTGTACACAACATCATACATTTTCCTGATTGCACAACAACACTACCGTGAGCTTGTTTTGCTAACTTTCCCGTTTCGATAGAAATTTCTCTACCATCTCCAAGGTCTATGACCTCTTTAAATACTTTTGGAATCATAAATTTTAATTCTAAATTTTTAATTTGTTTGTTGTTGTGTTGTTTTCTGCTGTTGCAATGGAAATACAGAATTATTGTTGGTAATTCCGACTTTTTATAGCTTACTGATTTTGTTAAGATCAGATTTTAAATTTGTTGTAAAAAAAAAGAGGCGCGTTTATAGCACCTCTTTTTGTAAGAATTATTTTCTAATTCCTAATTCCTTGATAATCGCACGATATCTGCTGATTTCACTTTTCTTTAGATAGTCTAATAAACTTCTACGTTTACCTACCATCATTACCAATGAGCGTTCTGTATTAAAATCTTTACGATTTCTTTTTAAATGCTGTGTTAAATGGTTGATTCTGTGCGTAAATAACGCCACTTGACCCTCTGTAGAACCGGTATCGTTTTTACTTTTACCGTGTTTCTCGAAAAGCTCTTCTTTTCCTTCTTTACTTAAGTACATGCCAATATTATTTAAATGATTATTATGTATATCAGCGAAATTTTTTCACTGAAGCTGCAAATATAATACTATTTTTTTATTTAATTCACTCTTGCAGCAAGATATTTGTGTACAATTAGTGCTGTTACAAAGCGCTTATTCCCTTAAGAACTATGGTGTTATGTGCAATGTGTTTTTTCTTGTTTTCTGATATTTATCATTGATCTCTGTATCTGTAAAGGAATCAATAAATATTTTTAGTTTTATTGTAGCTTTTTTAACAAATCATCAATTCTTTGATTTATTTTTTGATATTTTTTTTTTATCTCAATTTAATCTCTAGATTTGTCACTCAAACAAAAAGATTAAGATGTTAAATAACATTTGGACAGGTTTCTATTTTTACTTTTATTTTTACAATAAAAGGAGAGACTTTGTATCATGGTGTTAAATAACATTCATAAAATATAAAGTCTCGAATCTAATTCGAGGCTTTTTTTTTGATATTATGTTTTATAAATGAATAAAATAATCGCCATACAAGGAGCAGAAGGCTCAAACCACCATAAAGTTGCGCGCGACTTTTATGGAAACTCCATTCAATTAAAAGAATGCATGTCTTTTGATGCTTTGGTAGCTTATCTATTAGATAATTCTGAAGCCTTAGGGGTGATGGCAATAGAGAATACAATTGCAGGTTCGATTATACCTAACTATGCTTTAATAGATACGAATAACCTTCATATTATTGGTGAAAAATATTTAAATATTCATCACCATTTAATGGCATTAAAAGGTCAGAGCATTAATGATATTAAAGAAGTTTGGTCGCATCCAATGGCACTATTGCAGTGCAAAGAATTCTTTAAAAAACACCCACATATAAAATTGGTAGAAGATGTGGATACTGCAGAGGTAGCGAAACGAATTTCCAAACAAAATTTAGTTGGTATTGCGGCAATCGCTCCAAAAATAGCAGCAGATATTTTTAATTTAGTGATTATTGAAGATGATATTCAAACGGTTAAAGAAAATGCTACACGGTTTGTAATTGTACAAACAAAACTTCCAACCAACGGTATTGATCAAATAAATAAAGCCTCTCTAAAATTTCAATTAGATCATAAAAGAGGAAGTTTGGCAGCAATTTTAAACATGCTAAGTGATTGTAAAATGAGTTTAACTAAAATTCAATCGCTGCCAGTAATAGAAACGCCTTGGAAATATTCATTTTTTGTTGATGTCACTTTTGAAGAATATCAGGACTACGAAAAAGCAGTAAAAATTATAGAAATAATGGCAGAAGAGTTCAAAATTTTGGGAACCTATAAAAACGGCAGAAAATAACACAGCTAATATGATACAACCAGCAAAAAGATTAGATACCGTGCAAGAATATTATTTCTCTAAGAAATTAAGAGAAGTTAGAAGTTTAGCTGCTGCAGGAAAACCAATTATCAATATGGGAATTGGGTCTCCAGATTTGCAACCACCAACAAAAGTTTTAGAAGCAATTCAGGGTAGTTTGAGTGATGTAAATGCACATAAATATCAATCTTATCAAGGGTTGCCAGAATTAAGAAATGCAATTGCTACTTTCTATAAAAATAAATTTTCTGTGGACGTAAATCCAGAAAACGAAGTGTTGCCTTTAATGGGAAGCAAAGAAGGAATTATGCATATTTCGATGGCTTTTTTAAATGATGGGGATCGTGTTTTAATTCCGAATCCTGGATACCCGACATACACCTCTGTTACCAAGCTAGTGGGTGCAGTGCCTCTTTTTTATGATTTAAGTGCTGGGAACAATTGGCAACCAAATTTTGAAGAATTAGAAAAGCAAGATATATCTAAGGTCAAGATTATGTGGGTAAATTATCCACACATGCCAACCGGGACCAACGCAACTCTAGAAACTTTTGAAAAGTTGGTTGCGTTTGGAAAAAAGCATCAAATTTTAATTATAAATGACAATCCGTATAGTTTTATTTTAAATGATAATCCAATTAGTATTTTAAAAGTTGAAGGTGCAAAAGACATTGCTTTAGAATTAAATTCTTTAAGTAAAACATTTAACATGTCTGGTTGGCGTGTAGGCATGGCTTTGGGGAATGCTAGGTATATTAATGAAATTTTAAAAGTAAAAAGTAATATGGATTCTGGAATGTTTTACGGAATTCAAAAAGGAGCAATAGAAGCCTTGCAACTATCTGATGATTGGTTTTTAGATCAAAATAAAATTTATGCAGAACGCAGAGCTTTAATCTGGCAATTGGCAGATAAATTAGGCACTACCTATGACAAGAATACTACTGGATTATTTGTTTGGGCAAAAATACCAGAAGGAAAAAAAGCAGCAGAAGTTACCGATGCTATTTTATATGACAAAGATATCTTTATAACACCAGGAACTATTTTTGGAAGTCAAGGGGAAGGCTATATTCGGTTTTCATTATGTGTAACTTCAGAAGTGATAAAAGAAGCGATAGGTAGGTTTTAACGGTTTGGCTTTTAGCCAGTAGCTATTCGCAAAAAACGAATAGCAAAAAGCATCATAAAATGAAAAATATATACATGATTGGTATTGGTTTAATTGGCGGTAGTTTCGCCATGGACCTTAAAAAGAACAATCCAGAAGTTGTTATTTACGGAATTGACACCAATGAAAAGCACCTAAAAGAAGCGAAAAAATTAGGTGTTATTCACGATACAGCAATTTTAGACGATATCAAAAATGCCGATTTAGTAATTGTTTCAATTCCTGTAGATGCAACTGTACAGTTATTACCAACCATTTTAGATAAAATTTCTGATACTGGTTTGGTAGTCGACGCAGGATCTACAAAACAAGCAATTTGTAAAGTGGTTGAACATCATCCAAAAAGAAGAAATTTTTTAGCATGCCACCCAATTGCAGGAACTGAAAAATCTGGACCAACAGCAGCAATTTCTGGCTTATACGTGGGAAAAACAAACATTATTTGTGAAGTAGAAAAAACAACTTTTAAGCTTCAAGAAAAAGCATTGCAATTATTTACAGACATTGGAATGCGTATTCGATACATGGAT
>Ga0307998_1001650_pt1 | contig 11892 bp, 6 predicted proteins | sample Davwhametageno37_FD_203147 | JGI IMG/M metagenome (GOLD analysis project Ga0307998, IMG submission 203147) | Marine microbial communities from Davis Island wharf, Antarctic Ocean - #37 | ecosystem: Environmental > Aquatic > Marine > Unclassified | place: Antarctic Ocean: Davis Island wharf...
CCTAGAGCAATTGGCATTAATGCAAGTCCTGCTACAAGTGCTGTCATCAGAATTGAAGGGAGTCGCTCTTTGGCGCCCCGAACGCATGTTTCAAGGTTCCATTCGCAATTTTCATTGTTTACTAGGTGTTGGTAATGCGATAAAAGCATTATTGAGTTTCTTAGTGTTATCCCAAATAGTGTAACAAAACCAACCATTGATCCAATTGAAATCCAACCTCCATATATGGATGCAGCAACTACGCCACCAATCAGAGCAAATGGTAAATTGAACAATGTAATAGCTAAATTTCTAAGGGACCCAAATGCAATATAAAGCATTAATAACACTGTAAATCCTGCAAGAATTGATAAGGTAATTAGTTCTTCACGCGCTTTAATATTTTCTTTTGCTGACCCAGTAATTTCATAATAATTTCCGTCTTCTAGGGTTAAGTTAGAAAGCCTAATACCGAGATCCTTATTAAATGCGTCAATATCTCTATTATCAATATTTGCAGTTATTGTTTGAACACGCTTTCCATCTTGATGTAATATTTTCGAACGTCCATTTTCTTGGGAGATATCAGCAATCTCACCAAGTTTAATAATTTGATTTGTAGAGGTTCTGATTGGGAGGTTATGTATGTCTAAAATATTATCTCGGTATGATCTGTTAACAGTAACTTTCACTGTTACTGGCATAACCCCATCGTAAATAATAGCTGCGGGAAAACCTTCGTAAGCTGTCCTTATAATTTCAAGGACATCTGATTTCATTATTCCATATTCCGCAATCTTATTAGCTCTTAGTCTAATTGTAACTTGTGGCGTTCCAGGAGGGGACTGTAACATAATATCTTTTGCCCCTTCTACTCTATTTAAGAGTTTTGAAATTTTTTGGCCATCCTTATCTAGCTCATCAAGGTCCTTGCCGAATAAATTTATAACAACAGAGGCATTGTATCCAGATATAGTCTCCTCTATTCGCTCTGTTAGGAATGTATTAATAGCAAAATTTACACCAACAAATCCGTTATTGCTGGTAGCCCCATCAACAGAACCCCCATGAACAAGATTTTTAATATTTTCAAGTATTTTATCTTGCTCTGGTCCGTCAGAGCTTTTAAGTTCAATCTCAAATTCACTGTAGTGAGTACCAAAAGTATCAGCCCCTAGAGGAGATCTCCCAACCCACTGAGCTACTGATTTTACCCCACTAATATTTTTTATTTTTGCCGAAACTAAATTGCCAATTCTGATCGATTCTTTTTCAGATGTGCCTGGCAATGCCGTCATATGCATAATAAAATGTCCCTCATGAAGGGGAGGGATGAATTGTGTTTTGAAGAAAGGGAGGAGTGCTAAACCTAAACTAATAAAAAGTAGGGATGTAACAATAATGACTTTAGATTTTTTTTCAATTGCCCTTAAAAATATCTCATAATAATATTTAATGCCCCTAATTAATGGAGAATCCTCTGATTTCAGCTTTGATTTCCCTAGCATCAAATAGCAGAGGGCTGGTGTAATAGTTAAAGCGACAAATAAAGACGCAACAATTGATGATATATAGGCAATTCCTAGCGGACCAAATAATTTACCAGCGACTCCAGATAGAGAGAGTAAGGGAATAAAAACTAATACAATAATAATTGTAGCAAAGACTACTGACTTTCTTACTTCCATCGATGCTTCGAACACAACTTTATATACCGGAGTAGGGTTACTTTTTAAGTTATTTTGACGTAAGCGCCTAAATATGTTTTCTACATCTATAATTGCATCATCAACGACTTCACCCAATGCAATTGCAAGTCCGCTTAGCACCATTACATTTAACCCCATATTAAAATAATTCATAACTGAAATTGCAGACATAAGAGATAGCGGGATCGCCACTGCAGATATAAAAGCTGTTTTTAGGTTGTATAAAAAGAAATATAAAATTGAAATTACGAGAATCGCACCAATAAGAATATCAAATTTTAATCCAGCTATTGATGCATCAATGAAATTAGCTGGCTTAAATAAATCTGGAAATAATTTAATACCTTCCTTATTAAGAAGGGGTAAAATTGAATCAAGGGACTCTTCTAGTTGCTGAGTTAGTTTATATGTGTCTGAGCCTAATTGCCCTTGAATCGACAAGTAAACTCCTGCCTCACCATTTATAGAAGCAGCGCTGATAGATGGCGCGTATCCATTACTAACATCAGCTACATCATTTATACGAAATATTTTATTATTAGTATTAATGACTGGGGCGTTGCTTAATTCTTCAATTGTCTTTGTTTGACCTTCGGCATTAATAATAATCCGCTGGTTGTCGTTCTCAATATAACCGCCACCCTGCACTGATGATGAGCGTTTAATTGCATCAAGAACTTGCTTAATAGTAACTTGATATTGGTATAGTTTTTTTGGATCAATCTCAATATGAAATTGTTTAACTAGTCCGCCAAAACGATTGACGTCTGCAACTCCAGGGACCGACATAAGCTGAGGAACAATAATTGTTTCAGCAATTGTCCTTAGTTCAGATAAATTTTTTGTTTCTGACGTTAAACCTATACCAAGCACGCTTGATGCTGAGGATGTTAAGGGTGTAATGATTGGAACAATAGAGTTAGGAAGCAATTTTGTAAGGGTTGTTAGTTTCTCGGAAATTAACTGCCTATTCATTAGTATATTTGAATTATCATCAAAGATAACAGTAATTACAGAAAGCCCTGGGATTGATTGGGATCTAATTTGCTTGATTCCAATTGTTCCCGATATCACATTTTCTATAGGTTTACTTACAAGGGTTTCTACCAGATCTGCTGAAAATCCTGGTGCCTCAGTTTGAATAATTACTTGTGTGGGAGAGAATTCTGGAAATACATTTAATGGGCTTTGCTTTATTTTAAATGAACCATACATCAAAATAAGCAATGCAAAGCCAATTACCACTCCAGGGTATTTTATTGAAAAACGGATTAATGCCGCCATCATCTAAATCAATCCTCGTTTTCATTTTTTATTTGATATTTAAATTCCTCAGAAAGAAGTAGCTGAGCACCCTCGGTTACAATTAAATCTCCAGCCATAAAATTTCCTTCTTCGATAATCCAGCCATTATTTGTTTCTTTTAAGCCACTTAATGATTTTTTTATATATTTTTCAGTGTTGTTTATATGAGTATATGCCCATGGAATTCCATTACTCCAAATGACTGATTTTTTTGGAATAAAGAGAAAGTGTCGATCATCAGTAGAAGCTAATCTATGTCCTATAAATTTTTCCCCATTCAAAACTCTACTGTCATTAACCAAGTAGTAAAAACTCTTTCCAGATCTATTCATATCAACTTCGGGAGCAACAGAAAAATAAAATGCTTCATAGTCAGATTTTATATTAGCCAAAGAGGATATATTGACAGCCTCTGGGACTTCTCGATTTATCTGATTAGGAGGAAAGATAATTTTTATTAACTTAGTTTTCCCTGAAATAATAGTTTTTAGTCTATTATTTTTTCTTTTACTAAATATTCCTGCGAATGTACCCCCCCATTCATTATGTATTGTTGCCATTATGTTAGCCCTATCATCCTTTACTGCTTCAATCTCGTTTTGAAGTCTCTCAATTACTATTTTCTTCTGACCTACGGCAGCATCAGATATATTCTTATTGTCATCATTCAGTATAGTTAATTTTTGTAAGTGATCTTCTGCTGCTGTTAAGTTAATTAATAGTCGGTTAAGTTTTTTATTTACTATTAAAAGCTTAGTATTTATATTAATTAATGGCTTAATATTAATAGATTCACCATAAAAAATCGAGCTGTCTACAAAAGATGTTTTTGTTATCGTCTCGTATTTAATATTACTATTTGTCTCAACGCTCTTTGGTAACTCCACTAATAACAACCCACCCTCTACTTTTGTGTAGTCAATGAAAATGTCGTCGTCAGTAGTATCTGTAGTGTTTTTACCTAACATTATAACTACCCATACAAGGCAAATTATAGTGATTGACTGGATTATAATAATAAATATTGACTTACTTTTCATTGAAAAAATAAACCTTATTGGTGATAATTGGTTGTTGCATTATCCGCTCTGCATCTAAACCAGAATTAATTAAATTATATAGCGCTTTATGGTATTTTTTATCTATCTCGAACAAACCAACTAACTCAAGCTCCAAATCTAGTCGATCTATTAATCCATTTTCAAGCTGACTTTGGAGCTGATTTTCCAATCTTTTTCTTGCTTCAAGTAATATGTGAAAGTGATCCAGCTCTTTCACCATACCCTCAAATCTAGGTATTAGGTTTTCAGCTTTATTAATTAAGTCGAGTTGATAGGTGTAAACCTTGTTTGCTTGGACCGCACGAATTTTTTTTGCTTTATTAATTAAAATTTTATTACTTTTTGCTGAGGTTATCAGCGAATCAATTCCTAGACTCCATATATAATTTCCTAGGTCATATGTGTATGCTGGGCTAAACATATAATCAGGGTATTGTTTCGCAATTTCATATTTTAGCTCAGACTCAGATACTGCATAATCTGCTAATAATTTTCTCAAGGATAAGCTATTCAATGTAGCTGCACGCCTAATATCAGTAACTTTTTTCTTGTTACTAAACGATTCTGAGATTTTTTTTAGCGTTACCTTAATATTATTAGTCTTTAATGGTATTAGATTAAACTTCTCAAATATCATTCCTGTATGGGTAGCTATTTTACGCTTTAGATTTTCTTGGTTTATTTGAAGCCTAATTAGCTCTTGATAAGCATTACTTATAGCGAGTGTATGTCTATCTAAATTAATCTGTGAGGCCATCCCTAAATCAAATCGTTTCTTTACCATATGCAATATGGATTGATTAAGCTTAACCTCCTTCTTTTGGATAATGATTAAATCCTGATTTTCTATATAACTGACAAGGTCTTGAAGAAGCTTTATTTTATTTTCAGAAATACTAATTTGATATTTAAGAAAGGCTGACTGTGTCTTATTGAAAGCAATTTCATGCCTAATTATCTTTTTATTTGCTGACTCAAACATAAATGAAATGCTAGCCCCATAAATATTTTTTGATAGTTCTTGATTGCTATCTCCTTTACCAGCATTTACGCCAACAGATGTTTTTGGATTAAAGATACTTAGTTCTTCATCGCCCTTAATAATTTCCCATTCAGATTTTGCAATCGCAATTTCTCTATTATAAAATTGTTGAGCAAGGAGGAGTTCATTTAATCCCCAATTCTTTATAGGTAGCTCTTGGTCTTTATAACCCTTGTCATTTAAGAAGCTTATAAAAGCTTCGCTATTAGTAGTTGCTAAACTCAACTCTTTATTGACATTTTTAGCTACTATTTTTTCTTCATTGTAATCGAGTAAGCTGCAACCCGATACAAACCATAAGAAAGTTATAAAGAGTGAAATTAAACGAATTTTTTTAATGTATTTTGAAGGCATTACAAGATAATATTTACAATATATGATAGTTGGTTTCAATAACTCAATTCTAAATGAATCGAGGTGTATTTGGAGAAAATTTGATTGAATTATTTTATTGGAAACATGACTAAGCTGATATAATGTGGTCTTTTTAAAATTAAGTTACTTTGCGAGAGTGGCGGAATTGGTAGACGCACTGGTTTTAGGTACCAGCGCCGCAAGGCGTGAGAGTTCGAGTCTCTCCTTTCGCACCAATTATAAATATTAGGGAATTTAGATATGGCTGAACCAGCAGTTGAAATAATAAATAATATTGAGAGGCGTGCTACCGTTACCGTGGTTGTAGCACCACTTGCTTCTGAAATTAAAGAGCAGTTCACTCAACTCACAAAAACTGCCCGTGTTTCGGGATTCCGTCCTGGAAAGGTACCACTTAATGTAATTGAGCAGCAGTATGGAGACGACGTTAAATCTGAGGTTTATACCAAGGCAATTGAGAAAAGGTTTGGTGAGTTTGTACAAGAAAATAATATTCGAGTTGCTGGAATGCCAAATATAGAGCATGGACCGTTAAGCACTGTAACTGATGATTTTGATTTTATTGCCTCATTTGAAGTATTTCCAGAAATTAATATTACAGACGTTAAGAAGCTAAAAATCATACAATATGAAACAACTGTAAAGTCAGAAGATGTTAATAAAACAATTGATGTTCTTATCAGACAAGGAACTACTTTTAAGAAAGTTGATAGAGCGGCTAAATTAGATGATCGCTTAAGGGTTAAGCTTAAATCATTCGTCGACAAAAAAGAAGCTGAGTCAACTGGAGATGATTTTATAGAGATTGTTCTTGGTGACACAAGTAGAATTAAAGAGTTTGATGGTGAAATGGTAGGTCTTAAGTCCGGTATAGAAAAATCATTTGATGTTAAATATCCTAAAGATCATAACCCTAATGAGCTTGCAGGTAAGATAGTGAGTTATCAAGTTGCTGTACTAGAAGTTCAAGAGCCAATCAAACCCAAGGTTGATGAAGAATTTGCAAAACAATTTGGTATTAAGGATGGAGATATTAAAAAATTAAATGAAAGTATTAAAGAATCACTGTTACAAGAGGTTGATAAACGCCTAAAGGCGAATATAAAGCAACAAATTTTTAAAGTATTAGTTGATTCCCATGAAGTTGATCTTCCAAAAGCGCTTGTAGGAATAGAAATTAGACAATTAGCTGAGGCGACTCTTAAAAATTTAGAGCGTGAAGGAACCGACATGAAAGATATAAAGCTTACACCTGAAATGTTTGAGGAAAGAGCCAAAGTATCCTGTAAATTACGACTTTTACTTGGAAATATTGTTGAGATGAATTCTCTTGAATCAACTCTCGAACAAACACAGACTAAAGTCAAAGAGTTTTCTGTAAATTATGACGACCCTGAAGAAGCAACAAAGTGGTTTAACGAAGACCCTAAAAGACTAGAGGAACCAAAAGCTTTGGCAACTGAGGACAATGTTGTTGCTTGGTTCACAGGCCAGTGCAAGACTGAAAAGAAAGCAATTAGTTTTGATAATGTAATTTCGGGTCAATTTGATGAATAAAACAAATACACAATCTATCAGTCATTTTTCCCCGAATAATCTTGGCTATATTCCTATGGTTGTAGAGCAAAGTGGCAGAGGAGAAAGGGCTTATGATATCTACTCTAGACTCCTTAAGGAGAGGGTAATATTTTTAGTTGGGCCAGTAGACGATATGACAGCCAATGTTGTTGTAGCTCAGTTACTTTTCCTAGAGGCTGAAAATCCAGATAAAGACATCTCTTTATACATAAACTCACCAGGTGGCTCTGTAACTGCAGGTATGGCTATTTATGACACAATGCAATTCATAAAGCCTGATGTTAGTACTCTTTGTATCGGTCAGGCAGCGAGTATGGGCGCACTTCTTTTGACTGCAGGGCAAAAAAATAAAAGGTTTTGTTTGCCAAGCTCAAGGGTAATGATTCATCAGCCATTAGGTGGATTTCAGGGTCAGGCATCCGATATAGAGATTCATGCAAAAGAAATACTATTCCTAAAAAATAAGCTAAACCAAATCCTGGCAAACCATACAGGTCAGCCAATAAAAAAAATTGCTGAAGATACTGATAGAGATAATTTTATGAGTGCTGACGATGCTGTTAAATATGGCATGGTTGACCAAGTAATTTCAAATCGAGGCGAAGTTAAATAGGAAGATTTATGTCAAGTAAAGACAAAGAAAAATCATTGTTTTGCTCTTTTTGTGGGAAAAATCAATCCGAAGTAAAGAAATTAATTGCGGGCCCTTCTATTTTTATTTGTGACGAGTGCGTAGATTTGTGCAACGATATTATTGTTGAGGAAACTACACCTTCGATTGATATTGATACAAATAAAAAACCTTTACTTTCACCAAAAGAGCTTTATAAAAAATTAGAGGAGCATGTAATTGGCCAAATTGATGCCAAAAAAAGCCTTTCGGTTGCAGTTTATAACCACTACAAACGACTTGATTTTCCCTTAATTAATGACGATTTATCTGATGTTAAAATTGCAAAAAGTAATATCTTATTCATTGGGCCAACTGGCTCTGGAAAAACTCTTTTAGCACAAACATTAGCAGACTTACTTGAAGTTCCATTTGTTATGGCAGACGCAACAACACTTACTGAAGCAGGGTATGTTGGTGAGGATGTTGAAAATATTATGCAGAAGTTGCTTCAAAAATGCGATTATGATGTAGATAAGGCTCAAAGAGGAATTGTTTATATCGATGAGGTCGATAAAATATCAAGAAAGACAGAAAATGCATCCATAACAAGAGATGTTTCTGGAGAAGGTGTGCAACAAGCTCTTCTTAAGTTAATAGAAGGAACAATTGCTTCTGTACCGCCTCAGGGCGGTAGAAAACACCCAAATCAAGAGTTTGTCCAAATAGACACAACAAATATATTATTTATTTGTGGAGGAGCATTTGATGGACTTGAGAAAGTAATTAAGGGAAGAACAGAGAAAAGTAGCATTGGTTTTGGTGCAGAGGTTAAAGGGAAGAATGATCTAAGGTCTATAGGTGATTTACTAAAAAATGTTGAATCTGAAGACTTAATTAAGTTTGGTTTAATTCCTGAATTTATCGGAAGACTCCCTGTCATAACAACTTTAGATACACTTAGTAAGGAAGCGCTAATTAAAATCTTAGTTGAACCTAAAAATGCGCTAGTTAAACAATATAAAAAATTATTTAAACTTGAAGGTGTGGAGCTAGAGTTCCGAGAGGATGCCTTGGAATCTATTGCTATTAAAGCGATTGAAAAAAAATCTGGGGCGCGAGGTCTAAGATCAATTATCGAGGTGACATTAAAAGAGATAATGTATGAGCTACCTGAGATGAATAATCTTATTAAGGTAGTTATCGACAAAGGCGTTATCGTTGGTACATCGAAGCCTTACTATATCTTCGCAGAAAAAGAAATAAAAGAGAATGCAAAATAAGTAGCCTTGTTTTTTTTAAAAACAACCCCATAATTAAAATTACAATATTTAAATGAAAACTAAAATAATGCCTAATAAAAATTTAATCAAACACCCAATGCTCCCACTTAGAGATGTCGTGGTTTACCCTCAGCTTGTTATCCCTTTATTTGTTGGTAGAGATAAATCTATCAATGCTATTGAGAAGGCTAATGAGGGTGATAAAAAAATTCTACTTGTTGCACAGAAAACTGCAGGTATGGATGAGCCAAATGTTAAAGATTTATATACAATTGGTACAGTTGCAACAATTCTGCAAATGCTAAAATTACCAGATGGTACTGTAAAAGTTCTTGTTGAGGGAATTGAACGCGCTCAAATTGAAACTTTCAAAGAAGGTGATGATCACTGGACAGCACAATATAGAATTATTTCACTAAAAGAACGTAAAGATAAGAAAACACTAGCTTTTATGAGATCTGTATTTTCCCAATTTGATCAGTACGTAAAGTTAAATAAAAAAATTCCACCGGAAATATTAACTTCATTAACCTCAATTACTGAACCCGGAAGATTAGCAGATTCTATTGCAGCAAACTTAACCCTTAAGTTATCAGAAAAACAGAAGATTCTTGAATGCTTTGATATTAGAGAAAGATTAGACTTACTTCTTAATATTATGGAGTCAGAGATTGATATTCTTCAGGTTGAGAAACGCATTCGAGGTCGAGTTAAGCGCCAGATGGAAAAATCCCAACGAGAATATTACCTTAACGAGCAGGTAAAAGCTATACAGAAAGAACTTGGAGAGCAAGATGAGAATGCTGACCTTGAAGAACTAGAGGCAAAAATTAATGATGCAAAAATGACTATTGAAGCAAAAGAAAAATGCTTGTCTGAGCTCAAAAAATTAAAGCTTATGTCGCCAATGTCTGCCGAAGCGTCTGTGGTCCGAACGTATATTGAGACATTAATAAATCTACCATGGCATGAAACGACTAAAATTAGCGAGGATTTATCTGCTGCTGAAGAATCACTAGATAACGATCATTATGGGCTCGAAAAGGTAAAGGAAAGAATTGTTGAATATTTAGCGGTTCAGAACAGGGTGGGAAAGCTTAAAGCACCGATTCTATGCTTGGTTGGGCCTCCTGGTGTTGGTAAGACATCTCTTGGTGAAAGCATTGCAAAATCGGTCAATCGTAAGTTCATAAGAATGGCTTTAGGTGGTGTTAGAGATGAAGCAGAGATTCGTGGTCATAGAAGAACCTATATTGGTTCCATGCCAGGAAAAATATTACAGAGCATGACAAAAGTTGCTGTAAAAAACCCACTTTTCTTATTAGACGAAATTGACAAGATGGGTCAAGACTTTAGAGGAGATCCTTCTTCTGCGCTTCTTGAAGTATTAGATCCTGAACAAAATCATACATTTTCTGATCATTATGCTGAAATTGAGTATGATCTTTCAGATGTAATGTTTGTTGCGACTGCTAATTCAATGAATATTCCAGAGCCACTTTTAGATAGAATGGAAATCATCAGACTGGCAGGCTATACCGAACAAGAAAAATTAAATATTGCTAAAAAATATTTGATTCCTAAGCAGTTAAAGACTCATGGGCTTAAGTCATCGGAGCTTAAAATTTCCGATAGGGCTGTTAGAGATATAATTCAATACTACACAAGAGAAGCTGGAGTAAGGAAGCTAGAGCAAGAGGTTGCTAAGATATGTCGCAAGGTAGTCAAAACAATTTCAGCGAATAAAAAGATAAAAAAAGCTCTGGTAAGTAATAAAAATATAAGTGAATATCTTGGTGTTAAAATATACGACATTGGACTAGCATTTAAGAAAAACCAGGTAGGGCAGGTCACAGGTTTAGCATGGACACAGGTTGGTGGCGAGCTATTAACTATCGAGGCTGTTGTTCTTCCAGGCAAAGGGAAGTCTATTTTGACTGGGAAGCTTGGTGATGTCATGCAAGAATCAATACATGCAGCAATGAGCGTTGTCAGAAGCAGGTCTGATAAGCTAGGAATAGACGACACATTCCATGAAAAAAAAGATATTCATATTCACTTCCCTGAAGGCGCAACACCAAAAGATGGCCCAAGTGCGGGTATCGGTATTACAACGGCAATTATCTCTGCTTTAACAGGTATTCCTGTTGATGCAAACGTTGCCATGACCGGTGAGATAACTCTTCGGGGAGAAGTATTGCCGATAGGGGGACTAAAGGAAAAATTACTTGCAGCTCACAGAGGTAATATTAAAAAAGTTATTATTCCAGAACAGAATGCAAAAGATCTGGTTGAAATTTCTGATGAAATAAAAAGTCATTTAGAAATAATTCCAGTGAGGTGGGTTGATCAGGTTATTGATATTGCGTTAACAAAAAAACCTTTAAAAAAAGGTAGTACGCAGCCAGTTAAATCCAAAGCGTCAAGAGGTGAAATTTTGCATATTGACAAATCGATCGCACATTAGTTTTTTCCTTTATTTGCTAGCATTGTGAACAACATTATTGTAAAATGGCGAGCGTAATTTCAGTGAATTGGGTGCTTAGCTCAGCTGGTAGAGCGTCGCCCTTACAAGGCGAATGTCGGCGGTTCGACCCCGTCAGCACCCACCATAATGGAGTGGTAGTTCAGTTGGTTAGAATACCGGCCTGTCACGCCGGGGGTCGCGGGTTCGAGTCCCGTCCACTCCGCCAATATCGATTAAGGCGAACATATAGTTCGCCTTATTTGATACAAACCATGAACCAAAGTCATTTATGAGACTCAAAAAATTGGTAGTAAAATTTATCAGGTAGAAAATAAGCCATGGCAATATTACAGAATATTCGCAATAAAACCTTTAGTAAGGGAGCAAAGGTTGTACTGGTAATTATAATTATTCCATTTGCACTCTTTGGTTTAGATTCTTATTTAAGTACTATAGGATCAAACGTTCATGTAGCAGAAGTTG
>Ga0307998_1001655_pt1 | contig 11862 bp, 14 predicted proteins | sample Davwhametageno37_FD_203147 | JGI IMG/M metagenome (GOLD analysis project Ga0307998, IMG submission 203147) | Marine microbial communities from Davis Island wharf, Antarctic Ocean - #37 | ecosystem: Environmental > Aquatic > Marine > Unclassified | place: Antarctic Ocean: Davis Island wharf...
CTATTGTCACAATATTTTCCAAGACTTTTTCATCTATTTTATTACTTAACTTAGTAAGATGATCAGATAATTCAGATAATTCAGATAATTCATTTAGTAGATCGTTTTTTAGTTTATGTTTTAAGAGTTCGGTCAAATCCATTTAGTAATGATTAATCAAATGGTAAACAGAAATCAAATTTATCACTGGTATCGATAGTATCCTCTATTAACTTTGTTAAGCAATCATTAACGATTCTTTGAATTAAAATATCATCAATATAATCATCGATTAATTTATGAATTTCTTTAAAATTCAAGTCCGATAAATAAACTTTTTTATATTTTTCATTAAGTATTTTGTTTATATTTGTGTTAAAATCTTCTTTGTGATTACAGGTGGGTATTTCTTCTTTTATTTCTTTAATTAAGTGAATTGGGTTGGCGATCAGTCTTAATTCTTCCATGGTAATATATGTATTTTGGGATAATTATTATCATTAATGGACTTAATATTTACGACTATATATTCATTATTATCATTAAATATTGCGGTAGTTATTTCATTCTTGATTACTTCAATTGTTTTAGTGATTGTTAAAAATGATTTATAATCTTTCCTAAATATATCATTTAATCGTGTCATCTGACCCACTTGATCGAACTCAACGATATATCTATTGCCATAAGGAAGAATATTTTTGTTACATCTGAACAAAATACCAACTAATTTTATATTATTTATCGTGTGAAATATTCTATTACGAATAATGAAAATATCAGATAAAGATATATCATTAATATTGTTTAAAACAAGTTTCATTGATTTATCATAATTTATAAATAATGGATTATAAACTCATATTGAATAGAGCTTTATATTCAAATAACTCACCTAATATTATTCTATCGGGTTCAGATACGATTGATAAGAAATCGATTTTAATGGAAACGTTAATGAAAATAGATGATTCCGAACCATGTCATTTAATGAAACATGATATCAAATGGATATCTAATCGCACTTATAAAATTTTCGATATGTATCATATCACAAATAAAAAAAGACAACGTTTTTGTGAAATTATTAATGAACTAATAGTAGCTAAAAATTATTATAGTACTCATCGTATCATAGTCTTGGATAATTTTAATAATATTCATAAGGGAATTCAAAATAAATTTAGAGTTATTTTTGAAAAATATAGGACGACTACTTTATTCATATTGATTACTGGTAGATTGAATAGTATCATTGGACCGATAATTAGTCGTTTTTTAATGATAAGAATTAATGATATTTCTCATAAAGAGAAACGAATAATAGCACGATCTCATCTTAAAGACATGACTTATGATAAGAAAAGTATAATTTATGATAAAATATATAAATTATCGGACGAAAACGAAATTAGTATGTACTCTCAATTAAATGATGGTATTTTGATGAACCATAGATCTATCTACGATAATTTTTTTATAGAGATCAACTCAATTAATGAAATAAATTGTCTCTCGATGACCAAGATTAAAGAATTATCTTATAATATAGAAAAATATAATCTTAAAGGATTCCATAGGTTTCTCTTGTCTTCATTTCTAAATGATTTGAAATTATCATATAGTGTTCTCTTTAAAATTTGTAAATTATTGGCGGAATGTGAATATAACTATCACAAATCATTTAATACGATTTTGAGTATTGAAAATTGTATACTCTCTTTGATTTATATTCTTAACGAGACTGGAGGAAATAAATAGCCACCAGGAAGAATAAATTCATATCTTTGGAATAGCAACACGAATATAGTAAGACTAGCCACAGGAATAGTCTGACAAATACGTTTTGCATCATAGATTTGATCGGGGTCATAACCGGACCCAGCATGGAATTCAACTGACCGTTAAGAGAACCACCTAAAACCTCAGTCGGAGCCCAATTAATTAAAATCAGCACAACCAGTAGCATTTCAATCGGCTGACGTTGTTTGTTTACAAAAGATCCGAATTTACCAACAACATTATCCATTATTTATAACTAGTAAATATATTTTATTTCTACAGAAATTATTTAAACCTGATCAACTATTCATAGTCTAGTATGGATTTATATGAAATTCTGGGATCTGATAAAAATTCATCAACAAAAGAAATTAGAAAACATTATTATAATCTATCTAAAAAATATCATCCCGATAAAAATAACGGAAAAACCGATGAAAAATTTAAATCACTATCTGAAGCATATTCTATCTTATCAAATCCTAAAAAAAGATATATTTATGATATGAAATTACTATTCCAAAATAATTTAGGAGATGATTTTATTGATCATTTTTCAGATCAAGAATTAGTTGTTCTACACGAATATTATCAAACACTTAAGAAATCAACTGAATTTAAATTTCTCCAATTATTATTTAAATCACTACCTCACAATTTAAAAGAAAGAGCTCGTCGTAAATTCAGACAACAGGGTAATATAAATTCGGAAACATTAATTGATATATCAGACGTTAAATATATCTACGCTAGCGATCTCAATGAAAACTTTGAAATAAATCTAAATAGATCTTTGAAAGATGTTTATCTTAATACGAGCAAAGAAATAATAATCATAACTAGATACTCTATTTTCTCTATATTTATCACGCACAGTGATTATACGATGAAGATATTTTTAGGTACATCTCTATATTTAACTATTAATATCAAAACTATTTTACCTGATAAATATTCACTGAATGGTAATGATTTATATTATAATCATCGAATCAACTTATATGAATATTATTTTATTGAGTTATTCCCAATCACTCTACCAAATGACTTAAAAATAAATTTAATAAACTCCGAAGAATTTAATAGTTCAGTAAGGATTCCTAATATGGGTCTCAAGGATTGTTTTGAGAGAGGTGACCTATATATTTACAAAGAATTAGATTTAACTATTCCTAATAAAGATCATTATCGAGAAATACTAAAAGAAATATTTACTTAGACTTTCTATGAGTTCTGGATTTTCTTCTTTTAGTTTTTCTTCTTTTAGTTTTTCTTCTTTTAGATTTTCTTCGTTTATTTCTTCTTGACCGAAAGCGGTCGGTGCGAGAAGAAGGCCTATTGCCCCCCCCCTCCATCGCAAAGTAAAAGTAAACACTCTCGCCACCCACAAGGTAGATAGAAATTGTTTGGTCGGTTCTTCCAGGTGCCACACGCCCGGGCGTGGGGGGGTCAATTTCGATTGGCTTTCGTGGCTCCCCTTCTTTGAGGGCAGGATAATCCCCGACGCCGGAAAACATGTTGTATTCGTTGTGGTGGGGCATTTGTTTTTGCATCGTAGCCAGCCTTAGATTATTTGGATTCATCACCGACCGATCTGACCGATCTGACACGATTAACTTAAAAACCGCACCATATAATTCTCTCGTAGATAGATCATTATCTATTTTAAGCTCTCGCTGCCCTCCCATTACCGGTTTGAGTATAATATCTATAACGGGCATATATTATATCAAATTATAAAAAATTATAAAAAATAAGAAGAATTCCCTATTTAGGATTAAAAGAAGGGTCTAAGAGAGTCGATCTTTATATTTACAAAGAATTAGATCTAACTATTCCAAATAAAGATCATTATCGAGAAATACTAAAAGAAATATTTACTTAATATAATAAATGATTGATACTTTAATTTTATCAGGTGGCGGTCCAGCTGGAATAGCTTATGTAGGTATTTTCAGGTCTATTTTCGAAAGTAATGTGCTTCAGAGACACGAAATAAAAGAAGTAATATCTACTTCTGTCGGTATAATTTTCGCTATTTTATATCTGCTGGAATTTTCAGCTGAGCAGATGGAAAAGATTATTTTAGAAACCGACTTGGAAGATATATTTAATATAGACAATTTGGAAATAGATAACTTATTAGTGAACTTTGGTTTATTTAATAATCAACTTATAGGTGAAAGTATCAATATTTTATGTAGACATAAAATAGGAAAAGAAAATATAACTCTTAAAGAATTATATGATATTATACCGATAAAATTATCAGTAAAAGTTTATAATGTTACATTGGGTAAGACAGAATATATATCATATGAAAACGAACCTGATTTACAGGTTGGTGTCCTAGCTATGATCACTACAGCAATCCCTTTTTTATTTCAGCCTATATCGTTCAAAGGACATCTCTATATCGATGGTGGTATCAAAGGACATTTTCCAATTGAATACTGTAAATCCGAAAATTATCTAGGTATACTACTCGAGAGTGGTACGTGTAATCCGTGTAATTTCAAAATTATAGATACATTTCCTATCTTAGGTTTCATTATAAGTTTAATGAGCGCCCGAGATAATAATCTTGAAAAATATGATAAAGATAAAATTATGATTATTCCAGTAAATCTGGGGTTTAATTTTTCTCTGAATAAAGACAAAAAATTAGATATTATTAATTACGCATATGGTAAATGTATTGAATTCTTAGATAAGTTATCTAAGATAACTTAAACCTCCGTTTATAATCAGATATTGATGATCGCACTGAAGGCTTGTTCCAGAGGACCCATCGACTTAGAGCACCCGCTGTCTTGGGATCGGACCAATTCTCCCTTACTCTGTGTCTATTAATGTATCTTTTTTTTCGTGCTTCATCTTTGTGTTTGGTAAAATCACTCATTCCGGCACAACCGAAGTGAACCGTCCTCGTCTTTTTATCATCTTCATAGAAGATGGCCATATATTTCTTTTTAGGATTACTACTCTTTTTAATCATTACCTTGTTTTTAATATTGCTTTTCTTACTATTCCTTTTCTTAACCGTTCTACTATTCATTCTTTCTTTATTATAGTAATTATTTTACGATCACTAAATTAAATCTCATACATGCTTCATAGCCATTCGGACCACCTTCGGTTTTCTTCTTACCATAATTTAGACCAAAGTCAGACTTCTCCTGCCACTTCTTCAGTGAAGTCTTGACTGAAGACATATCTGGGATATTATTTGCTTGCCGACCCAATGAATCAGTACACCACTCGGAGAATTTATCATAGAGAGTCTTGAATTCGGTAGGAGCCAGTTTGGTAACATTATCAGCTGATTTAATATTATTACCAATCTCACATTCTTCACCAATCCACTGACCAATAATATCATTGTCATTGCGATATTCATTTGTCTTGGCTTTGATTTCAGCAGGTATCGTAATACTGTTCATATCATATTCGCGCCAGTTAGGGAGAAGCATAGCGTAAAACGGAATAACCCATTTAGGAATTTTGTTCTTAATACCTTTATCCTTTTGATAACGATGGAGTGACTCATTTATTTCATCGGGTGAATCTACAAAACGAGAAATAAAATCTACTACCTCTAAACGACGCCATGTACCATCATCATTTGATGGGATATGAGGTAAATCATTACACATACAGATAAGTTTGAATTGTGGTGTAAACTCAAATGGCTCCTTGTATAAACCACGAGCTGAAATTTTATCATTGCCAGTGATCTCCTTCATCTGACCAACATTAAGTGTTTCATTTACATCGGGTTCTTGCATTACGCAAAGGCGCTTACCAAGAGTTACAGCCATCTCAGGACTTGCAGCACCAGATGCCTTCCGTTTTTGAGTTAGGAGAGATATCGGCATATTGCAGGCATACTGACCCATACACATTGATACTAAATCAATCAATTTTGATTTACCATTACCACCTGTCCCCGTCCAGATATAAAATCCTTCATCTCGGTTCTCACCAGATAAACACTTCGCTAAAAACTTAAGAGTGTATTCCTTAACAGAACGAATCGGAACAATCTTATCAATGAAACCATCCATATCATCATAATACTTAGCATAGTGTTTCATATCGGGAAACGCATTGAGATCAGGACTATCAAATGATTTGATCATATCATCCAACTTAATCGGCATATCACAATCTTTTACCGGGAGATGAACCCTGGTAGACATTGTGACATAATCCTCAGGTCGACCCTCTCGGAATACATTATTTTTTAGATCGTATACCCCATTCTCGAAACCTAAGAGGCTGGTATCCACATCGAACTTCTCCATAACTTCCTTCTTGTAGAATAGATCTCTAACATTCTTCATTAGACCGTTCACATAATTACCTTGAAGGAGTTTCATCATGATTAAACCAATATTCTTTAGTAATTTACCGTATCCACTCTTTCCCTCCATAACTTCACTTGCGTCCATACCCTCATCTTGAAGACGCTGGATTTCCTTTTCTTTATCGGAATGATATTTACCCTGATATTCATAATATAATTTATAAATATCATTGTGAATTTTAGTCTTTAAAATTGTACCCTCTAATGTCCTTTCCCAACGATGACCAGAGAAATGATACCATTCATCTTTCACATTAACTGAAATAAATTCGTCTTTATATGATTCATAAACTAATTTCGCAACAAGATAATCAGCATCAGGACCAGCCCGAACCGATTTATCAACAAAAGTTGCTAGACTTTCGTTTTTAGCCTTGAGATACATTTTCTCATTATCATTCTTAGCCCAGAACATTAGAGAACCAATACCTAATCTTTCACCAGAATGAGTATTGTTAATCGATTCCCATTTAGAATCGCAATTCCGCTTAGATGATCCATCCTTATATGATATATATTTATTACTAAACATCTTCCAATCTTCTAGTAAATTCACATTGATATTGTGAAGGCACAGAGCAACATCAAACCATTTTCCATAATCTGATGCCCTTTCTTTTGATAAACATTTGACAAGCTCTTTAACAAGAGCTAACTCGATTTTACCAACGAGCTCAAATGGATTAATTACATTGTTACTATCTACGTAATACGCCTTTCCGTAGATATCATCTTCAGTCATATTGACACTACTCTTATTACCCTTTGTCTGTTTAAATGAATTTTGAAACTCAGCTTTGTATTTAATGTTACTTTCAGTACGATAACACATCGAGGTCATTTGTAAAATATTCTTAGGATCACTATAAAATTCATCTTCTTCGACCTCATCTGGAAAACCATCATCGGATATTTGGAATACTTTCGTTACTAAATAAGGTGTTTCACCTCGTTTACCACAGCCATATAGTTGCCACGAAGAAACAGAACTATCAAGGATATGATTCGTTTCATTATCAGGACCTATTTCAGATGTATCATTAAATATTCCTTTAATTTTATCATCCAACTGAATAATCTGGATTATTTTCTTATGAGCAACCTTTTCAATGAGTATATCGGGAAATATTAAATGAATACCATCTTTCATAAGATAGTCACCTTTTGGACATGGATAAGGCTTTTCCTTTTCCATGAGCAGTACAGATCCATTTTGTTTATTATCATCAATCTGTATACAAGACGTTACCTTTAGCCATAGATATTCAATTAGTTGTTCAATCGTGTCTCCTGTATATTGACGACCGTCTATCTTATTCTTGTATTTCAAATCAATATCAATTACAAAAGGAAATATATCATTCATTTTTTCAACTATCGGATTTTTTAAATCCGTAGAAGAAGAAACTACTTCGTAAAATTTATATAAGTCGGTTTCTGGAATATGCCATTTACCACCCTCCATAGAGGTGTGTGTAATTGGTTTCTCGATTGTGTTTTTGATGATGACGAAATTTTGTAAGTATTGTTCCATCGTCGAATAATGTTGTCTTATATTTTTTTCTTTAATTAAGTTAAACTAAAGTTAATTTATCAAATTTTTCAAATGTTATCAATGAACAGGTCAAGTTCCTATCTTATTAGATTTAATTTATAAAATAATAGTCAAATTTTTAATTTTCCAAAAAAATAAGGCACTCACCAAAATTATTTTAAGACTAAGTGAAATATAATCATAAACAAATGTCAAAAGATGCTCTGAAGCGTATTGTGAATAAAGATATGAAAGAAATACTAAATATGAATTTATCAGAACTAGGTATCCATGTTCATTTTAGTGAGGAGAATATTATGAAGGCAGTAGCCATTATCATCGGTCCTAAAGATAGTCCCTATGAAAATGGAATATTATATTTTATAATCGAATTCCCTCATAATTACCCGTTTAGTCCACCAAAAATCGGTTATTTATCAGGTAGTCGATACCGTATTCACCCCAACCTCTATGTGGGGAAATCACACGATAATCATATCGGTAAAGTATGTTTATCATCACTTAATACTTGGTCCGGACCAAAATGGACTACCGTAATGCACATAGGATCTATTTTATTGACGATGCAGTCTATATTAGATAAAAACCCATTACATAATGAACCTGGATTCGAAAATGAAGTGGGTCCGAGAAATGAATACTATAATCAAATCGTGACACACGATACTTATAATCATTTGATTATGAATAATGCATTTAATATTCATCCTTTATTTACCCCATTCAATGAGATCATTGAAACACATCTCAAGGTAGAGAAAAATAATATATTACAAAAATTAAGTGAATTATCTAAAGAGTATGATGAACCTTTTAAGCTCGAGACGGGAATATACAATATAATGATGCCGATTAATTATCCCGCACTAAAAGTCATATTAAGTGCCAAATTGGAAAACTATTAAAAAATTTGATTTAAAATAAAGAATATTTCATTACTATATATATAAATGGATTCAGAAACACATTTTTGTAGTGAATGCCAAAATATGACGTTTTTATATCTCGATGAAGAAAGAAATCTGGTTCATCATTGTAAAGCATGCCTGAAATCAGAACCATTCAGTAAAAAGGATAATTGTATTTATCATATTGACTTTAAGAAATATGATAATTCGGAACATATCAACAACAACAAGTATATCGCTCACGATATCACACTCCCTAAAATCCAAAGCAATCCTAATATTAAATGTACAAATGTAGAGTGCGAATCAATCTTGGGCAACAAAGAATGTGATATCACATATATTAAATATGATCAGGAGAATATGAAATATATTTACATATGTAATCACTGTGGCCAAAAATGGACCAGTAATTAGCCTATGATCTTCTCTTTTTAGATCTTCTCTTTTTAGATATTCTCTTTTTACCCCCCCCAAGTTTGAATTGGTTCAAACGTATCTCTAACATATCTACCGCAGATTTATACTTACCAAGTTCTATCACATTATTATTTCTATCTTTCTCTAGTTCGGTACATCTCAAATTTATATCATACATTTCACCCTCAAGAGCAGATAACTTCTTGGCCATAGTTTCCATTCGGTCCTCCATTATGTCTTTTATATTTATGTAAATTATTTTAATTATTTTAATTACAATCACATTCTTCTTTTATCGGAGCATACTGAGAATATAAAATAGCTAATATGAAAAATAATAAGACGAGTATCTTAATATCTATACAGCCACATTTATTGATTAATTTTGTTATTTCTTTATTCATTTATAATTATCTATACATTTTAAATTTGATGAATTTTTTATCATTTAAAAATAATCACATCAATTTAGTTAATTATGAATGAGGGTTATTATTTAACCGATAATGTTAGACTGATCAACGATAAAATGGAATATAGACTATCACAACATCGAGATTTCAAACCTATCAAAAATAACAATTGGCACATCGTTCTAAGTGATTATGGTTGGCGAAAGATACCGAAGCCCTGGCTCATAAAATTAAACAAACTTAGCATTACCAAGGAAAAGAATTCTTTATATGGTGTCTTAGATTGTGAACCTGATGGTGATTGTTTCTTTCATTGTATCGCAAATACACTCAATGAAAGGGATAGGGATTCTGAATATTATGATGGTAATGATATTCGTGAAATAATATCGAATAATATCACTGAAGATCAATATGATATGATTATTAGTACGTATCGCATCATGAAGGATGCTGATGACTTTTCAGAAGGATGGGATCCTTATTCAATTAATACAATCGAAGATTTCAGAGAAAAAATAACGACATCTGGACACGAATATTGGGGGGATCATCTCTTATTACAGCTATTGAGTTGTATTTTGAATATTAATGTTTTCATTTTGAATTGCAATACAATAGAGAATGATTATTCAGTATATAATACATTAAATGATGTTAATCGTGATTATGGATCTATCTTTCTTATTTACGAAGATGAAAGTCATTTTAAGTTGTTAGGTCACTTCAATGAAAAAATGATATCATATTTTAGATATGATGAAATACCATTTGAATTGAAATCATTATATGAATTAAAATTTTAGAATAAATATATTTAATAGATTATATTTATATGGAATCAGTCGTTTTACTTGGAATAATGGGCGTTGGTTATTTAATGAATAAAGATAAAGATGAAAAACATACAGCGTACTCTGAAGTTCAGCCTCCTCTAGTTGTTGGTTCCGGTAATTCTATTTATGATCAGGCACCATATAGTGATTCGCGAAAATATGAAATAGATTTAGTGAAAAATAATCATGAGTTAGCAATGAAGGGATCTTCTAAGATGGTTGATGCCTTGAATATGGGAGGCAGAAATACTCTTCAGAATTCGTTTGGTTCTCCATCCTCAATAGATACTCTTTCGGGGAATGAGATTTCTAAATCTGATTTTTTAGTGAATGATCAAGGTATTAAGGTTGAGCCTTTTTTTAGTGGTTCGGGAAATGCGAATGTAAATTTAGATGATAATCAGGGACTGACCAATCATCAGGGTGGCTCTCATGCTTTCAGACCTCAAAAAAGAGAGAGTGGTCAGTTCTTCGAATTAGAAAAAGATTATGGTAATGTCTTTGGTACGTCTTTCTCGGGAGCAAGATCGGATCAATCACGATATGTCGGTGGGATGGAGAGGCGGAATGAATTACCATTCGAACAAGAGAGAGTTGTTCATATTGATCAGAAGAGTGAGATTAATCGTGATGTTGATATGGCCTATGCTCAGCGCAATTCAGTAGATGCTCTACGAACATTGACGAATGTCAAACAATCTTTTTCGGGAAAAGTATTGGCGGGGAAGGGTATTGATCATCGTGGTGAAGAGGGTGAAGTATTCCAGCATTCGCCTGATGCGGATTACATTAATACAGCGGATCGGTGGCTAGTCACTACGGGCGCCATCAACGCACCTATGGTACAGCCAGAAAATATTGTGAAACCTACAAATAGGGCAGTTTATAATGATGGTCCTTCACTTGGACCAGCCGGGGCTGTTAATTTCAATCCACACGAATCAAGACCTCTCGTTAAGAGATCTACGAACCAGCAAATGACTATAGATACAAATCGTAATTCTACTCTAGAGAATAAGGCAATAGATGATAATCATAATAAGAATTCATTCTTTTCGTATCCAAATGAAAGAGAGGTGACCGAAGAGAGAACTTATGAAGGTAATGTTAAATCAGTATACACAGGAGCAGTAGAAAGATTATATGATAGCGTTAAACCTACTATTAAACAAACGACATTAGATGACTCGAGAAATGGATTCGTCGGTTCAGCAATTACTCGCCTACCCGAAGAAAGATTATATGATAGCGCCAGACCAACGAAGAAACAGACTGTCAACTATGAACACACTGGAAATGCTGGATCTTTCCTACACGGATCGATGGCCAATGATCAATATTCAAGAGCAGATCTCAATCCGAATAAAGAATTAATATCCATGGGTAGATCACCCACGACTGAAAACACAAAGTTAATGAATGGTATGGATACATTAAACGTTGATATCAAAAAAATAGAATCAGATTATTTTATGCCCCGAATAAATAATCTTGATATGGTGTACCAAGATATACCTAATAAGGAAGATGAAGACGTTAGAGAATATACACAGGAAAAAGATACTTTGTCAAATGTGAAATTATCAGATCGTTTAGATCC
>Ga0307998_1001657_pt1 | contig 11856 bp, 22 predicted proteins | sample Davwhametageno37_FD_203147 | JGI IMG/M metagenome (GOLD analysis project Ga0307998, IMG submission 203147) | Marine microbial communities from Davis Island wharf, Antarctic Ocean - #37 | ecosystem: Environmental > Aquatic > Marine > Unclassified | place: Antarctic Ocean: Davis Island wharf...
AGAATTTCTCCACAAAAAGCTAGGTTAGTAGCTGACTTAATTAGAGGTAAAAAAGTAGACAATGCTTTAGATATTCTTAATTTTAGTCCAAAAAAAGGCGCCGAGATTATTAAAAGAGTAGTTGAATCTGCAATTGCTAATGCAGAGAATAATAACGGTGCTGATATAGATGATCTTAAAATAAAAACTATTTATATTAACAAAGGTACAGTTTTAAAACGGATTCGTGCTCAATCTAAAGGTCGTGCAGGAAAAATTATTAAACCAACTAGTCACATTACTGTGATTGTAGGAAGTTAAAGAGACAATTATGGGACAAAAAGTAAATCCAATTGGTTTTCGATTAGCAGTTAAAAAAAACTGGTCATCAAAATGGTTCTCAAATTCAAAGAACTTTGCTGGACTTTTGCTTAATGATATAAAAGTGAGAGATTTTTTAAATAAAAAATTAGTTAATGCTGCTGTGAGTAAGATAATAATTGAACGCCCAGCTAAAAATGCAAAGATTACAATTTACAGTGCCCGACCCGGTATTGTAATTGGAAAAAAAGGTGAAGATATTGAAACTCTTCGCTCTAGTTTACAAAGTTTAATGGGAATACCTGTTCAATTAAATATTGAGGAAGTTAGAAAGCCTGAAATAGATGCCACATTGATTGCTCAGAGCATTGCTCAACAGCTTGAAAAGAGAGTTATGTTCAGAAGAGCGATGAAAAGAGCTATGCAGAATGCGATGAGATTAGGAGCGCAAGGGATAAAAATTAAAAGTGCTGGAAGATTGAATGGAATAGAGATTGCGAGATCAGAATGGTATCGAGAAGGAAGAGTTCCTCTTCACACGCTTAGGGCTGACATAGATTATGGCGTAGCTAGAGCCCAAACAACCTATGGCATTATTGGAATAAAAGTATGGGTATTTAAAGGCGAAATATTTGAAGATAATAAAAAAGTAAGCATTGATGAAAGTGAAGTTGCTGAAAGAATAGAAGATAAACCTAAGGCAGCTAAGAAGAAAACAGTTAAAACCGCAGCTAAGAAAGTGGAAGCAACCACGGAAAAGAAAACAGTTAAGGTTGCAGTAAAGAAAAAAGTAGTTTTAGAAGACTCACCTAAAGAGTTGAATGATGAATCTAAGAAAGACGAGGCATAACAATGTTACAGCCAGCTAGAAGTAAATTTAGAAAACAGCATAAAGGAAGAAATCGAGGCCTTGCAACTACTGGTAATAAGGTAAGTTTTGGCGATTTTGGTCTAAAAGCTATTGGTAGGGGCAGAATAACTGCAAGACAGATAGAAGCCGGTAGAAGAGTTATGACAAGACATATAAAAAGGGGCGGACGAGTTTGGATTAGGATTTTTCCAGATAAGCCAATCACAAAAAAACCTGCTGAAGTGAGAATGGGTAAAGGTAAGGGGAGTGTAGAATTTTACGTAGCTGAGATTCAACCTGGAAAAATGTTATATGAGATGGATGGGGTATCTGAAGAGATTGCAAGAGAAGCATTCAGATTGGCTGCAGCAAAACTGCCATTATTAACAGTATTTGCTACAAGACATGTGGGCTGATAAGGAGAAAAAATGAAAACTATTGATTTAAGAAAAAAGTCGACTGATGACCTAGAAAAAGAACTTGTAGAAATTAGAAAAGCGCAGTTTTCGGCTCGGATGCAAATCTCAACTCAGCAATCAAATAAAACTGATCAGCTTAAGAAATTTCAAAAAGATATAGCCAGAATAAAAACAATTTTAACTGAAAAATTAAAACAAGAATAATTATAGGTGATAAATAAAAAATGGAAGATAAAGCAAAAACAACTAAAAAAGCTCCTACTGAAAAAGTAGAAATAGTGACTAAAAAAGCTCCTACTGAAAAAGTAGAAGCAGTGACTAAAAAAATTGAGCGAACAGTAACGGGTAAAGTTACTAGTAACAAGATGGATAAGACAATAACAGTACTTGTTGAGAGAAAAGTCAAACATCCTTTATACGGAAAGTATATTAATCAATCAAATAAATTTCATGCACATGATGAAAAAAATGAGATTAATGAAGGGGATATAGTTCAAATTACAGAACACAAACCTATATCAAAAAGTAAATCATGGGTTTTAACAAAAGTAGTTTCTAAAGGGCAACAAGAATAGAAATTTAAATAGCTTGAAGGTTGAGGTATTTAGAAAAATAACATATAATGCAGCTCTTTTTTGGCGCTCATATTAAATTTAGCTAGCGCCCCAATACTGACCGCGGCGCTGCTTATAAATTTAAGCTAGGTAATTAAACGGATTAAGTTGGAGATTATTTCATGATACAAATGCAGTCAAGATTAGAAGTTGCCGATAATACTGGGGCACGTTCAGTTATGTGCATCAAAGTCCTTGGTGGCTCAAAAAGACGTTATGCATCTATTGGCGATATTATAAAAGTCAGTATAAAAGATGCAGCACCGAGAGGCCGAGTAAAGAAAGGCGAGGTTTACGATGCCGTAGTAGTTAGAACTGCAAAAGGCGTTCGTCGTTCTGATGGATCATTGGTTAAATTTGATAGTAATGCAGCTGTTCTTTTAAATCCAAAGCTTGAGCCAATTGGTACAAGAATATTTGGACCTGTAACTAGAGAGTTAAGAACAGATAAATTTATGAAGATTGTTTCTTTAGCATCAGAAGTTATTTAGGAGTATTGAAAGTGAATAAGATTCGTAAAGGCGATAAAGTAATTATAAATACTGGAAAAGATAAGGGTAAACAAGGTATTGTTTCTGCATTTATAAATGACAAGAGAGTTGTTGTTGAAGGCCTTAATATGGTTAAGAAGAATGTCAAACCAAACCCAGGTAAAGGTGAGCAAGGCGGTATTATCAGTAAAGAAATGCCTCTTGATATTTCTAATATTGCTATTTTTAATAATATAACTTCAAAGGCTGACAAAGTGACGTTTAAAATATTAAAAGATGGAAAAAAAATTAGAATCTTTAAATCTAACCAAGAAGCAATCGACGTTTAGGAAAAAATATGGCGAGATTAAAACAATTTTATTTTGACACTGTTGTAAAACAACTTACAAAACAGTTCAAATATAGTTCAGTAATGCAAGTCCCAAGAATTACTAAGATAACATTAAATATGGGAGTTGGTGAAGCTGTAGCAGATAAAAAAGTAATGGATAGTGCAGTTGCTGATATGGAAAAGATAGCAGGTCAGAAGCCGATTGTTACTTTGTCGAAGAAATCAATTGCAGCATTTAAGATCAGAGATGATTATCCAGTTGGCTGTAAAGTGACTTTAAGAAAGTCTAGTATGTACACATTTCTAGATAGGTTAATTAATATTGCTATCCCTAGAGAAAGGGACTTCCGAGGATTGTCACTAAAATCCTTTGATGGCAGAGGAAATTACAATATGGGGATTAAGGAACAAATAATATTTCCAGAAATTCAATATGACAAGATAGATAAATTAAGAGGGATGAATATCACAATTACAACTAATGCTAAAACTGATGACGAGGCGAGCGCGCTTTTATCAGCGTTTAGTTTTCCATTTAATAAAGCAAAACCAGCTGAGGAAGCTCCAGCAGTAGAAGAAGCTCCATCAGAAGAAAATCAGCAGGGAGATAAATAAATATGTCTAAATTATGCATGATCAAGCGTGAAGCAAAAAGAAGAAAAGTGGTTGAAAAGTTTAAAGTTAAACGTTTAGCTCTAAATGAGACCATAAATAATTTTGGTGCTTCTAGCGAGGAAAAAGCAGATGCTAGAGCTCAACTTCAAAACCTTCCTCGTAATTCGAGCCCAGTAAGATTGAGAAATAGATGTGCTTTAACGGGTCGCCCAAGAGGTGTTTATAGTAAATTTGGTATTGCCAGAGGTAAATTACGCGAGCTTATGTTAGCCGGTGAAGTTCCTGGCATTACAAAAGCAAGCTGGTAAAAGGGGAAAAAATATGAGTATGCAAGATCCAATCGCAGATATGATAACCCGTATTAGAAATGGTCAAATGAGAAACAAGGTTTCAGTATCAATGCCAGCATCTAAGATTAAGCAATCAATAGCGAACGTCCTAAAAGATGAAGGTTATATTGAAAGCTTTGGCGTAACTGCAAACGAGGGTAAACCATTACTGAATATTGATTTAAAATATTATGCAGGTCAGCCTGTTATTGAAACAATTGAAAGAATTAGTAAGCCCAGTTTGAGAATATATAAAGGAAGTGAAAGCCTTCCACGTGTAATGAATGGGCTTGGAGTTGCTATTGTTACAACTTCCAAGGGTGTTATGACTGACATTAAAGCAAGAGCTGCCGGTATTGGTGGTGAAGTTCTTTGCTACGTATCTTAGGAGAAAAGCATGTCAAGAATTGCAAAAAACCCAGTAGTTATTCCAGAGAAAGTAGAAGTTAGTTTAGCCATTGGTGCAATTACTGTGAAAGGGCCGCTAGGCGAGTTAAGACAAGAATTAACTGGTGATGTTGAAATTAAAAAAGAAGATACTACCCTTACTTTTGAGGCTAAGAGATCAACAAAATTTTCAAGAGCAATGTCAGGGACAATTAGATCGTTAGTTCAAAATATGGTAACTGGTGTCTCAGCAGGGTTTGAGAAAAAATTAACTTTAATAGGCGTAGGATACAAAGCAGCAGTTCAAGGCAATAAAGTAAATCTTGAGCTTGGATTTTCTCACCCCGTAAGCCATCAATTACCTGATGGTGTTACTGCTCAAACACCAAGCCCAACAGAAATTGTATTAAAAAGCTCAAGCAAGCAAATGATAGGTCAAGTTGCAGCAGAAATTCGTGCTTATCGTCCACCAGAACCATACAAAGGAAAAGGTGTTCGTTATTCTGATGAATATGTTGCAATTAAAGAAGCTAAAAAAACTTAGAGGTTGAATGATGAATAATGAAAATACAAGACTAAGAAGAGCTAAGAAAACAAGGGCTAAGATTGCTGAATTAAATATAACTCGTTTAACAGTGCATCGCTCAAATTCAAATATATATGCCCAAATTATAGACGGTAAAAATAATAAAGTACTTGCAGCCGCTTCTACATTAGAGGCAGATGTAAAAAAGAAATTAAAAAATACTAGTAATAAGGATGCAGCAGTAGAAATTGGAAAAAGAATAGCTGAGAAGGCTGTTAAAGTTGGAATCAAAGTAGTTGCTTTTGATCGCTCTGGGTTTAAATATCATGGTCGAATTAAAGCTTTAGCAGATGCTGCTAGAGACAATGGTTTAACCTTCTAACAAATTTTAGGAATCAAGATGGCACAAGATAAGAAAAAAGAAGAATATCAAAACCAAACTGACGGCTTAAGAGAGAAGATGATTAATGTCAATAGGGTGACCAAGGTCGTTAAAGGTGGCCGTATCATGAGCTTTGCAGCTCTTGCAGTTGTTGGTGATGGTGATGGCGCAGTTGGTATGGGCAAAGGTAAAGCACGTGAAGTTCCTTTGGCAGTCCAAAAAGCAATGGAAGAAGCTAAAAGAGGTATGGTAAAAGTTGACCTTAATAATGGCACATTACATCATTCAGTTATTGGTAGACACGGTGCAGCAAAAGTTTTAATTCAACCAGCTACAGAAGGAACAGGCATTATTGCTGGTGGCGCAATGAGAGCAATATTTGAAGTAATGGGGATAACGGATGTAACTGCAAAATGTATTGGCTCAGCAAATGCATATAACGTTGTTAGAGCAACATTAAACGGATTAGCTTTAACTAATAGCCCAGCATCAATAGCGGCTAAAAGAGGCAAAACAGTTGAAGAGATAAGAGGTTAATTTTATGGCTAAAGAAACAATTAAGGTTACATTAATTAAAAGTCTAATTGGAAGAACGGCATCTCAAAAGGGTACTGTTGTTGGGTTAGGTTTAAAAAAAATGCACCACACAGTAGAACTTCAAGATACTCCAGAAGTTCGTGGAATGATTAACGCGGTAAATTTTCTTCTTAAAGTAGAGAGTTAATAAAATGAAATTAAATACAATTAAACCAGCAGAAGGCTCAACAAGATCGGCTCGGAGAGTGGGGCGTGGAAATGGTTCTGGCTTTGGAAAAACAGCTGGTCGAGGAATTAAGGGTCAAAAATCTAGAACAGGTGGGTTTCATAAAGTAGGATTTGAGGGTGGACAAATGCCTATTCAAAGAAGACTGCCAAAAAGAGGCTTTAGATCCGTAACTAAAAAGTTTAATGCAAAAATAAGAACAAGTGAATTAAATAAATTAGAGTCAAACGTTGTTGATTTATTGAGCCTAAGAGCAGCTAACTTGATATCTCAAATAACTCTTAACGCTAAAATTTATTTGTCCGGCGACGTAAAAAAGAAATTCACTGTTCAAGGTATCTCAATGACTGAGGGTGCGAAGAAAGCAGTTGAAGCTGCAGGCGGTAAAATAGTTGAACTTAAGGCAACTCCTGTTGAATTGGCGAAAAAAGCAGCAGCAGCTAAAACAGCAGTAAAAAAAGCAGCAGCAGCTAAAACAGCAGTAAAAAAAGCCGCAGCTAAGCCTGAAGATAAAAAAGCCGCAGCTAAGCCTGAAGATAAAAAAGCCGCAGCTAAGCCTGAAGATAAAAAAGCCGCAGCAGAGCCTGAAGATAAAAAAGCCGCAGCAGAGCCAGCAGCGAAAAAGGATTAATCTTTGGCTCAGAACAATTCAATTGGTGGACTAGGTCAAATGAGCGAATTAAAAAGCCGCTTACTTTTTCTGCTTGGAGCATTAATTATTTTTCGTCTAGGAGCACATATACCTGTCCCTGGAATTGACCCATTAGAATTAAAAAAGCTTTTTGATTCACAAAGTGGAGGCATCCTTGGAATGTTTAATATGTTTTCAGGAGGTGCACTAAGTCGTTTTACTGTGTTTGCTCTTGGAATAATGCCTTATATTTCAGCATCTATTATTATGACACTTTTGACCTCAATGAATGCTAGATTAAAAGACCTTAAAAAAGAAGGCCAAGCTGGACAAAGGGTTATAACAAGTTACACAAGGCAAGCTACGGTAGTTTTAGCAACATTCCAGGCTTTAGGAATAAGTGTTGCATTAGAGTCTCAACCATTGCTCGTTTTAGATCCTGGACTAATCTTTAGATTAACAGCGATAGTAACATTAGTTAGTGGCACAATGTTTTTGGTTTGGTTAGGGGAGCAAATAACTGAACGTGGAATTGGAAATGGTATTTCGATGATTATCATGGCAGGAATTGTTGCAGGATTGCCAAGTGCTTTAGGTAACACGCTCGAATTAACAAGAACTGGAGCTTTTTCAATTCCATTGGTATTCTTTTTGATTGCAGCAGTTATCCTTGTAACGGCGCTAGTTGTTTATGTTGAAAGAGGACAGAGAAGAATTACAATTAATTATGCTAAAAGACAGGTAGGAAATAAAATGTACGGAGGTCAATCTTCACATTTACCACTTAAAATAAATCAGGCAGGTGTAATTCCTGCTATTTTTGCTTCTAGTGTAATTCTTTTTCCTGCAACAATAGCTGGATGGTTTGGTTCGAATCAAAATATGTATTGGTTAAAGGATTTAAGTGCAGCTATTTCACCAGGACAACCCATCTATATATTATTATTTGCAACAGCAATTATCTTTTTTGCATATTTCTATACTGCAATTACTTTTGATCCAAATGAAACAGCAGATAACTTGAAAAAAAGTGGAGCATTTGTTCCAGGAATAAGGCCAGGAGAAAAAACAGCTCGTTATATAGATACGATAATGGGACGATTAACACTTATAGGGGCAATATATATTGCTGGCGTCTGTTTGGTTCCTGAGTTCCTTATACTTAAATTTAATACCCCATTTTATTTTGGTGGAACTTCTCTTCTCATTATTGTAGTTGTCACAATGGATTTCATGACTCAAGTACAATCTAGAATGATGTCTTACCAGTACGACGGATTATTAAAGAAAGCAAACTTCAAGGGTGGTTCTGGAAGAGGAGGGCTATAATTATGGGAAAAGAAGATGTTCTTGAAATGGAAGGCGAAGTTTTAGAAAATCTTCCAAATGCAACCTTTAAAGTCAAATTAGAAAATGGACATGAGGTATTAGGATATATTTCAGGGAAAATGAGGATGAATTACATTAGAATTTTACCTGGAGACAAGGTAACTGTTGAAATTTCACCTTATGATCTTTCAAAAGGAAGAATAACATTTAGAGAAAAATAAACTTATCTGATTGAAATTAAGGAAATAATATGAGAGTTAGAGCATCAGTAAAAGCACTATGTAGACATTGCAAAGTAATTCGAAGAAAAGGAGTGGTTAGAGTTATATGTAAAGACCCACGCCACAAACAAAGACAAGGCGCTTGTCATTAATTTTACGTTGTTAAGATTGCAAAAAATAGTTATAATTTAAGGCTTTATTGAAATAATGCCGTTTATATTGGAGTAATGTGTATGGCCCGTATTGCAGGAGTAAATGTACCAGATAATAAGCACACCGAGATAGCCTTAACATCTATCTATGGTATTGGCAGAGTAACAGCTAAAAAAATATGTACCGCTGCTGGTATTAAAGCTACGTTAAAGCTTAAGGATTTAAATGATTCTGATGTTGAAAAGCTTAGGGACCAATTAGATAATTTTACGGTTGAAGGAGACCTTCGACGTGAAGTGACGATGAACATTAAACGTTTAATAGATCTAGGCTGTTATAGAGGGGTTAGGCACCGAAGGGGTTTGCCAGTTAGAGGGCAAAATACAAAGAATAATGCAAGAACAAGAAAAGGCCCTATTAGAGCAATTAGGAAATAACAAAAGGTAAAAATAGAATGGCAAAAGACAATATCAGAGCAAAAAAGAAAGTTAAAAAAAGCGTTGTAGAGGGAATTGCCCACGTTCATGCTTCTTTTAATAATACAATTATCACTATTACCGATCGTCAAGGCAATGCATTATCATGGGCAACTTCTGGTGGAGCAGGCTTTAAAGGATCAAGAAAGAGTACGCCTTTTGCGGCACAAGTTGCAGCAGAGGCAGCTGGTAAAGCAGCACAAGAATTTGGAGTAAAAAATATTGAGGTTCGAATTAAAGGCCCCGGTCCTGGAAGAGAGTCTTCTGTAAGAGCATTAAACTCAATAGGTTTAAAAATTACTAGTATTCAAGACGTTACACCGGTCCCTCATAATGGATGCAGGCCGCCGAAGAAGAGAAGAATTTAATTTAATTTAATTTTGTACTTCCAGAAGAAACTAATAGGAGAATAGAAGTGGCTAGAAATCTTGACCCAAAATGTCGCCAATGTCGAAGAGAAGGTGAAAAACTTTTTCTAAAAGGTGAAAAATGTTTTACTGACAAATGTGCAATAGAGAAAAGAAATTACCCGCCTGGTCAACATGGCCAAAGAAGAGCATCACGCCTATCTGACTATGGTGTACAGCTAAGAGAAAAGCAAAAGCTAAGAAGAATATATGGCATCTTGGAAAAGCAGTTCAGAGGGTATTACGTTGAAGCTGATAGAAAAAAAGGGATAACTGGTGAAAACCTTCTTCAAATGCTTGAGTGCAGATTAGATAATGTAACTTATAAAATGGGCATGGGAGCTTCAAGAACTGAGGCCAGACAGATCGTAAAGCATAACAGCATACTTGTAAACGGAAAGAGAGTTAATATTCCATCGTATCAGGTAAAACCTGGAGATGAAGTATCTATCGATGGTAATTCAAAGACTCAATTAAGGATTAAAGCTGCGCTTGAAGCTGCTGAGGTAAGAGGCTTTCCTGAGTGGTTAGAGGTTGATATAAAAGCCTTTAAAGGTGTTTTCAAGAATAAACCTGAACGTGATGACCTACCTGCAACAATTAATGAATCATTAGTTGTTGAGCTTTATTCCAAATAACTTAGTTAAGTAAAAATAAAAAAGGATACCACCCATGGAAATTAATCCAACAGAATATTTAAAGCCTAGAATTGTTGATGTAGATATAGTTAGCCCACAAAGAGCGAAAGTGGTTCTTGAGCCAATGGAAAGAGGATTTGGTTTTACATTAGGTAACTCTATTAGAAGAGTTTTACTTTCATCAATTCCAGGATTCGCAATTACCCAAGTTAAAATAGATGGTGTTGTTCATGAGTACTCAACATTGGATGGTGTTCAAGAAGATGTTGTGGATGTTCTTCTTAATATTAAAAAAATAGCTTTAAAACTGCATGATACTTCTGAAGCTACAATAACTTTAAACAAGAGTGAAGAAGGTGCTGTTACTGCAGGTGATTTTGAGGTTGGTCATGATGTTGAAATTATAAATCCAGATCATGTTATTGCACATTTGAATAAAGGTGGAAAATTAAACATTGAAGCTAAAGTAGAAATGGGTAGGGGTTACCAACCTGTCCCTGTAAGAACTAAGGGCTCAGAAAGTGATAATGTACTTGGTTTTATTATGATAGATGCTTCATTTAGCCCTATTACTAAAGTTAGCTACATTGTAGAAAGTGCTCGTGTTGAGCAAAGAACTGATTTGGATAAATTAATTATGGATGTTGAAACAAATGGAGTGGTTGATGCTGAACAAGCGATTCGAGATGCAGCAAGAATTCTTATGGGCCAATTGTCTGTGTTTGCTAACCTAGAAAGTGAGTTGACTGAAGTAGAAGTTCAACAAGCACCAGTAATCGATCCATTATTACTTAGAACAGTAGATGATCTTGAATTAACTGTAAGATCAGCCAATTGCTTAAAAGCTGAGAATATACATTATATCGGTGATTTAGTTCAAAGAAATGAAAGTGATTTATTAAAAGCACCAAATCTCGGAAGAAAATCATTAAATGAGATTAAAGATATTTTATCATCAAAAGGGCTGTCATTAGGAATGGTGGTTGAAAACTGGACAGTAGCTGGTCAAATACCAGCATAAACAGAAAGAATATGGAGTAAGAAAATGCGACACGGGAAAAAACATAGAAAGCTTAATAGAACAACTAGCCATAGAAAAGCTATGTTTAAAAACATGGTAACTTCATTGCTTAAGCATGAAATTATTAGAACGACATTGCCAAAAGCAAAAGAATTGAGAGGTTATGCTGAACCATTGATAACTCTAGCAAGAGATTCAAGCGTTCATAATCAACGACTTGCATTCAGTCGATTAAGAGATAGAGAGACTGTTGTAAAATTATTTGGTGAAATTGGTCCTAGATATAGTAAAAGAAATGGCGGTTATACAAGAATATTGAAATGTGGTTTTCGCAAAGGTGATAATGCACCAATGGCCTATATCGAGCTTGTAGATCGTGTAATTGAAGATAAGGTAGAATCGACTGAGGAAATAAAGCCAGCAAAAGCTAAAAAAGCAAAGCCAACAGAAACGGAAGTTATAAAACCTGTAATTGAAGCTACTCAGAAAAAGGAAAGTAAAAAAGCTGAAAAAAAAGTTTGATTTAATAATAAAATTAAATTTATATGAAGCCAGCTTTGCTGGCTTTTTTATTATTTTGAATCAAATGTAGGAAAATACATATAATAGATGTAACAATGTTACAAATTAGCATAATAAAATTATGAAAAAAAATACTGAAAAAAAGGAAAGCTTAACCTATATTTTAGAGCAAATCGATTTTTTGATTGGCAAACAAAATTCAATAGAAAGTACTATAGATGGCGAAGAGTCAGTAAAACATAAATTAATTAAGAATTTATCTAACAAAGAAAATATAAAATCTCTTCAAAATTTATTAAACAATCTTCATCCATCTGATGTTGCTGATATTCTTGAAGCTCTTCCTTTAGAAAGAAGATTGACAATATGGGAATTGGTAAAATCAGAAAATGATGGAGATATTCTAGTTGAGGTATCTGATACTGTTAGACAAACACTTATTGCTGATATG
>Ga0307998_1001658_pt1 | contig 11855 bp, 7 predicted proteins | sample Davwhametageno37_FD_203147 | JGI IMG/M metagenome (GOLD analysis project Ga0307998, IMG submission 203147) | Marine microbial communities from Davis Island wharf, Antarctic Ocean - #37 | ecosystem: Environmental > Aquatic > Marine > Unclassified | place: Antarctic Ocean: Davis Island wharf...
ACTTCAAAGCAATAGAACTAAAGAAGAAACGTTATCAGCATTGGAGGTCCTTGGTTACCCAAGAAGACAATCTGAGAAAGTAGTTGATAACATCCTTCAAAGCACCCCCGATAGTTCCATAGAGGAACTGATCAAAATCGCTTTGAATAAATTGTAAAAACCCTTTGGTTAGAACAAAGAGTGAATTTTTTTTTATTATTCGCCTAAGCATTTTAGTAGTACTTTTACTAGGATCTACTATTTTTGCCACCCTGTACGGCCAAGATACTTCCGTCTCTTCATCCGAGTTAGGCAATATTGCATTTCCTCAAAACGACAGTCCATTAGATCATTATATTTACGATACCGAACGTGAAGTTTATGTATATGTTCAATCCAACGGAAATTATCCTTTAAACACACCTCTGGTTCTTGCTCCAAAAGAATATGAACGTTTGGTCCTCAAGGAACAGATGAATGTCTATTTTAAAGATAAAGTAAGTACCATTTCTCAAAAAAAAGGAAGTATTAAAGATTCTGCCCAAAGAGATCTTCTGCCTGAATTGTATGTGAACTCGAAATTTTTTACTTCTATCTTTGGAGGTAATGAAATTGATGTAACACCTCAAGGTTCTATTGGAATTGATTTGGGAACACGCTATCAAAAAACAGATAATCCATCGTTTTCTCCAAGAAATAGAAGGAATTTTGGTTTTGATTTTGATCAACGCATTAGCTTAAGCTTATTAGGAAAAATAGGTGAACGCCTACAAATCACAGCGAATTACGATACCGAATCAACTTTTGATTTTCAAAACTTAGTTAAATTAGAATTTAACCCACCAAAAGTAAATGAGCTGAAAGACTATTTACCAAGTTCCGTTAAAGAAAAAAATGAAGCCTTAGAAGGAAAAGCAAATCAGGTGATCGACAAGGTGTCGGGGTTTGCAGATAAGGTAAACGATAAGTTAACTGCAGTAGAAGACAAGGTCTCAGCTGTTCAAAATAAGGCAAGCGAGTATCAAAATAAAATCAATGATTTTTTAAATAAACCTGCTTCTGAGGACGCTATTTTACAAAATATTGATATTGGAAACGTTAGTATGCCGCTCAACAGTACCCTTATTTCTGGCGCACAAAGCCTAATGGGAGTTAAGGCTGAGGTTAAGTTTGGACGCACCAACATTACAGGAGTTTTTGCCGAACAACGTTCACAGGCACAATCTGTAATTGCACAAGGGGGTGGAACATTACAGGAATTCTCCTTATTTGCATTAGACTATGAAGCAGATCGCCATTTCTTTTTGGCGCATTATTTTAGAGACAATTATGACGTCTTTTTAACAAACTACCCCTACATCAATTCTCCTATTCAAATTACTCGAGTTGAGGTTTGGGTTACAAACCGCCAATCCCAAACCAATAATATCAGAAACATCATCGCACTTCAAGATTTAGGTGAAGCTGATCCGAATAACACGAAAGTAGATGAATTAAACAGTTCTTTTTTTAACGCACCAACTCCACGTGGAATTCCGGCTAATGAAGCCAATAAGCTTGACCCAGATTTGAATGCTGCGGGATCTTTTCTTACAGACGCTATTCGAGATGTTGCAACGGTTCCTAATGGTTTTGGTGCACTGACTGGGCTAATTAAAGAAGGATTTGATTATGCAGTATTAGAAAGTGCTAGAAAACTTCAAACCACGGAATACTCACTGAATCCAAACTTAGGATATATCTCATTGAACCAACGTTTGAGCAACGACGAAATATTAGGGGTTGCCTTTCAATTTACATTCCAAGGAAAAGTATACCAAGTTGGAGAGTTTGCCAACGGAGGTATAGAGGGCACTTCACTCGTTGCTAGCAGTACTCAAAATCAAGCTCCAGCGGTAGCTGCAAATAACCTTATTGTTAAGTTATTGAAAAGTACAATCACCGATGTTCGTCAGCCTGTTTGGGATCTGATGATGAAAAATATTTATAACACAGGAGCTTTTCAATTAGAGCAAGAAGATTTTCGATTGAATATATTGTATTCCGATCCATCGCCGATTAATTATTTATCAGCTGTAGATGTTTCGATATGGCCAGACGCATTAAAAAATCAAATTCTATTGCGCACACTGAATTTAGATCGCCTGAATTTATATAACGATCCAGAGCCAGAAGGGGATGGATTTTTTGATTTTGTTCCCGGAATAACAGTTGATCCACAATATGGAAGAATTATTTTCCCAACGACTGAACCTTTCGGAGAAACCATCTTCAAGCTTTTAGACAATCCAGATGCTTCTAATGAGCAATATGCAAATGAAATGACCTACAATGCCAATCAAGCAAAGTATGTTTTTCGTGATATGTATGCACTTACGCAGGCCGCAGCTCTAGAAACTTCAGAACAGAATAAATACCAAATCAAAGGACGCTACAAATCAGCTGGAGGAGATGGAATTGCTATTGGAGCTTTTAATGTTCCAAGGGGATCAGTTTCCGTAACTGCTGGTGGTCGGGTCTTGCAAGAAGGCTTAGACTATACTGTAAATTACCAAATTGGGCGTGTAAAAATTCTAGATCCAGCTCTGGAAGCTTCCAATGTTCCCATTCAGATTTCAGTAGAAAACAATTCCTTTTTCGGACAACAAAACAAACGTTTTTCAGGTTTTGATATCACACATCAATTCAACAACAACTTTGTTATTGGTGGAACTTTAATCAATTTGAGTGAAAACCCATTGACCCAAAAAGCGAATTATGGGACAGAGCCTGTAAACAATACCATGATTGGAATCAATACCAATTTTTCAACGGAACTGCCTTTTTTAACCCGATTTGTCAATAAACTTCCTAATATCGAAACAACTGCTCCTTCACGAATTTCATTCCGAGGTGAAGTAGCGACTTTTATTGCTGGAGATCCAAGAAATACTCAGTTAGAAGGAGAAACAAATGTTTATTTAGATGATTTTGAAGGCGCACAAACTAACGTTGACGTTAAGGCGTTTTTTGCTTGGAATCTTGCGAGTGTTCCTTCTGAAGGTTTCGAAGGTTCAGAAGCTGGAGTTGGTGATTTGACCGCTGGTCACAACCGTGCAAAACTTGCTTGGTATAGTATTGATCCAATTTTTTACACCTCTCAATCACGTCCGAAAGGAATAGGGAATGACGATATTTCGTTGAATACTACCCGCCGTATTTTTATCAATGAAATTTTTCCAGAACAAGATTTAGTTCAAGGACAATCGACTTTTCAGCCAACACTAGACTTAGCTTATTTTCCTCAAGAAAAAGGGCCTTATAATAATCAAGAATCGGATGTCTTTGTTGCAAATCCCGAAAAGAATTGGGGGGGTGTGATGCGCTCAATAAATGCAACCAATTTTGAACAATCCAATGTAGAGTTTATAGAATTCTGGTTACTGGACACTTTTACTGAATTAGAAACACCAGACCAAGAACTCGGGTCATTGGTTTTTCATTTAGGTAACATTTCTGAAGATGTTCTGAAAGATGGCCGTAAACAATACGAAAATGGTTTACCTGGATCTGAACCTGCTGCCATCAACGAAAGTAATTGGGGAAAAACACCAGCAGCCCAATCCTTAATTTATGCATTTAATACGGTTGAAGAGGATCGTTTGTTACAAGATGTTGGTTTTGATGGATTGAATGATGCTGAAGAACGTTTAGTCTATCCTAATGGACCTATAAATGATCCTGCTGGAGATAATTACGATTATTTCGTTCAGGCTTTGGGAGGCATTGTGAATCGCTATAAAAACTACAACGGAACTGAAGGAAATTCGCCAATTGCCTTTTCAGATTCTAATCGCGGGAGTACAGCAGAGCCAGACACTGAGGACATCAACCGTGATCAAACCATGAATACGATTGATAGTTACTTTGAGTATCGCGTTCCTATTTCTAAAAACATGACCGTTGGTAATCATCCTTTCATTTCCGATGTTCGTGAAAATGTAACCGTTGACCTTCCCAATGGTCAACAACTAACTTCTCGATGGATTCAGTTTAAAGTACCTATAGACAAACGCTACTATCAAGGAACAAGTTTCAACACCTACTTTGATAACATCAATGGAATTGAAGACTTACGTTCGATTCGTTTTATGCGAATGGTTTTATGCGAATTCGAAACGCCTGTAGTGTTTAGATTTGGAACTTTAGACTTAGTTCGTGGTGACTGGAGACGTTACAACCAATCATTGAATGAAACGGTTTTGGCAAATGTAAACACCACTGTAGACATCAGCACAGTTAATGTTTTAGAAAACGAAAACAGGGTTCCTATTAATTATGTTTTACCACCAGATATACAACGAGAACAAATCAACAACAACAATACCATTGTTCGACAAAACGAACAGTCGTTATCATTCCGAATTTGTGATTTACAACCGATGGATTCTCGAGGAATATATAAGAGTGTTGAAATTGATTTAAGACAATATAAGAAGTTAAAAATGTTCTTGCATGCGGAATCTGTGCAAGGTCAAACTCCATTGCCTGGCGAAGGAATACAGGACGAATACGACAAACGCTTGGTTGCGTTTATTCGAATTGGTACAGATTACAAAGACAATTACTATCAAATTGAAGTGCCACTGAAACCGTCTTCTTTTATGGAAGGCGTATCAAACAAATTGAGTGCGCAAGATGTTTGGCAACCCGACTTTAATTCGATTGACGTTCCGATTGAAATTTTATCAAAACTCAAGGCGGCAAGTATTGGAAAGATTTCCAACGTATCAATTTACTATGATGAAGATCTAAATGTCATAGATGAGTTTACTCCAATAAGCTCCTTGCCTGGAGATAAAAGATATAAGTTTTTGGTACGAGGAAATCCTTCGTTGGGGTCAATAAAAACCATGATGATTGGTATTAAAAACCCCTCCCAAACAGTAGGTGATGTTCTGTGTGGCGAAGTGTGGTTTAACGAACTTCGGATTGCTGGAATTGATAGTCAAGGGGGTTGGGCAGCCATTGGATCGCTCGACGCTAACCTAGCTGATTTTGCAACAATAAGCGCTTCTGGCCGAATATCTACTATTGGTTTTGGGTCTATTGAGCAGTCGCCAAATGAACGTAGTAGAGAAGACCTAGCACAATACGATTTTGTAACTAATGTCAATGTAGGAGAATTGTTACCTAAGAAATGGGGCGTGCAAATCCCATTAAATTACAATATAGGCGCAACACAAATCACTCCTGAATACGACCCTTTTTATCAAGATCTTCGTTTAAAAGATCGTTTGGCAACAGCTACGAGTAAGTCTCAGCGTGATACCATAAAAAATCAAGCAATTGATTACACCGAACGAAAAAGCATCAGTCTTATCGGAGTTCGAAAGAATGGCGGTAGCGCCAAACCTCGTTTTTATAATTTAGAAAACCTTGATTTTTCGTATGCCTATAACGAGTTTTCTCATCATGATTATGAAATTCAAAACCAGTCCAATAAAACGGTTGCTCTTTCGGCAAATTACAATTATGGTTTTTCACCTTTAGAAATCAATCCTTTTAAAAAAATAAAAGGCCTCAACCGAAAAAAATACTGGCAGTGGCTGCGAGAATTAAACTTTAACCTAGTACCAAACAACATAGCGATCAATTTTAAAATTGATCGATTGTTTAACAGCCAACAGTTTAGAGAAATTTATACGGAAGGAGTATATACTTCGCAACAACTCGCTTTACCAAATTTGCAGCAACGCAATTTCTTGTTCGACTGGACTTATAGCATTAACCACAACATTACTCGATCCTTGAAAATGAACTTTACAGCTTCGAGTAATAATATAGTGCGTAACTATTATCAAGAGAATAACGAAGGCGCTACCTCTGTAGATAAAAGCAAGAATATTTGGGATGGTCTTTGGGATGTTGGAGATCCGAATAGGCATTTCCAAGCCTTAACCTTGAACTATAAATTACCGTTCAAGTATATTCCGTTTTTGAGTTTTATTGACGCGAATTATAGCTATAAGGGAGATTTTAGTTGGCAACGTGGGTCAGATGTATTAGCGGATGTGGAAGATTTAGATGGTAATGTTTTGGGTATTGTAAATACAGTGCAAAACGCCAACACACAAACCCTAAACGGTTCGATATCTATGGATCGGATTTATCGAATCTTTGGAATTCAAAAAAATCAAAAAAACATAAGACAAATATTATCTAAAAAGGTAGTCAATCCAAATGCACCAGAAGCTAAGGACAAGCCTAAAAAGAAGAAGAAAAAGGGTGTACTTCGTTCGGTAGTAAATTTACTTTCGATAATGAAACGGGTGCAGTTTACGTATAGCGAAAACAACGGAAAAGTATTGCCGGGTTATTTGCCTACCCTTCGATTTGGCGGGACTTTGCAGCCAACGGCAGCTTTTACTTTTGGAAGTCAGGCCGATATTCGTTATGAAGTAGCCCGAAACGGATGGTTGACCGATTTCCCTGATTTCAACCAACAATTTACGCAGGTGCACAACAGTCAATTAAAAATAACCGGGCAATTGGATTTTGGAAAAGGTTTGTTGATTGATTTAACCGCCGAACGAAATTTTTCCGAAAACTTCTCTGAAAACTTTTCTGTTATAAACGGCTCATATGTTCCTTTAAATCCAAACAGCTACGGAAACTTTGGAATGTCGACGTTACTCATTAGAACAGCATTGAACAGGCCTTCAGGTTCTTTTAATCCCAACTTTGAGAAATTCAGAACACATCGACTTGTCGTGGCGCAGCGTTTAGCATCAGCTGCAGGAATTCCACTTACCGATGTAGATGAAGAAGGCTTTCCCAAAGGATATGGAAAATCGAGCCAATCGGTCGTTATTCCAGCATTCCTTGCAGCATATTCCGGTTCTTCTGCAGACCAGGTATCGTTGGATCCGATTAAGAAAACGCCTTTACCCAACTGGAGCTTAAAATATACGGGCTTGATGAATATCAAATCCCTCAAAAAAATATTCAATCGTTTTTCACTTACCCATGCATATCGTTCCAGTTATACAATCAATAATTTTCAAACGAATTTAGATTACGATCCATTTTTTCCAAATCAAGTGGATGACGGTGGAAATTTTATTTCTTCGACTCTGTTTTCTAATTTGAATCTGGTGGAGCAGTTCAATCCGCTCATTCGTATTGATTTAGAGTTGAAAAATTCGTTTAAATTTTTAGCAGAACTTAAAACAGACCGTGCCCTTTCGTTGAGTTTAGATAATAATTTATTGACCGAATCTAGTGGGCAAGAATATATTTTTGGGATGGGATACCGCCTCAAAGATTTACGTTTTAGAACTAGAATTGGTGGAAGAAGAAAAACTCTCAAAGGGGATTTAAATATTAAAGCCGATTTATCGTATCGAAACAACATTACGGTTTTGAGGAACTTGGAAATAAATAATAATCAGGTAACCGCAGGACAGACCCTTTGGTCTATCAAGGTATCTGCCGATTATGCACTATCTAAAAACCTAACAAGTCAATTCTTTTACGATCATAATTTCTCGGAATTTGCAATTTCTTCTGCTTTCCCACAAACCTCAATTCGATCGGGGATAATCATTCGATATAATTTTGGTAATTGATTGTGATAATCTGTTATATTTGTGTTTCTTTAAAACAAAGAATAAATGAATACACCGGATACATTGCACTACACCAAAGACCACGAATGGATTTCAATTGAAGATGGAATTGCAACAGTTGGCGTTACTGATTTTGCTCAAAGCGAATTGGGAGATATTGTTTATGTCGAAGTAGAAACCTTAGACGAACAAATAGAGATCAGCGAAGTTTTTGGAACAGTGGAGGCTGTAAAGACCGTTTCCGATCTTTTTATGCCGCTTTCTGGAACTATTGTTGAATTCAACGAATCACTAGAGGATGAGCCAGAAATGGTAAACGAAGACCCTTACGGTAAAGGGTGGATGATAAAAATTAAACTAGATAATCCAGTAGAAGCTAATGCGCTTTTGAATGCTGCGGCCTATAAAGAATTGATCGGTGCCTAAATATATGTTCTCCATAGCAGCTTTCAGTATTGCAGTTTTTATTATTTTTTTATCCACCGTTCATTTAGATTTGCATATTAAACAAATTCCTGGTTTTGGAGTTGATAAATTAGCACACGGATTTGCCTATTTTTGTTTTGCAATAAGTGTGTTTGTGGCATTGAATTTGGATTGGAAGTTAGAAGTGGCTAAAAAGTGGACAATAATTAGCTCATTTTCATTGGGTTTGTTCCTCGAAATCATTCAGGGAAGCCTATTATCCTATCGAAGTTTTGAGATCTATGATTTGTTAGCGAACACTCTAGGAATTATTTTCTTTATTTTTTCATCAAAAAGAGTTAAAAAGTTATTGTCAAATGCCGTATTTTTATAAATTAGCTATATAAATAAAGTTCTATGCAACTGAAAAAAAATCCTAAATCTGATTTGACCAAAAATAGCAGCTTATATTTCACCATAGGTCTTGCTTTGGTTCTCTTGTTTTCATGGCAAGCGATCGAGTGGAAGACCTACGAAAAAGCAGCTTTCGACTATCAAGCACTTAACGTTGATGACGAGGATGATGAAGAAGTGCCAATTACGGAACAATTAAAAACACCCCCCCCACCTCCCCCACCACCACCAGCTCCCGAAGTAATCGAGATTGTTGAGGATGAAGAAGAGGTTGAGGAAACGGTTATAGAATCTACCGAAACCGATCAAGAAGAGATTGTTGAGGTTGAAGACATTGAAGTTGAAGATGATTTCGATGATGTAGACGTTCCTTTTGCAGTTATTGAAGATGTTCCATTGTTTCCTGGTTGTGAGCGTGTAGCCAAATCAGAGCGAAGAGCATGTTTCCAAGAAAAAATGAATAAGCACATCCGTAAAAATTTCCGTTACCCTGAAATTGCCCAGGAAATGGGAATTCAAGGAAGAGTTTATGTGAACTTTATTATTTCAAAAGATGGAAACATTACCAACGTAAGAATGCGTGGTCCAGATAAAAACTTAGAAAAAGAAGCAGCTCGAATCATCTCGAAGCTTCCAAAAATGACACCTGGAAAGCAAAGAGGGCGTCCCGTACGTGTTCCTTTCAGTATTCCAATTACGTTTAGACTTAATTAAAACAATTCCTGTTGTTTAATGAAGCCCGAAGGAAACTTCGGGTTTTTTGTTTTTAGCGTTTGGCACCCCATGGCATGGTAGTTGTTTAATTAGTAGTGTATCACCTAAACCCCTGCTTTATGAAACTCAAGAGATCCAAAAGCAGACTTATCCAAAGATACCAGCCTTTATTTCGCAATTGGCCTCACCATCATTTTTTTTACATGGCAATCCATCGAATGGAAGACGTATGAGAAATCAGATTTTGATGACTAAGCACTTAATGTTGATCAAGAAGAGATTGAAGAAACTATTGTTGTGTTAACTATCATAATCCCTCCACCTCCGCCTCCAATTCCCCTAGTAATTAAGGTTATTACTGATGTTGTTGATACTTCGGAAGATCCAGTTCCAACTTCAGAAGTTGATCCGAATGAGATTATTGATGTTAATAATGGTCCTGTAGTTGCTGATTTTATTGAAGATGAAGTTCTGATCGATTTTGTTGATGAGGTTCCAGTTTTCCCTGGTTGCGAAAGTGTAATCAATTCAGGGCAAAGGAAATATTTCCAAGAACAAATTAATAAGCATATTCTTGAAAATTTCCGCTACCCTGATATTGCTCAGGAAATGGGAATACATGGCAAAGTATATGTTAGATTTATTATTGCTAAAGATGGAAGTATTACTAATGTAAGAATGCGTGGACCAGATAAAAATTTAGATAAAGAAGCGTTGCGTATCATTAATAAACTACCAAAAATGATACCCGGAAAACAAAGAGGGCATTCCGTAAGTGTTCCTTTTAGGATTCCAATAACGTTTAAATTAAACTAAAATCATAGCCGTTCTTTTAAAAAAGCCTGAAGGAAACTTCAGGCTTTTTTACACCTCATAATTTAGGTTTCGGTTTCTATGGTAAATAGGGGATTGTACATTATCTTTGCACAAGATTATGGATGTAGAAAAAATTCGTTTACAAACCCCAAAGGAGTCTATTTTTTCACTCTTCATGGACGACTTTAAGCAGTTGACAAAAGTACGCCTTGCAGTAAGCGTAGTATTTTCTTCTATTGCAAGTTATTTTTTGGCTGCTGATTCTCCAGTTCTTATTGATGTTATTCTATTAGCCTTTGGTGGATATTTTATGGTAGGGGCTTCGAACGCATTCAATCAAGTGCTAGAAAAAGACCTCGATGCATTAATGGATCGGACTAAGAACAGACCTTTACCTTCTGGAAGAATGTCGGTTCAATCGGCTATGTCAATAGCTCTTACTTTAACTGTTCTAGGCTTATTGGTTTTGTATACCATAAATACGCGAACAGCTTTTTTTGGTGGAATTTCCATCTTCTTATACGTTTGTGTGTATACGCCACTCAAAACAAGAACTCCTTTGGCTGTTTTTATAGGTGCTTTTCCAGGAGCGATACCTTATATGCTTGGATGGGTAGCGTACACCGATCATTTTGGGATAGAGTCTGGGGTATTATTTATGATACAATTTTTCTGGCAATTCCCCCATTTCTGGGCAATTGGATGGACGTTAGATGAAGATTATAAACGTGCAGGTTTTAAGATGCTGCCCTCAGGACATGCAGACAATGCTTCTGCTTTTCAAATTGTATTTTACACCCTCTGGATGATTGTAGTTTCTGTACTTCCAGCAACTGCCTATACAGGTAGTTTCAATTTAAGTATTATTGGAGCCGTCGTAGTTGGTATTCTGGGCCTAATTATGCTGTATTTTGCACTTCAATTGATGATTAAGAAAACAAATGAAGCAGCAAAAAAATTGATGTTTTCTAGTCTAGGATATATCACACTAGTTCAAATTATATATGTAATTGATAAAATGATCGCTTAAAATGGAGAAGACAGAAGTAGAAAAGAATGCTCGAGCAAAAAAAATGATGCTCTGGTTCGGGATGATTAGTATGACGATGACCTTCGCAGGTTTGACTAGTGCTTATGTAGTGAGTAGTAGTCGAGCTGATTGGCTAACTTCTTTCGAATTGCCAACGGTTTTTTTATATAGCACTCTACTTATCTTTTTAAGTAGTATTACCTTTTTCTTAGGTAAAAATGCATTAAACCAAGGAAACGTATTATTACAAAAAATATTTCTTTGGGCAACATTAGGCTTAACGCTGTTGTTTGTTTATTTTCAATTTACTGGATTTTCGCAAGTCATAGAACAAGGATATTATTTTACTGGAGCGGCAAGCTCAATCACAACCTCCTTTCTTTACGTACTCGTTCTACTTCACCTTGCCCACGTTTTTGGCGGATTGATTGTTTTATTGGTCGTTCTTTTTCAAACTTATAGAAATGCATATACACCTGAAGATAAATTAGGCTACGAATTAGCGGAGCTGTTTTGGCATTTCCTCGATTTTTTATGGATTTATTTATACGTTTTCGTGAGTGTGTATAGCTAAAAAAAATACTATTTTTGTATAATTAAAATTTGACACTTTTATATGGAAGTTACAGCAAACGAAACAATAGACGAAACCAATGTTTGGGATGGAGGTAATAAACCACTGAAAGCGAGTTACGGGAAAATGATGATGTGGTTCTTCATCGTTTCTGATGCTTTAACTTTTACAGGCTTCTTAGTAGCTTATGGTTTTTCTAGATTTAAAAATATTGATTCTTGGCCAATTGCCGATGAAGTGTTTACGCATTTCCCATTTTTACATGGAGTAGATGCTCCGATGTATTATGTAGCTTTGATGACTTTTGTCTTAA
>Ga0307998_1001661_pt1 | contig 11841 bp, 7 predicted proteins | sample Davwhametageno37_FD_203147 | JGI IMG/M metagenome (GOLD analysis project Ga0307998, IMG submission 203147) | Marine microbial communities from Davis Island wharf, Antarctic Ocean - #37 | ecosystem: Environmental > Aquatic > Marine > Unclassified | place: Antarctic Ocean: Davis Island wharf...
TAAACAGTAAAACAATCCTATTTAACATTGAATCTATTTTTTTAAATATAAGAAAACAATAATTGAAATTATAAGAACTATAATTATTTGAAAAAACTCCTTTAAAGTCATTTATTTATTGTTTCTATAAATGAATCTTAATTCTAAGGAATTACTTGATCATCTTTAAAGTGTTAGCAGATTTTTTTTTAGAAACTTTTCTTTTTCTACATAAAATTTCTCTTTTGAATAAGTTCTCCCGTTAAAAAAAATTGATTTTACATTTTCAGGGAAATCTAATTCAAAAACGTAATTTTGGTTATATTATTTACGCATAATTAATTATCTATAGACAAAACTACCCTTTTGATTGTGAAGATTATAATTATATGTTACTGCAAAATTACTGCGTTTTTGAATTTTTTAATTAATTCCTAATATGAAGATGTTAAAATTGCTAAAATTGTTTCAATTCCCATTAAGTAATTCCCAATTCTTAAATTCTCATTAGGGCTATGTTGGTTGTTATCTAGATTTACAGTGGGCACTCCTATAGCCGGAATTCCTAATTGAGATACAAAAGGTGAAATAGGAACAGATCCACCACTTGTTCTAATTATAACTGGATTTGTATTGTAGTATTTTGATAAAATATTTGTTAACCACTCCCCTTGTTTTGAATCAGTATCTGTTCTAAAAGCTGGGTATGCTATTTTAGAATTCATGCGAACAATCTTATCATATTTCATTCTCTCTTCTTTAGAGGGCTCATGATCAATAACTGAATAGCCTAGTGCTTTTATATGATTTTTAACTCCTTCAATCAATTCTTCAGGCTTACTCTCTAAGACTAAACGTATATCTATTTCAGCAGTTGCTGTTGAGGGAATAATAGTCCTTGCTTGTTTTCCTACCCAACCACTTTGCATTCCTCTAATGTTTAGAGAGGGGTACTGGATAGACTCCTGGTAGGTGTTTCCTACTTTGTCATTAATCTTTGTTTGTGTTCTCTCTTTAATGGCTCTTTCTTCACTTGGAACTGCTTCCAACACTTTTTTAACATCTTCACTTATTGAAATTCCTCTGTAGAAATTAGGAATAACCACCCGTCCATCGTCATCCTTCATAGAGGACAGGATTTTGGTTAGCATTAAAGCTGGATTAGCAATATAGTTTCCATAATGACCGCTGTGTTGTGCAGTCAGCGGTCCATATGTTGTTAACGTAAGTGATGAAATTCCGCGATTTCCAAAAACTAAAGTGGGTAAGCCTGATGCATGCATTGGTCCATCGAGTATTAATAACAAATCCGCAAGCAAGTCGTCTTTATAATTTTTAACGGCCTGAGGAAGTCCAGGAGAACTTTGCTCTTCCTCAAAATCTAAAATCAGTTTGATATTAAAAGATGGGTTTAAATTTATCTTTTTAAGATGATTTAGGGCTGTTATAAACATTACAAAAGGTCCTTTATCATCTGCACTCGACCGGGCAAATATTCTTAAATCTTCAATTACATCTCCTTCAAGTGCCTCCCAACCTAAAGTTCTAAAGCCATCCCCTTCCTCTGTTTTTATAGTAGCCTGGTAGGGGTTTTGTTGATCCCATTTTGATAGATCTACCGCCTGGCCATCTAAATGCATGTAAAAAGCTACAGTTGGTAGATTCTTTTTAATCTTTTTATTTGCTATAAGTAAAGGTAAAGAAGATGTTTTTAACATTTTTATTTCAAAATCTAAATCAACTAATCTATCCTTAACCCATGTAATATTTTTTGTAATTTGTTCTGGTTTTGCTGCATCATTAGGTAGTGCTAAAAAATCTTTAAAAAGAATTAAACTCTCCACTCCAAATTCACGTGCTTGAATTTCATAGGTGCGTTGTCCAGAAATAGATTGTATGGTTATCAATAAAAAGAGGCTTATGTATATTTTGAAGTTCATCAGGATGAATTTATAAGTGAATATTTATATGTGTTAGTGTAAATATAAAGATTTGATATACTATACATTACAAAGATTTAAATAAATTTTATTTGTAATTTCGTTAGCTATTCAATTATATCTAATGAAAAAATCAGTTCTCTGCTTTTCCCTTTTAGTTACCTCGTTAACTTTTTCTCAAAATTCTAATCCAAATCAAAACTTAAATTTTAACGGTACCTATTTAGAGTCAGAACCTGTAATTGACGGAAATATTCTTGGTGAAGCTTTATGGAATAAAGTACTTCCCATTAAAGACTTAAAACAAATTAAACCTAATTACGGAGCTCCTGCTTCCGAGAAAACAGAAATACGTGTCGCATTTACCTCTAAAACAATTTACGTTGCAGTGGTTTGTTATGATTCTACCCCAGAGAATATTGTAGTTTCAGATTCAAGACGTGATGCAGATCTCAACGATGATGATAGTTTTTTATTCATCTTGGACACTTACAACGATCAGCAAAATGGTTTTCTGTTTGGCACTAATGCAAATGGAATGGAATATGATGCTCAGATTGATCGGGAAGGCGAAGGGAATTTTAGTGCAAACAGACAGCAAGGTGGTGTGGTTGGTGGAACAAACATTAATTGGGATGCATCATGGAAGGTTAAAACAGAAACCGGTGATTATGGATGGAGTGCTGAGTTTGCAATCCCTTTAAGATCAATTCGCTTTAATAGTGGAACAAATAAAACATGGGGAATAAACTTTCAAAGAAATATTAGTAAAAGAAGTGAAACTGCTTTTTGGGCAAATCTCCCTTTAGGTTTTGATATTAAACGATTGTCTTTAGCAGGTAAAATGAATGCGTTAGATTTAAAATCCCCGAAAAATTTAAAAGTCATCCCCTACGGCTTAACTCAATTAGTAAATGACAATAGCCCCTCAAACATCAATACATCTTCGGCTGCTATTGGAGGAGACATAAAATATAGTCTTACACCTGGGTTAACATTAGATTTAACCTATAACACCGATTTTGCACAAGTAGAAGTAGATGAGCAGCAAGTTAATCTGGATCGATTCAATCTTTTTTTTCCAGAAAAGCGTCCTTTTTTTCTAGAAAACGCTGGTCAGTTTAGTGTAGGGAGTGCCGGCGAAATTGATCTTTTCTTTAGTAGACGTATCGGAATTGGGGAAGAAGGTGAGCTTGTTCCTATTATAGGAGGTTCGCGTGTGTCAGGTAAAATTGGACAAACTAACATAGGACTTCTCAGTATGTTTACCGACCAAGTCGATCTAGGAGGAGATAGCGATATTGTAAAAAATAATTATTCAGTTGCTAGGGTAAATCACGATTTTGCAACTAGTCGATCTTCTATAGGTGGTGTTTTTGTCAATAGATCTGGAATAGGAATAGCAGATGATTACAATCGAGTCTTTGCTATGGACGGAAAACTAGGGCTAGGTAAAAAAGCTCAAATCACTGGTTTTATATCAAAAAGTAATACCCCTGGTTTAGAGAATAATGATCATGCCTATAAATTTTTAGGCGTATATAATTGGAATGGATGGAACTTAAGAGCTGGCTATACTGAGGTCGGTGAAAATTTCAATCCTGAAGTAGGGTTTTTACTTCGTTCTGCTTTTAAAAAGCCTGAGTTTTTGATCTTTAAACAATGGCGACCTAAAAATATGGGTAAACTATTAGAGGTAAGGCCACATATCTCTTATCGCGGTTATTGGAATTTTCAAAATACACTAGAAACTAGTTTTCTACATATAGATAATCACTGGGTTTGGCAAAGTGGATTTGAAATACATACGGGTATAAATTTCACTACAGAAACAGTTTTAAATCCCTTTTCAATTTCTAATGTAGAAGTATCTAATGGAGAATATAACCATTCAGAATTTCAATTGGTTTTGATGACTAATGCCAATAAAAAATTCTATTTCCAAACCCGAACAGTTATCGGTGGATATTTTGGGGGAAATCGATTTTCAAGTAACAACAAGGCAACCCTTCGTCTTGGTGATAAATTTAATACATCAGGAACCTTTAATTATAACCGCCTTAATTTGCCTAATGGAGATGCAGATGTTTTAATTACTGGTGCTCGTCTAGCTTATTCCTTTACCCCTAGAATGTTTATACAGAGTTTAGTTCAATACAATAACGTTTCCAATATCACTTCTGTTAATGCACGATTTGGGTGGTTGCAAAATGCCAATACAGGGCTGTTTGTTGTATTTAATATTATTAAAGATTCAGACTTTATGGATCCTTTAAACAATCAAAGTATTACCGTTAAGTACAGCTATCAATTTGATCTTTTGGGGAAATAATTTTAAGGGAGATTTTCTATTAAAAAAGTGGTGCCGTTCTTATTAAGAATGTTTTCAATATCTCCTTGAGAATATCCACGTGAATTCAATAATTGATCAAGTTTTTGCAAATCTGCTATAGTTTCAAGATCATAAGGACATTGCTCTTTTCCAAATCCTCCATCTAAATCAGAACCTATCATTACATGCTTTGAGTTTCCAGCTATTTGACAAATATGGTCAATGTGATCAACTATAGTCTCAATAATTAGACCACTATTTTTTGGACTTGTAACACCTCGTTTCCAGTCAGGGAGCATCATCCATGCATCAAAAGCCATTCCAATAACTGCTTTTCTCTCTAGAAGAGCTTTAATTTGGTCGTCATTAAACTGTCGCTCATTAGCCACCCAGCTTCTAGAATTACTGTGACTTGCCCAGATAGGTCCGTTATGGATTTCAAGCGTTTCCCAGAAGCTTTGATCACATAAATGTGTTGCATCCAAAATTAAATTTAATGATTCAATTTTCTTTACAAGTGTCTTACCCTTTAACCCAATTCCTCCTACAGAATCTGTTCCAAAAGCATAAGTGCCTGGACCATAATGAGCAGGCCCTACAGCACGAAGTCCTTTAGCATACATCCAATCTAAATGATCTAACGATACTATTGAATCTGCTCCTTCTAAACTTAGAACATAGCCAAGGGGGGTGTTTTCTGAATTTTTATTCCAATTTGAAAGATGCTTAGAAAGAGAAATACTGTCAGTAATTTGAGTAAGCTCACCCTGTGATTCCATTTCTTTATACCAAGCTAATTGACCTTGAGTTTGCGCCCAAGCTTGATGTGGTGAATTCCATCCTTGAAGAGAGTTTTCTGGTTTTACATAACGCGCAATTAAAGTTGCTACGCATAAACCAATATTTCCCTCACGTAAAGCTGGAAAAGAAACTGTTCCCTTCCCCCTGTCAGGTAAATCATTCATTCCTTTTTCAGACTCTCGAATGGATTTAACGGAAAGTCTAAAATCACGATTCCATTCCATTGCATTCATTGAAAGGTCTAAATGTGCATCAAAAATGAATTTCATACCTCTTATTTTTAAATTTGATAATCTCTAGCTTCAATATTCCAAAAGTCACCTATATTTCCTGAATCTACCGTATAGGCTTTGTTGTATTTTGCAACAGTGGGACATATGTGAAAGGGTATGGCGTAAAATAAATCACCAACTTTAAAATCGTTTGGAGCTTTATGTTCAACAATCAAGTGTTCTTCACTTTGACCAATGTGCATACTGTTCTCCAAACCTAAAATTTCAACCCGTGGTAAAGGCATTTCACTAGCTATTGCTTTATGACCTAAATCAAAACAAAAAATATTTTCATTTGGTTTACTTATTAATCTTGTTACTACAAGAGCTGCGTTTAAAAAAGGAGACTCTTCCCATATTTTCTTATACCCAAGATCCCAAAGAAGTGTTGTGCCGGGACTTAAAAAAACCTTATCTCTTAATGAATGTGGTAAAAAACTTGGTGAACCACCAGCAATAATGTTAGGAACTGAGACTCCATTTTCCTCTATAATGCTGATTAATGATTCTACCCCTTGAAAGTCATTATTGCATTTTGAAATACGTTTAGATAAATTTAATGGACGGATATGTCCATCATAAACATGAAGCCCTCTTACTTGCAGATTAGAGTTTTCTTCGATTTTAAGATATAAATCAGCTGCTTTTTCTGGAATAACACCTGTTCTGTTCATTCCATTATTTATGTCTACCCAAAGCGATAGTTCGATATGTTCAGAGTATGCAATCGATGAAAACAAACTTAAAGAGTCCATGTTATCAACTAGGGTTGAGAATTTAATAGATGGATTATCTTTTTGAAATTCTATGAATTTTTTTATTTTTTCTTGCGTGGGTTGAATAGCCAATAGAATTTGATCTACTTGACAATCAACTAACATTTTCAATTCGCTAAGCGTGGCACACTTGAACCGAGTAATGCCTTGTTCCATTTGCATTTTAACAATTGAAGACATTTTGTAGGTTTTCACATGGGGCCATAACCGATCTGTACCCCCAGCTATATCTATCATTGACTCTATATTTTTTTTAATTCTCTCTGGATAGACTAGAAGTCCTGGGGTGAATAAGTTTTCTTCTTTGTTAACCTTATACCAATTATTTGAACTCATTAAATTAGTCTTCAATTAAAAATAAAGCTTCTATTTCTACTGCAATATTTTGAGGTAAATTCATACCTACAGCACTACGAACGCCAATTCCATTTTCTTCACCAAATATATCCACCATTAGTTCGCTAAAACCATTGATAACATATGGGTGATCTTCAAAAGTGGGTATACCATTAACCATTCCCAAAACTTTAATGACACGTTTAATTTTGATTGAGCTACTCACATTGGAAACAATTGAAGATAACATGGTTAGTCCAACCTGTCTTGCAGCATTTTTTGCTTCTTGTTTATTTAAATCTGAACCTACTTTACCCCTAATTAGACTCCCATCATTTAAAACAGGTCCTTGTCCTGAAACGTAGAGATGATTTCTCTCAATCAAAATAGGTCGATATACGCCTAAAGGTTTTGGCGCTTTAGGTAATATTAGACCTAATGACTCAATTCGATCTCTTAATTGTTTACTCATAGTTATATAAATTGATTTAATATTAAAACACCAATCAGTCCGCTTATTCCAATTGTTGTTTCCATAATAGTCCACGTTAATAAGGTTTGTTTTATCGTTAAATTAAAGTATTCTTTAAATAACCAAAATCCACTATCATTTACATGAGAAAGCATTAGACTTCCTGATCCAATTGCTAAAACCATTAGCTCAGGACTTACACCAGTACTTTGAACAATTGGTAAAACAATACCAGCTGTAGTTAAACCAGCTACTGTAGCAGAACCTACAGAAAATCGGATTAAGGTGGCTATAAGCCATCCGATAAGTAAAGGAGATAATGCTGTGATTTCTAAAAGGCCTCCTATATAATCACTTACACCACTATCTATCAATATTTGCTTTAAGGCACCAGCACCAGCTATGATAAGTAATACCATTGTAATTCCAGATGCCGCAGTTCCAAAAATTTTCATGATTTCATCCATTGAAGTACCCCTTGAAATTCCCAATGTATAAATCCCTATTAAAACAGCTAAAAGTAATGCAATCACTGGATTTCCAACAAACTTAGTTATGGAATACAGAACCGTTCCTTCATTCAGAAATTCAATCATAATTGTTGAAAAACCAATTAAAATAACTGGAAGTAAAGCTGTTGCTAAACTATTAAATAGTCCTGGCAACTCTTCTTCTTTAAAAACTTTGGATGCCATAAATTCCTTTAGAGGTTTTGCTTCAACGGGTATTAAAAAACGTGTTAAAAGTGGTCCTGAAATTAATATTGCTGGAATAGCAACGATCACTCCATAAATTAGTGTTTTTCCTATATCAGCTTGAAACATTATGGAAAGTGCTGTAGGAGCTGGATGTGGAGGCAAAAATCCATGCGTAACAGATAAGGATGCCAACATTGGCAATGCTATTGAAATAAGTGATAATCCTGTTGCAGCAGCTACCGTAAATACAAGAGGTACTAAAATAACAAACCCAACGGAGTAAAACATAGTAATACCGACAACAAAACCCGTTGTCATAACTGCAATTTTTGTTCTTTTTACACCAAAAACTTTAATTAGTCCATTGGTGATTTTCTGAGCTGCACCACTCTCAGCCACAAGTTTCCCAAGCATAGCTCCTAACCCTAAAATCATAACCAGAAAACCTAAAGTGTTTCCAATACCCTTTTCTAATGATTTTACGATCGTATTTAGTTCCATCCCCTGCCCTATTCCAATGGTTATTGCAACTATAATAAAGGCAATAAATGCATTTAATCTAAAAACAATGATCAGAAGAAAAAGAAGGAGGATTCCTAGTGAAATGATTATTAATGGCATGGTTGTGAATTGATTCTTTTAAAAAAAAGTTGATGCCTAAAGATAAAAGAATTTAGTTTCTATGAAAATTATATTTTTAAAGTAAAAAGAAATAACCTTAATTAGTTCTAAAGGCGTATACTCCTGAGTTGCTTTGATTTCCGTTGGTATCAATAGCGATAATCTTCCAATAATAAGTTTCATTATTTTCTACTTCAACATCCAGGGCTGTTTCTTCTTGTTGAAAATCAAGATCCTGTACTTTTGTTGTGCCATCAATCTGATCTATATAGACTTCAAAAAGAAGTAAGTCTTGATCTACATCGCTTGCACTCCAACTTAAAGTAACCAAATTCTCTAAACTGGGTGTTACGTTAGCTCCAGATCTGGGAGATATAAGCTCTGAGGGGAAAGGCGCATAATTGGTGATGGCATCTCCTGCTAGATAGAACTTCCATGACCCACTACTCGCTGGATTCGTTCCTTCTTCTCCTATACTTCTTACCAGCCAACTATAGGGTTCCGCTTTTGTAAGTGCGATCGTAATAGAATTGTCTGTGGTGGAGTATGTTTGTGAGCTTTGCATCATTAGATTACTAATCACCAGCTCATAGGAAAGAGCATCTTGTGACGCACCCCATTGAAAATCTACATTACTCTGAGAATCATTGATCGATGCTCCATCTAAACAGGTCTGATCATCTAATGGAGCGATTAAACTCGCTATTTGAGGATCAACAATAACTGGTTCGCTAGAGCAGTCCAATAAAACAAGCCCTATTAAAATCCATGAAAAATATTTAATTCCTTTCATCTCTATTGTTTTATTACTTGAAACGATTGATCTATAGTCTCACCCTTAACCTTCACAATATAAACACCTTGCTTAAAGTGACCTGTGTCCATTGAAATAGTTCGAAGACCAAAAGGTATTGATGTGGTTTGCCGCTCTATAAGTTGACCACCTGGAGTGTAAACTCCTATTTGAATCAAACTGTCTTTACCTCCAATGTATAGTTGTAACTCCTCTTTAAATGGATTGGGACTGTATTTTACTTCATATGAATTTAGATAAGAGTCTTGGTAAATCCCTTGACATTCTATACCCGTTGAGATACTAATATTGTTTATCCCTTTTGCTAAAGATACCGTATGCTTACTACTTTGTGTTTGGGTAGTAATCCCATTGTGGGTAATGTCATACGAGTTTCCTCCACTAAGACCATAGGTTACACTAAATGCTTTTGAGTTAAACATAGAGCTAACCACCAAAGGATCTGGCTCTACTATGGTGATCTCAAAGCAACGCTCAAACTCTAAAGCGCTTATGTCATCTACAGTAAAGCAAAGCACATAAGTACCAGCAGATAAATTGTCTAAACTCCATGAGCTACTACTAAAACTATCAGTCGTATTAACCGCTCCACTCACAGTAACATTATACGCTATGGTGTCATCCAGAACATTAATACCAATACTGTTTTCACCAGCACATTTTTCCGTCTTAGAAACTGAGAAATTAGACGAAGGAAGCCAATAAATCAAACAACCTTCTAAATCTACAATCTCCCCCAAAGGAGTATCAGCACAAATGTCAAAAGGATTCCAAACACCATCGTGATCAAAATCATCCGATACATCTCCCTCACCGTCTCCATCTAAATCTATCTGATTGGGATTAGAAACTAGTGGGCTATTATCTATAACATCTGGAACACCGTCACCATCAGTATCCGCAGTTGGAAGAACTGGCGTTGATTGCAGTTCTATCGCAGTACTACTCCCCTCAGGAACTTGAATATTAGTCTGGGTTACTGGAACAGGAACTTCAGCCTCTCCATCGCCGGTATTGATATACTCAATCTCTACTTCATAAATATTATCTTGGTTTGCATCTCCAGGATTATCAAAATCAGGAGGAACGATAAAGGCTAAATACTCCTCATTTTCTTCTTCAAAATAAGTGCCATTCTTTTGACTGGTATTAGCTGCTCTTGTTCTAATAGCAAACTTCCCTGCATCAGCGCCACCTTTAATTCTCTTTTTAATCTTCCATTTTCCAACACCTTTATTGTGCGGGTTGAAATACCGTTGGTGATCTACTTTACGTCCATATCTTCCTCTTCTTGAGAAAATGGAGATGAAGAAATTTCTAAATGAAACAGCATTAGGAATGTCGATTATCTGTATAGAAGCTAACTCTGAACTGGAAAGCTCTTCACCTTGAGCACTAATGGTAAATTCGTGAACAGGCGTCGTTTCATAATCAACTTTCTTAGCAACACGAACCTCACTTTCATTTATCAGCTCAAAGAAACCATCCCCAGAAAAACTAATACTCACAGAACCTCCGTTAGGATCAGAAGCACTCACGGTTGCTGCTAAAGTACCCACATCAACATCTTCCTTAAGATCATAGGTAGTGATATTAATTATAGGAGGCCGTTCTTCATCATCTATCTGAATTAGTACGGATCCAAATATTTCATTGATTCCATCACTTATTTTAAATTGAAAAATAGTGCCATTATATATTGAAAAAGAATCAAGCGAGCCTCCTGATACAATAACAAGTGTTCCGTCACCAAGTAAATTAATAATCCCTGTAAATTGACTTTCTATCTGTATAAATTCAATTGATTCTCCTTCTGGATCAGTCGCTATTATTTTCCCAATTACTTTTCCATTATCTGGGTTTTGTACAAATCGAATAAAAGTTGTCTCAACTAAAGGCAATGGATTATCTGTGTCACAAACATCTCCAATACCATCTCCGTCTGTATCAAGTTGATCAGTATTAGGCGTTTCAATACAATTATCTATAGCGTCGATAATACCGTCTCCGTCTTTGTCTCGTTGTGTTGGACCACAACCCTTTTGATCTATAAAATCCGTTGACAACGACGTTGATGTTATAGCTGAAGTATCAATAGAAAGTGGTGCATTTGATAAAGAAGTTCCAGAGAGCGGTGTATCTGGACACTGATCCAGATCATCATAAATTCCGTCACCATCTGTATCTAATTGACTTAACGCACAACCTGTTTCATTTACTACTATATCTTGATTTGTTGCAGGACAAAAATCATTTAAATTACCAACTCCATCTCCATCTTCATCTCCGTATATCTTTAAAGTACTGCTACTCGATGCTGTAACATCACTTACACTAAATACAAAGACAAGAGTCTCTATGTCTTGATTGGTCGCTTGTGGAACAAAACTTCCACTATAAGTTCCATCTTGGTTATCGATTACCGTAACAATAGTATTACCACTAAATATTTTAATCTGTGCACCTCCCTTTGTAAAGTCTTGCGCCAAACTATCTTTTGCCTGAACGGTAAAGGAAACAATCTTCTGTCCATCTGCAATCAGATTTACTGGAGTGATCGCCAGTGTTGATTTTTCTATGGAAATAGGTCCTGAAATTGGAGCGAATAATGTAAACGTGTTACTGGTTTGATTTACCTGCATACCATTGCCATTAATATCAAATACAGTAGCCGAATTTGTGGCAGTAACTTTATATACTTCTCCTCCTGATGGAGAAATATTGGTAAAGTCCATAAAGGCTCTTATGGTAGTCTCTCCTCCTGTCAGTGAAGAGGCATTTGAAAGAGTAGTAGCATCAT
>Ga0307998_1001662_pt1 | contig 11839 bp, 12 predicted proteins | sample Davwhametageno37_FD_203147 | JGI IMG/M metagenome (GOLD analysis project Ga0307998, IMG submission 203147) | Marine microbial communities from Davis Island wharf, Antarctic Ocean - #37 | ecosystem: Environmental > Aquatic > Marine > Unclassified | place: Antarctic Ocean: Davis Island wharf...
TGGTGCTTGCGCAAATGTTGTAGCAACCATTAGTAACATTCCTATAAACAGTTGAATTTTTCTCATGATTAATTTGATTTTTGAATTTTAAATGTTTTGATGTTGGTTTGCCCTTCTTTTACAATGATATAATATGAACCGCTAGCCAAATCGCTCATACTAATTTCTGTTTCTGTTCCAGAAATTTCTGATTCAGAAACTATCTTTCCTGAATTTTCCATAATTACGTAGGAAAGTATATTCTCGAATTCAGAATCAATTCTAAGCCAAACATTTTCAGTTGTAGGATTTGGGTAAGCTGTTAAATTGAGGTTGACATTATTCTGTTCAAGACCATCAACTATTTCAATGGTGTAAACTTGTTGAACTCCACTGCTAACAGAACCAGTTGTTGAAGACTCACTAGTATATGAAACTTGGCCTACAGTCATCGAAACTGATCCTGTTGAACCAGTTTGATTTGAGCCTGTTGCGACAAAGTCGCTTTGAGCACTTAAATTGAAGCAAAATCCAACAGATAGAGCAACATATAGTGCGGGAATTTTTTTGATCATATTTTCTATTTAGAATTGACTAATACCAAAGCTAACGCCTTTAAACGAAACATCTAGTCACAAGTACATTAAACGTTAAAAATCAAAACGAAATACATTCTGTAAATGTTTCAGAGAATTGAATAAATTTTATTATTCCATAAAAGGAACTGAAAAAACTCAATAAAATAAAGCGCATTTTTCTCTAATTCTCTATGCTCAAATATTCTTTTTTTGCTTTTTTGAGGCATTATCATCTACAAAAAGATCAATAATTTATTGAATCTATCGCCAAAAGTTCACTCAAAACGCATAAAACCGCCTCCAACTGTCGCAAAAAAAAGTTCTAATCGAGATAGGAATACTGATTGATTCTTGAAAAAGCTTTTCCTTTCCGCCGAAAAAAGTCTTTAGTTACTCGTCCAACCTTCACGCAAATTCATGGTTTTTTCGGATAAAAAAGCCTCCAGTTTACCTCCATGAAGCTTTACTGTTTCAGTTTTTGATTCTCTGAGCTTTAGAATATATTGTTTCCCAGATAAAGATGAGTTTCGCCACTAACGAATCGACGAGCTGGAGTAATTGGTTGAAAGGACAAAAAGAAATCTTGTTGACGTAATATCCAAGATGCCTTACTCTTTACTTTTTCCCTTACTTCTTCATTCGTTGAATCCAAAGGAGCGATTACTTGCACCGATTTATCGAGGTGTACTTTAATACCCAACGTTTTTCTATCAGCATATTCAAATGAATAGTCGATTAAGCTTGTGCCGTATTGAATTTTGAATTCAAAAAGGAACATCTACTAATTATCAACCGAATAAAATAAATTTACTTTTACACTTGAGCTTATTCTGATAAAGCTGATATTATTTCATGATATGATGCTTAAGAATGACTAAAAAGTACTTTTTCAAAAATGAATAAAAAGCTTCCACTTTTAATTTTAATAATTCTTGTCTCATTGATAAGCTGCAAAAAGAAAAGCGGGTGTACAGAGTATTTTGCAGAAAACTATGACCCTGAAGCAGCAATTGACGATGGTTCTTGCATAACTTTAGGTTCAATGATATTTTATGCTAGCCTTGCAAATGAGAAATTGGATTTATTCATAAATGATGAGTTAATCGGGACTATACAGCCCTCTTCCATTCTATTTGGACTGCCTACCGGTTTTGGTTTTGGTTTTAATGAGCCCAATTGCAACGATCCATTTGGATTGGTCGTAGAAAAAACAACCGGAAATTATACGCTTATAGTGAAAGGTTCAAATACGATAAGGAAAATCAATGTCTCTAACACAGTTCAATGCAACGCAATTGATATAAACTTCTAATAATTTTTGGTGTTTTGAAATTTTCCATTGTTACCCTGCTTCTGTTTATAGTTCAATTGTCTATCTCACAAACTAGCGATACTACTGCTTTTAAAAGTAAAAATAGGATTTGGCAATTCACACTAGGAGTAAACTATGCGCTTGGCGATTTTAATAGTACTGCTAACTTTAATCATGGACATGCTGAAAATGGTTTTAATATTCAATTCGGCTATTTTGGCGCTTTCAAAAAAGAAAGTAATTTCAGCTTAGCTGCCGGAGCAAATGGGTCGTTTAACTTTTTTACAATTAATGCTCAATCCAAAGTTGGACATATACCGGGTACTTACGTTAATATCATAGGTATTCAAGAGCACACTGGGGGCTCAATTTATGGCAGATGGGGTTTTGTCGCTCGAAGCGGTAAAAAGAAACATGGACTAAATGCCTTTTCTTTAGATGCTGGTCCATACATTTTCAGACCTGGAGGCGTATTCTTTGAATCATTAGGCTTTTTCGGAGTTTCGGAAAGATCAGGTAAGGCATTTAGTCCTGCTAGTGTGGGTGTTATATATGGATTCACCACAGAATACTTGATATATCTTGAAGAAAACTTTGGCTTTTATTTAGGAATCGAGTTCAAATCAAGCTTAAGCCCGCTAAAAGGAACAGCATACCGCTTAGCATATTGGATTCCAAAAGTTGGAGTCTGTTTCTAATAAAGAAAGGAATTCTTCAAATCGTTAAAAGAGACATGATAATAACGTTACATTTTTTTGTGCCGTTTTTGTACCGCATAAAAACAAAAGGGTTTCAGAGAAGGCTGAACCACTTGTAATTACTAGTGATCGCGATAGGATTTTTTGATCGATTTTAGACTTGCTAATTACACCTAAAAGCCTTTCTCGCTTTGCTCAAATGACCTTTTTTATTTCCTCCTTCCTTCGTTCAAGATCGAGTCAGTAGAAAACAAAAAAGCCTCTCACTTTCGTGAGAGGCTTTTGGTGATCGCGCCAGGATTCGAACCTGGGACCGTCTGCTTAGAAGGCAGATGCTCTATCCAGCTGAGCTACGCGACCTTTTTTAAACCCTGTGGGTTTTAAAAATGAAGAACTATTTGTACTTCATTAAATTATCTTACCCCCTGTGAGTTTTAAAAATGAAGAACTATTTGTACTTCATTTTAACCAATACCTTACTAGTTTTGAAAGTGACAAGACAAATTTCATTTTACTACCTCAGTTTCGGGCTGCAAATATAAAAATTCGTTCTACCTGCAACTACTTCTTGTATTGGAATTTTAATATTTTTGAATGCACTCAAATTTAATGACAACTAGTGGCATCGACAAAAATAAAATCGCTTTCTAATAAGCAGCGTAAAATAACCATATTGACAACGATAGTTGTTTCATATGTGGTACTTCTAATTGTACTTGTATTTTTCGAAAGTGCAAGTCAAGAAAGTGCTATACGCGACTTTTCTGATGCACTCTGGTATTCAATAGTAACTCTTACTACTGTTGGGTACGGAGATATGTATCCACATACTTCCGGAGGTAAATTAGTTGGAGCTATTTTTATATTGGGTAGTTTTAGTATTTTTGGGTTTCTCATTGGACAGATTTCCAATTATATGGCGGAACGATTAGAAGAACGAAAACTTGGTTTTCAAGGTACAAATTTCACCAACCATGCTGTGATCATTGGTTGGAATAATATTGGCTACGAGGTTCTAGAACAGTTGATAGGAGTTGGTAAAAAAGCTGCGATAGTAACGAATAGACGAGACGATATTGATTTAATTCGAGAGAGCTATTCGGACAAACAAGTTTTCACTCTACTTGCAGACTACAACAAAATGGAATTGTTGGAGAAAGTGAATATTTCTAAATCAGCAGTAGTTTATGTGAATTTTGAAGACGATACTGAAAAGTTAGTTCAGATTCTAAATATCAAGAAATTCTATAACGATCTGAAGTTTATCGTTACTCTAGATAACTCCAACTTAAAAAATACTTTTCTTAGTGCAGGCGTCACCTACACTATTTCAAAAAATGAAATTTCTTCTAAGTTACTGGCTAGTTACATTTTCGAACCAGATGTAGCGCGCTATAGCGAAGATATTTTGTCGTTTGCAGAAGGGGTTGACGACTATGATATTAAAGAATACCGCGTTAATATTGATAACCCATTAACGGGGTTGGCATATAACGATGTATTCTTGCAATTAAAGAAAGAATCTAATGTCATATTAATTGGTTTGTCTAAAGTGAAAGACGGTGAACGAAATTTAATCAAAAATCCGAGTTATGATATTAATATCGAAACTGGTGATTTTTTAATTATGATAATGAATGGCGCTGCCTCTATGAAAATTGAAGCATTATTTAAAACCGAGGAAGGCGGTTTTTAACCGCTAATTATATGGGCCTACTAATTCCTATCATTCTTGTAGCATTTTGTTCCATAATTATTTGGCGAAGTGTTGACGGATTTACGATTGCTTCTGATTACTTAGGTCGAAATTTAAGTGACGGCGTTAAAGGGGCTACTATCAATGCGATAGCGAGTTCAATGCCAGAATTATTTACAACAATTTTCTTTTTATTCTTTTTAAATGATCAGGAGGGTTTTAGTGGAGGAATAGGAACGACTGCTGGATCAGCCATTTTTAATGCAATGATTATTCCTGCAATTGCCATTTTAGCGGTTATTTATGCTGGAATGACCAAAGTAGTGGTTGTATCCAAGAAAGTGGTTCGAAGAGATGGCATTGCTCTTATTTTAACAGAGGCAATTCTAATCGTTCTTATTTCTGGTAATAGTTTGCATTGGTGGCATGGAGCTATTTTAATGGGGATTTATGTAATTTACATAACCTATATGCTTACGACCATGACCAAAAATGATAAAGTTGACGATGATGCTTATCATGCACAAAAACAATCTGATTCACTAGACGATGATAGCGAAGAAAAAGATAGTTCAAGACTGCAACAAGTAATAACTCTTGATTTCGAAGGAATTTTCGTCGGTGGTAAGAAAATGACAAATTCCAATGCTTGGCCGTTGCTTATTACGAGTACTCTTACTATAGCAGTGAGCTGCTATTTATTAGTGTTAGCTTGTGAATGGATTGGTGCAAAATCGTATAATGTGCCCCTAATTGGATCTTTTGAAGGTTTAGATATACCTATTTTATTTGTTGCTTTAATTATTGCCTCAATGGCTTCCTCAATTCCTGATACTATTATTAGTATGAAAGATGCGCAAAAAGGTAATTATGATGACGCCGTTTCAAATGCTATGGGCAGTAACATGTTTGACATTTGTTTTGCTTTAGGATTCCCACTATTTTTATTCACTTTGCTGTATGGACCAATTGAAATGACTCCGGAAATTAACGAGTTAAGTGGCGAACTTCGGGTATTATTGCTCTTACTGACTATTGTAGTATTCTTGATTTTCTATATTGGAAAATCTGTTGGTAAAATTAAGTCCTTCATATTATTAGGTCTCTACGTACTCTTCTTGTTTTATGTAGTTGGGCGAAGCTATAATCATCCAATTTCAAGTGCGATAGCAGAATTCCTGAGAGGTATCCTCCACCTCTTTAATAGTTTCTCAAGTGCGATAGCAGAATTCCTGAGAGGTATCCTCCACCTCTTTAATAGTTTCTTTTACTAATTACAAGTTGTTTTGATAATCGAATATTAAGCAGGGTTACAGCTTAATTATTCTTTGCAATTCCCGAATCTCTTCAGCTTTATGTCCCTGTCCAGCTTCCTTATAGGAATGAATAAGGTTATTCATTGAACGCACCATAATGTCATAGTTAGAGCAAGGCAAAAAGAAAATAGGATTGGGTTTTAGTTTCAATTCTTTCAAAAAAGCATCGATGTCACTTTTGCCAAATACACTACCTCCTGAAAAAGGATTGATGTAAAATAGGATTTTAGTATCATCACCTTCAATGCTAGTAATATCCATTACATCTTCCCAAGCCAAAATAAAATGACGTGGCAGATTAACCCCATATACAGGTAAATACAACCTTTCTGATAAAATCAAATATAAGATTGCCAACGATATTGGATTCCCTTTTTTACTCTCTAATACCCTATTAATGAAAGAATTATCTGGAGAATGATAGTTCTTTTTATTTCCTTCAAAACCATAAACATCAAACATGATATGGTTGAATACTTTCAGCTTCTCTAAAGCAGTAAGACCATCGTGAAACTCTAACCAAATATCTTTTTCAAGCTTATTTACTTGGGTTTGAATTTCATCATCGTCAATTTCAGGATATTGATATTTAGCCAAAGCCAACATACCTTCCAACAAATCCTTTTCTTCAGTAGCTGCCCATTTACCCAAATCCGCTTTTACATTATCAAATTGGATATTATGAATAATGTTCTCTACCCTACTCTGAAATAAAATTCCATATGCATCATGCTCCCAAGCATCTTCCAGTACTGGAATTATTTCTTCACCCATAGATTCAATCTTTAACCGTATTTGATCAAAAACTAACTCATCGGGATCATCCAACAAAGAGATAAGTGCTTTTATTTCGTCGTGAGCAAATGACATTGCAACAAATGTAGCGGCAACAATCAACTTTGATCTTGGCGACTTCTTTAGTTATAAATACTAAACTGTTAGTCTATCTAATACGGTATCAATTAATTTATCCACTGTAAGCTTATAATCATCTGAATAAGTTTTACTGAACCTATTAGCTATAACAGCGCAAACAGTGCAGCATTTGTGTCCTAATAGGCTGCCAATTCCATATAAACCTGAAGTTTCCATTTCAAAATTTATTATGCGATTTTCACCCGATCTAAAATCTCTAAGTAACTCATTTTGATTTGGAATTTGAGCCTTTAAACGCAAAACTCGTCCTTGTGGTCCATAAAACCCATTTGCTGTAGCGGTAATTCCTTTTATCATACCAGGCTCTAATTTGGCAATTAGTTCCTGGTTCCCTTCGCTTACATAGACATCTATATCGTGGCCATTATTTTTGTAGAACTCAATAAAATCAGATTGTATACGATCTTCATTTTCGGTTTTTGAATGCTCATAGAAATTCAATAATCCATCAAAACCTATCCCGTAGGATGAAATAGCAAAGGAATCAACAGGAACATCTGGCTGCAAAGCTCCACAAGTTCCTATTCTAATAAGGTTTAAAGAAGTTGTTTCAGCCTTAATTGACCTGTTTTCTATATCAATATTAACTGCCGCATCCAGCTCATTTATGGCAATATCAATATTGTCAGTTCCAATTCCGGTAGACATAACGGTAATTCGCTTTCCATTATAACTACCTGTTTGGGTACAAAATTCACGATTTTGAATAGAAAATTCAATATTGTCAAATTTCGCAGATATCTGTTCCACCCTTCCTTGATCTCCAACCAACAGCACTGTATCTGCTATATGCTCTGGCTTCAAGTGCAAATGATAGACGCTTCCATCTTTATTTAAAACCAATTCACTTTCTTGAAGAGTCCCGCTTTGTCTATTTGGAGTAGTATTCATAATTGTTCTAATCTAATATCAGCCAAATTAGTATTATTCAGTTTTAGGAACTGTTAATCCATATTTTATTTCAAATTTGTTTTATGCTCAACGGTAAACATATAAAACTTCGTGCCTTAGAACCATCTGATATTGATCTACTATTTGAATGGGAAAATAACAGCGAGGTCTGGCAAATCTCCGATACGATTCAACCCTATAGTCGCTTTTCTCTTGAACAGTATGTTAATAGTGTTCAAGATATATATGCTCAAAAGCAAATTCGATTTATTATTGAGGAACTTGGAACGCAAAAACCTCTTGGTTGTGTTGACCTTTTTGATTTTGAACCAAACCATCGTAGAGTTGGTGTTGGAATATTGATTAGTGAAGTTGACCAACGTAAAAAAGGATTTGGAAAAGAGTCAATTGAACTCATTCTAGAATATTGTAGAGATATTTTAGAATGTCACCAAGTATATTGTAATGTCCTAACGACAAATGAAATCAGTTTGAATTTATTTAATCATTTTGGGTTTATTGCAATTGGAGTTAAAAAAGATTGGATAAGAATTGGAAAGGAAATTCACGATGAGGTTTTACTTCAAAAAATATTTGAGTAATTGAAAAAAATAATACTTCTTGTACTTGTTCTTTTTGCCGTTATTGGCGGATATTTAGGATATAGCTATTATCAGAAAATATATGCGCCTGCGGTTTTAGGGACTGGATCTAAGATGCTCTTTATATCCAGTAGTTGGGATTACAAAACTCTATTAATCGCTCTTGAAGACTCAGCTTGGCTAGAGAGTACAAGTGACTTTAATTGGGTTGCACAGCAAAAAAGCTACCCAAGCCTTTTAAAACCAGGGAAATATAAGATTGAAGCTGGTTGGAGTAATGCCCAAATGGTTGATCGACTTAGATCTGGAGAACAAATCCAGGTAAAAGTCACTTTCAATAATCAACGCACCATTGCACAATTAGCTGGCGCCGTTTCTAAATACTTCGAAGCAGATTCAACCGAATTCCTCAACTATTTTACCGATAAAACAATAATCCACAAATACGGATTTAACGAAGCAACCTTTCCAGCTTTGTTTGTACCTAATACCTATCAATTATACTGGAATACAAGCCCTGAGGAATTCGTTGATCGTATGGCTCTTGAATTCAAAAGCTTTTGGAACACTGATCGAAAAGCAAAAGCAACGAAACTTAACCTTTCTCAAAGTGAAGTAGTAACGCTTGCTAGTATCGTTGAGGAAGAAACTAAAATGAACGATGAAAAACCGCGAGTTGCCGGAGTATATTTAAATCGATTGCGAAAAAAAATGCTACTTCAAGCAGACCCTACTCTGATTTTTGGAATAGGTGATTTTTCCATAAGAAGAGTCCTTAACGTCCATAAAAAGATAGAGTCTCCATACAACACGTATTTACACAAAGGCCTCCCTCCTGGCCCTATTAGAATTCCTGAAATTTCCTCAGTTGATGCTGTTCTAAATCCGCAAACCCACAATTTTATTTATTTCTGTGCAAAAGAAGATTTTTCGGGTTATCACAATTTTGCAACGAACTATAGAGATCATCTCAATAACGCCAGACGATATCAACGAGCGTTAAACCAACGAAAAATCTACAATTAACATGAAAATAAAATTCGGAACAGATGGCTGGAGAGCTATAATCGCAAAGGAATTCACCAATTATAATGTTGCTCGAATAACTTACGGAGTTGCTGCTTGGTTAAAGCAAACCAACCCCAAGGCTAATTCCAAATCTAAAGTGGTTATCGGTTTCGATTGTCGTTTTGCCGGCAAACAGTTTATGGATGTAGTTTCTAAAGTTTTATTGCACGAAGGAATTGATACCATAATCTATAATCAACCGATTACAACCCCTGCAATTAGCTTGGCTGCTAAGGATTTGAATTGTGATTTGGGAATAATTCTCACAGCATCGCACAATCCAGCAAACTACAATGGTTATAAACTGAAGGGAGCTTTTGGTGGTCCATTATTGGCTGAGGCTATTGCCGAAATCGAAGACCTTATTCCAGACAACATTTCATACGAATTTGAAGAATTCGACAATAATTCGGCTGAAGAAGTTGATTTAAAGAAATTGTACTTGGATAAAATTCATGCTGCATTCGATATTGAAGCTATTCGGAATTCGAGCCTTAATCTTTCGTATGATGCTATGTATGGAAGTGGCCAATTCATCATGCAAGAACTGTTTCCTGAGTCGGATCTTTTTCGTTGCGAATGGAACCCCACTTTTTATGGAATAAATCCTGAGCCTGTGCTTAAGAATTTAGGTGCGTACCAAAAACATCTTCAAGAAACTCCAAATATCGATTTTGGATTGGTCAATGACGGTGATGCCGACCGAATAGGCTTATTTGATGGAGCCGGTAATTACATTGATTCACACAATATTATATTACTGCTCCTCCACTACTTACACAATTACAAAGGCTGGAAAGGAAAAGTAGCAACAGGCTTTAGTTCGACTGTGAAAATTACTCAGTTCTGCAAAATGCACAACCTAGAATTAGAAGTTGTTCCAATAGGATTCAAGCACATTTGCGGTCTCATGGTGAATGAAGACATTCTTGTTGGCGGTGAAGAGTCAGGCGGAATTGCGGTAAAAGGACATATTCCCGAGCGTGATGGAATTTGGAATGGATTGGTTTTGATACAAGCCATGATAGAAACTAAAAAAACTCTTCCCGAATTATTGAAAGAAGTGACTGATTTAGTTGGCAGCTTCGCATTTCAGCGTATTGATTTAAAGCTTTCTGAAGCTAAAAAACAAGAAGTTGTCTCTAATTGCAATGCAGGAAAATACAGCTCATTTGGCAGCTGGAAAGTTGAACGAATTGAAGATTTAGACGGCTGGAAATACTACTTTAATGCAGACGAGTGGCTAATGATTCGTCCTTCAGGAACTGAACCAGTTTTAAGGACATACGCCGAAGGAAGAACAACGGAAAGAGCGAAAGAAATATTGGAAAGTTGTCACAAAGAGATTTTATGAATCGGGAATTAAAACAAAGAATCATCCAAGTCTGCGATGAAAAGATTGAAAAGAAAGGCTCGAGTGTGGGGCTCTCATTTTATGCCTTTTTTGCCAATAAGAATGACAATCCCGAGCTATTAATGGAAGTTGCCCAATGGTGGATTATAACTCATAAATTAGATCATTTCGAAAAGGCGTTGAAGATCAAAAACCTTGTTGAACTAATGCAATAATTTTTTCATTCTATAATTCCTAAAGCCGAAGAAGGCTATGTAGGCATAGCATAACACAACCAGCAACAGAGCAACTTTAAATCCGCCCGTATCTGCTAAAAAGCCAAACATTGGCGGAACTAACGCACCTCCAACAATTGCCATACACAGCAAACCAGATGCTTTAGGTTTAAGCACTCCCAAACCTCCAATTGCAAGACTGAAGATTGTTGGGAACATAATAGAATTGAATAAACCTATTGTAATTACACTCCACATGGCTGTTAAACCAGTCGTTGAAATTGAAATAAGGGCCAAGGCGATAGCACAAAAAGCGAATATTCCGATTACTTTGCCAGGGCTATATTTTTTGGTAAGGTAAGCTCCTACGAATCTTCCAATCATCGCTCCTGACCAATAAAATGTAACGAAAACTCCAACTATCGCTTTTTGATCTTTTTGCATCAATTCAGCATTCAATATGCCCTTAGCTATGGATTTCATAATTGCATTGTTCTTAATTATAGGCACTAGGTCCATATCTAATAAATAGTTGACCAAATAACTGCCAATTGCAACTTCTGCTCCCACATAAAAGAAGATACCTAGTACTCCATACAATAAATTTTTATGCTGTAATAAATCCCAATAAGAAGTTCTTTCATTCGACTCAATGAGCTTAGGAAGTTTTGCAAAAAGAAAAACAATTGCCACCAGAGTAATAACAGCTGCAATTGTTACAAATGGAAGTTGCACCGCTGCGGCTTCTGCAGCCAAGTATGACTCTTTCATAGAATGGGTTAAACCCTCTATTTGAGCTTTAGTTTTAATGGTATCAGACAGAATAAAAAAAGCTCCCACAGCAGGCGCTATGGCTGTCCCCAATGAGTTGAATGCTTGTGCTAGCGTTAATCTACTTGATGAAGATGTTTCATCTCCTAAAACAGCTACAAAAGGATTTATGGCTACTTGCAATAACGTCATACCTCCTGCTAGAATAAAATAACCAGAAATAAATATTCCAAATGACCGATATTCTGCAGCAGGATAAAACAACGCACATCCTAAAGCCATTACGAGCAATCCAGTAATAATCCCTCCCTTGTATCCAATTTTTGTCAAAAAGTAACTTGATGGAATCGATAAGGCAAAATAAGCGCTGAAAAAAGCAAATTGTACTGTCCCAGCTTCAAAATAACTTAATTCAAAAAGCTC
>Ga0307998_1001663_pt1 | contig 11830 bp, 16 predicted proteins | sample Davwhametageno37_FD_203147 | JGI IMG/M metagenome (GOLD analysis project Ga0307998, IMG submission 203147) | Marine microbial communities from Davis Island wharf, Antarctic Ocean - #37 | ecosystem: Environmental > Aquatic > Marine > Unclassified | place: Antarctic Ocean: Davis Island wharf...
GTTCACTGAATTCTGCCGCTTCTTCAGAGAGTCTTTCATAGAGGGCTATCTCTTCATCTCGATCAGTCATGACCATGTGAGCGTCTCCGTAGCCGGGTCTGTAGCTCTGCCTGACAGATGCGGAACACTCGGGAATTTCGATCATTTCAATCATCGGATCGACCCAATCCCGGTGATCTGCTGGAAGGCAGCCGAGCTTAGAAATCTCCTCGAAGACGTATTCGTACAGAAAGAGTGGTTTCTGCCACGAGGAGAGTTCTTGCTCTGATGACCTGAGCCTCAGTCTGAGCTCATCGATATTCGCAGAGAGAAATATTCTGTCCCGGTTCCAGTCCTCTCGTTGTTCCCGCAACTCGTTAATTTGCACACGTTGTTCCTCTTCGTTCTGCGTAGCCACCGCGGCGGCCGCCTCCTTCTCATAATCCAGACGATAGCCTCTGATGATTTCTTTCAGACAATTCCTTTCCGCTTCGTGGTCCTTGTGTTCTTCAAGAAATCCAGCCTTCTCCTTTGTCAGGTCTCGAACGACGTCCTGAAGGACTAGATTATGCGATTGGCTCTTCGCGAATCTCTCCTTAAAGGAGTTCTTCCTGCCCTCGAGCCATCGGCCTCTGGCCTCCAGATCGATGATTCTGTGCTCCATGACCATAATGGCCCTAGCGCTCGAGGGCAAGAATTCAGCGGCCAGAGCCGACAGAGGCTCTCCTCCTGGAGCTGGCTCTGGCTCTGGCTCTGGCCCCACATCTTGGCTCACGATGCGGGACTTCGCCGCGCATGACGGGCTGGACGGGGCTGGACGGGTGTCGCGGACATGATCATGTTCGTCCATCGTGTCCGTATCTCTTATAAATGTTGTTACATGGTCATCGTCACAAATAATCAAATTTTTAGTGAACGATATGAACAACGATTATGTTCGCTATGATCATCACTTCACTAAATTTGATTTCATATTTGTCTCCATTTATCATCACATATAAACAACACATCTTCACGATGGTCTTCTCTGCTCCTTGCTTCTCCAATGAGTGCGGGTTCTGCGAGACATGCTCGGACCGCAACAATGAGCCGGCAAAAGCCACCCTGGAGAAGGAAGAACGAGAGATGAGGGCTGTGGACCTCAAGAAGTTCATGGGGAAACAACTCGTGGAAGACGAGGCCCAGAAGTATCACATCAAGATGAAGGATCTCATGGGCAAAGCGGATTACCGAAACCCGCAAGATATCGGATACATGAGGACCCGTGTGAACTACGAAAAAGGGCAACCGATTGAGAACTTTCGGTATAACCTCATCCGGAAAGCGCACACAGAAGTATGCTCGGACGGGCGCTGCGGAGTGTTTCATCACTCAGCTCATGAAGAAATGATCAAATCATACTATTGCCAGCTACCTATCTACCAGCGCCAATCAGGTGGCCATAACCTCTGCGCTGTATGCATTCAAGCATAAAAGAGAGACAAAGATCCAAAAAACACACCTACACATATATAAAAGACAAAGATCAAAAAACACACCCATCAACTTTTTTTTCTCCGGCAGAATAAATTTGATTACTGCGACTCGTAATCGTAGCAGTTACATCCGGATCATTGATCAACACTTACCAGCTTACCAGCTTACCAGCTTTCCAGCTTACCAGCTTTCCAGCTTGCCATGGCCATGGCCGCTGAGCTCTTCGACGAATTACCGTTCGAGGTGTTTGTCGATTTCATCTTACCTCGAATCGGCGTCAAGGAGCTCGGTGCCCTGAGTCAGTTGAATTCTTCTTGGCGCGATATGTGCTCCGAGCAAGATGTCTGGCGCCGCATCTATATGCGTGGGCTCAATTTCCGGATTACCGATACAAGTGTCCACATTGGGCCGCGCCACGGCCACCACAAAGTCGTGGGGCACCAGGCCAGCGATTGGCGCGCCAAGGCGCAGCATGATTCCACCCGCCGCTGCGCATGGTACTCGTATGCCACCGTGGACCCGATTATCCAGTGCTTGCCCTGCTTGCCGGCGGATCTCAAGGCGACTCTGCTTCCGTGGTCCACAGTGCGCAAAGATGGTGGAACCAGCGATTGCTTAAGCGAGTTATCTGTCGAGTACCCCACCCGCCGCGCGGCCATTAATGCATCCGTGGCAACGTACCTCGACTATGTCGAGGTAAAATGGACCAACTATAATGCCGCAAAAGGACTCAGTACGGTCAATCTGTGCCAGTGCACTGGCCATTACCAATTCGGAACACTTGCCGGTCCAACCAATTGCCGGAATAGCAAATCGTTCAAGAAAGTCGTGCTCAAAAAACACCTTACCGTGGCCAAGCGTTCCGCGAAACAAAACTCCTCGATTGTGGCAAAGCAGCTAAAAGATATCATGCGATTCAGGGAACACGTCGCGAAGTTGGAAGCAGAGCTTTACGCGGCCGAACTCGCAGCGTTATCTAGCATCACACTATGCGATAAACTAGTCCAAGCCACCCAGAAATAATAGCCATAGCAGTAGCCATAGCCGCAGGCACATACCATATAAAAGACAAAATACCAAAAACACCAACACATATAAAAGACAAAAACACCCATCCACATGTAAAAGACAAAGACCAAAAATATCCTTTTTTATCGGGAAATTTGATTATGATAGATTCATATTATCAGCAACAACTAAACGAACTGAATCAGGTAGAGATCTAAGACATGATACGCCTCCGACCCATGAGTCCTGAGAGCTATGATAGCTCTGAGAGCTCTGAAAGATCAGAGGGGCGTAGAGGTGCTCTCGGATACGGGTCTCCAATATCATCACAGATGAGATTCGGACTCCTGCTGCAAGGCCTACCCAAGACCGAGAAGTACGATAAGCTCCTCAAACATCTGACTATGAGGAATAAACCTAATGCTTTCGGCACGAAAGTATGGAAGGGTACCAAGCCCAGCAAGATTACTCTGTTCTCCGAAATGATCGATGGGAAAAAGATGACCACCGGTTCGGCTCTCTTTATCTTCCATGAAACAGATGCCCTTGGAAATCTATCCTGCGGACCTCATGTCAGGCGAGCTAATGGATTTCGGCTCGATAAATCACACACACTCACGGCACAACGAGTCCTCGTCTGTAAGACCTGTATGACGGATATTTCCTTCAAGTTCGACCACGTATCAAGCTCTGATTGCTCGAAGGACCAATCCTTGGTTTGCGAATTCTCATGCCAAGCTTGTGCTCCCCATACGTTTTGCTGCTGCTGTGCCGAGGTCGTTATGGATAAAGACATCATCTTCAAGAGCGCCACATATCATGCTTGTAGTGACTGCTCTAAAGATCGAGTGAATCAAGAGAAATGGAGGATGGCAGAGGGTTACAATATCCTCGATGTGGAGACGAATGCTGTCATTTACAAACATCTACCAGATGATCTCATTGCGCAGGAACAGCTGAGGATGGGAGGAGAACCATATGAACCCATGGCAGAGGACTCACCTTTCTCTTATAGCTGTCTTATTGATGATCTCCTAGACACGGAGTCGCTTAATTACTGGCCTTATGGGATGTCGTCATACGAATACCTTCAGTATCGAGAGCGTCTTGCGTTCGATAATCCAACATCCGTTGTACCAGAGGAAGCTACCTATACCAAGGTCACTAATGAGAACCTGGAGGACTACTGGCGTAAAATGACAGATCTCCAGGAAAAGTATGAATTCGAATCACTAGAAAACATTGGATCCATGCCGACGACTTTCATGAAGGACAAACAAGAGTTCAGATTGATCCCGGAGATCCATGGTCTCATCTGTGATGATCCGATGTGCCAGGCGATCGCCAAGGACCAAGACGAAGCCGATGGCGGCGCTTACGCAGCTCTTGTATTAACGAGCTTACCACTCTTCACTAACAGAACAGGAGACATATCAGAGAGCGAGGAAGAGGCAGGTCCGGGTCAGGAATTCTGCTTGGTCTGTATCTCGAAATAGACTCATAAAAAACAAATTCATTATTATTTTTTACTCTTCTTCTACTCATGATCTATTTACTCTGTATCTGATCCACATGCTTCGCTGATACACTTGTGACACACGTCGAAATCACCCAGTTCCAGATCTTTTTTCGTATACATCTTCCTGTTGATGAACAAGTCCAGATCTAGATCGCCGCCGGTCATGGCCACGGACATCATCACGTGGGTCATCAGGCAGCATTTGGGATTATCGCAGCAGATGATCCCGCTAATGTCATCCAATGTCTTGAATACAGCGTTCTTCTTGAGAGTATATTCTCCTGGAGGGACTGATGTGTCATTTACGGGACACGATATGTTCTCTGGGGGCGGTAGCTGATCCGGCTGCTTTGGACGCGTATGCCAGGTAGCAGCGTCCTCGAATGTCTTCATAATTTCGGGCATATCGGAAGCCATCAGTTCTTGTACTGCGTTATCTGTATCGCAATCGACCACACAACCGTCTAGGCAGACGATTCTGCCTCGCAATTTGTATCCCCTGAGAGTCATTGACGTGAGCGCTTCTTGTGTCGGGATGAGTCCTGTCATTTGAGACGTGTACAGCGTACCCTTCGAGCCAGCCCAACCCTGTTCCGTATGGATCTTGATGAGATGATCCAAGCACTCGTGAGCTGCTGCGTTCTTCTCCGTGATCTTCATGCCGCCGTGCTGGTCACGGGAGATGCCATTCTTCATGATATGAATCGGTGACGAGGTGCTGGGTCGCATCGTCAGGATGGGCATGGGAGGATGGTTAGGATGGTCGGAAGGTAAACGCAGCAATGTGCGCGCCGAGGAACCCGACGAGGCAGGACTCGTGACCATGTTCTCGAGAATCGGCGTGGACACCTGAGCTTGAGAGTAGGGTGGGAAAGGGATACAGATCACCTCGACATCCATGGGCTCCAGAGTGAGTCGGGCTTCCGTGGCCACGGCCGACACGTAAGGCCCCCTAAGGATCGGGGCTTTGGCGCAGGAAACCGAATCGGTCAGGAAACTATTCATGGCAGCAGACATCGTTGTCGGAGAGCTGTAGTATGTGAGATTGATGGAAGCTTGTAAGCTCTGGTGTAATTGTGATGGTCTTATTCCACACGATAATCAAATTTTTACGAGAACTAAGAAGAACCGATGATGTTCTTTTATGAAGGATCAATCTCGAAATTTGATTTCATGGGAAGTGAAGTTCAGCATCAAACAACAACAGAGCAATCTGAACAGCAATCTAAACAGCAATCTGAACAGTCTTCCTCAGCTCCACAGCTCCTCAGCTCCTCAGCTCCTCAGCTCCTCAGCTCCTCAACAGCTCCTCAACCATGACCAACACTTCAGCTGGTGAGCCGAGCTTCTTCGACGCCTCGAAGTTCTCGTTCGTAGAGACGGAAGACGGGCACCTGGAACCGCACCACTTCAGGGAGCTGGGCTCCAAGGAGAGTGGGACCGACCTCTATCCCAAGGAGGTCACATGGGCGGATGTCACCATCAACGATGTGCCTCTCGAGAAGACATTCGTCTTCGAGGATGAGATCATGGACCTGGATACGCTGCTCATGGAGAAGATGTGCCCGGGTCGCGAGGCCGCTGAGCTGGGAAATGTGATCGTCAACGGTCGAGATAAGATTATCCTAGAGCCATATGACGATTATCCCGAACACTTGTCTCAAAAGTGGCTGAATCGGATCGACAAGGTCCATATCAATCCACTGCCTCATCGCTCATCGAAGAAGAAAGGCGACACTGACCAAAAGCAATGGCACGTGGAGAAGCCCAAGATCGTCCAAGACGAGATCGTGCGTGCCCATATCTCCGATCGGCCGGTCACGGAGTGGACTTCAGCAGAGGTTGAGGGCTGGGTCTTGGCGATCGGGCTTCCGGTGCCGGTAGCAAGCGCTTTCCGCAAAGCCGATATTGAAGGATATGAGCTTCTGGAGCTCGAGCGCAATGAACTCTCAGATGAGTTCTGGATCAAGCCGGTTTGGGGCGGCATTTCAGCATTGGCGTGGGAACTGAGTGAAGCTCACGCTACATACTCTCACAAGAGGAAGATCATGCGAGCTATTGAAGAGCTCTGCGAGACCGAGTGGACCACATGTAAGAGCAAGGCTGAATTGAATACCACGATCAGCGAAGATGGTTTCCACCAGGAGGACATGATGGATACTGAGCATTTGAAGGGTCCCAAGGCCAAGTGGCCCGTGAAGCCGAAGGACAGGAATATCGTCCGAGAGGAGAAGATCTTCTCCTCAGGAGAAAAGCTCCAGGAGTTCGTCGACAAGAAGGATCACGGCGTTCTCGGAGAGCACACGTTTCAAGTCTGGAACAGTCAGCGAACCAAATATGAGGAGGCCAAGATGACTACCTTCTGCCCTCCCGTTCACTGGCTTGAGCCGACCATTCAGTGGGATAAAATCTGGGTCGCGATGGACGAGATCGAGTACGGATACAAGCGGTCATATCACTACGTGAAGCCGAATGAAATCAACAAGGATGGCGTCAAGGGACCAGCCATCTACTTCTACGACCCGGACTCGGATGATATCAACTTCAACTATCAGGATCATTCTGATATGCTTTGGGCAAGCCCGGGAGGCGATGAAATCAATGACTGGAATCTCTCTGAAGGAGCGGCACTGTCCTTCAATTCGTATCTTGAGCGGAGCAAGCGTGAGATCTTCGACCACGATGGGTCATTGTGGCCGGCGGACCTTGACGCTTCGGGATACACCAGAGCATGGTTCTACATTAATGCCACCAAGCATCAACACCCCTCAGAACTCCAAGCGCCATTCCCTCATCTATAAATAAATTGTACAATAACCATATCACTTCTTTAGGAAATCTTCCATTATTTTTTTGCGAGAAATGAGAGCTTGAGGTCCTCTTGTGACACCCGGGCTTTGTACGGAGGTAGGAAATGAGCCAACTCAACCTCCTCTTCGATAGTCCATTTCCTTGATCTGAAGCTCAGGATATCGAGGAGCAAGCTTCGAACCTGAAACGAAATACCTGTCTCATTGTAAAACATGAGATTCCTATCCTTTTCTGCCTCATATATCTGTTTATCAATGATCAAAGAATAATCTATCTTCATGCCACGATACATTTGAAATGAAGCATAATACTTGCCACCGATCGTTGCCACTCTTTCTATATGATAATGTAAAGCGTCTTCCTTCTCCTCGGTATTCTTTTGCCGAATGATGGCGTAACGGATTTCATCTATAGGAATGAGTCTCGATAGGAACAAGGATATCTGTTCATCTTTTCTGAGAGCGTTTATCATGTATATATATCCCTTGATTAATCTTTAATATATGGATATGTATATATGTCCTCTGTCGCTGCTGGTATTGGACGAGTCGCGGGCATGGTATTTCCGCGCTTGGTCGCGGAACATTGAAGGTGGTTGGTAAAACAGCTGCAATCGTAGGGAAGGGAGTGGGTAAAGCAGTAGTGGGAACTGCCAAGGGCGTCGGTCGTCTGGGTGGTCGGGCAGTAGTGGGAACTGCCAAGGGCGTCGGTCGTCTGGGTGGTCGAGCAGTAGTGGGAACTGCCAAGGGCGTCGGTCGTCTGGGTGGTCGAGCAGTAGTGAGAACTGCCAAGGGCGTCGGTCGGATGTCCCGGCGCGCTATCAAATCTAGGGCCAAGGCGAGCTCGATGAACCGACAATCACAGCCCAGGCGGATAGAGCGCGAGATAGTCCCCGAGCCTACTGTTGATGAGACTGCTACTGAGCCTGCTCCTGAGACTGATGCTGAGCCTGCTGCTGAGCCTACTGCTGCTGAGACTGCTGCTGAGACTGCTGCTGAGCCTGCTCCTGAGACTGCTCCTGAGCCTACTGCTGCTGAGACTGCTGCTGAGCCTGCTGCTGAGCCTGCTGCTGAGCCTGCTCCTGAGACTGCTCCTGAGCCTACTGCTGCTGAGACTGCTGCTGAGCCTGCTGCTGAGACTGCTGCTGAGCCTGCTGCTGAGACTGCTACTGAGACTGCTACTGAGCCTGCTACTGAAGACGGTCAGGGCGGCGGCAAACGGAAACGGACGAAGAAGAGATCTAAGAAGAAGAAGAGATCTAAGAAGAATAGATCTAAGAAGAAGAGATATAAGAAGAAGAGATCTATGACCAAGAAGAGACCTAGGAAGAAGAGATCTAGCTAAGGCCTGATGTCCTTAAGAAGCTTACATGCGATATAATCGGGATCAATGACGTTGTAGGAAACAAACTCTGACATGAAAGCACTCATCATCTTGTCGCTCTTCACCGACTGATGAGCCACCGATAATGAATTATATAACTTCATCTGAACCAACATGACAAAACTTATGAAACACGACATCGTAGACATACTATGATACTCCGTTTTCAGTATATTTATCATCAAACATACATTTATGAAATAGATTATCGCTGTAACAGATAGAGCTCTGAAATAAAGACGATTCAGCGAATCCATCCTCTTATCAAGCTCGGGTTCTAAGATGATGATCTGTTTCAAAGAGTTGTCCGGCTTGTCGTTGTCTATGTCCAGGAATTTGATCGCCCAATTCTCTCTCCTGAGCTCAACAACATAACAAAAAAAGAAACTGAGGAACGCCAGCATATTCCAATACAACGTGACACGATGGTAGACTTCATTATTTTCAAGGTTCTGGCTGAGGGAACAGATCTGAAGAGACCGGTGCCCATCTGGGAAGGCGGAGGCATAGGAGCCATCACGCCCATCAGGTTCTGTGCCAACTACTTCGTAACACGCCTGTGGGACGAAAAGGGACAACATCGTACCCATCATAACCTTGTAAACCTGGAGCATGAATATGACACCGACTTTGATCCTTTGGACGATGTCTTGATCAACTTTCATCCTTTATAGATCAGAGCAACATTTAAATTAGATCATCTTTATATATCTCATAGAGATATATATGGCCGGCGGAATATTCGTAGATCAACCCTTTCACATGAACCCTAAATGCGTTTTTTATGCCGCGATCATGATGATGGCATATTGGTTCCTTTATGAGAAACCAAACGCATATATGTTACCAGTGATTTTCGTAATATCGTATGTGTCAATGGCCTGGTATGATTACAAGTTCAATTGTGATATCATGTATTCAGGATCATCTGTCGGACCAAATACTTTCGATGCTATTTTCAAACCACAATACCGGAATAAATCAGCTGACAAAAAAAATCTATCACCTGACCAGGAGTCAGAATATCTGAAACGAGTCTATTTATTTCATGTTATCGCAGTTAGTCCTATATTGATATATGTCGGATACTATGGTGACAAATCTAATGCGAAATTATTTCCTGTGATATTGTCTCTTGGCGTAATAGCATTGATATATCATGGTATGCGACTAGCATGGCCTCGCGCCGAAGGTCACTTACATTGATCATTTAATGTCTTCGAAAGCTGCGAAAGATAAGGCCTTAAGCCTCTTTATCTCCAAGAGGAGAAGGGTATTCGCTAAGAGCAACTGCTGATTCTCTTCAAACAGTATAGTCGCTCTCTGTAGAGGGGCAGCTATACCATTATGACGACACTCCATTAACAGAGCCTTCTCAAACTCCAATACGGAAAGGATATCGGTCATCGACCCGCTAATGTTTTGATAATATGTACACCATCACAGATCAAATTTATCGTATGAAATTTCGTCCAGGAAATAGTATATCAGGGAATTAGATCTTTCTTCGAGGAGGGCATCGATCGTGACAGCAGATTCACTTAGCTCATGCTTCAGATGAAGACTCTCCTCATACAGCGCGATAACACGCGATTCAGCACGACACCAACCATACTTGTAACACTCGTTTTTTAGTTCTTCTTCATAGATGATAACCTTGTCGTTGACCGCTTGTTGCTGTCCTTCGTTCATCTATTTGATATTTGATCTGTTCGTTATAATGTGATATTGACTGTAAGATATCAAATTTTTTATCTATGCTGAAGTATAAAATGGCCAGAACTAGACAAGGAAAAGCAACTAAGCGACGATCGAAAAAGGGAAAGAAACAATCCCATAAATGCGATTGCGTGAATTCAGGCTGCTCTTCATGTTCCACATGTAAGAAATGCGCAGCATGTAAGGACTGCAAGAAATGTACATCGTGTGCCTCGTGTCATAAATGTTCGTCATGTGACAGCTGCTCCGCATGTAAGGGATGTTCGTCGTGTAAGTCTTGCTGCGCATGCGATAAATGCACCGATTGCTCCAAGTGCTGCGATTGTAAGGGATGTAAAGGATGTAAGAGCTGCTCTGATTGTACTAACTGTGATAAATGTGATAACTGCGTCGGATGTACCGACTGTGTTGGCTGCTCTGGTCTTGTAAATCAGAGTGGAAAGAAGGGACTGAAAGCATAAATAAGACCATCTACGGTAATTCACTGAATGAAATGCGATAAGCACACAATTTCATGTTATATATTTCATAAAAGAATTCCTCCAACTTTGTCGCGGGTGTTATGTGCTCTTTGTTCTTGAAATAATCAGGAAACTTAAATTTATACTCATTCAGTGTCGGAAATGTTTCCATATTTACCTGGAAATTCATTGATACGAAATATTCGTTCACTTTTTCAATGTCCTCTCTTTTTAACGAAGTGATATCTACCTTGCCATGCATGTCACCGTAGAAGTATTTCAAACCATCAACGAATATCATCAGTAACTGTTCGAACACATGTAATGAAATACTCTTACCTCTTTCGTTCAGTGGTAACTCAAGGGTTATCGTTCCCTGTTCCTTCGGGGAATCTGAAAACAAATAGTGAACAAATTCAGAATGATCACCTTCCTTGTAATCTGTCTCAGACATTATTGTAAAGAACACTTGTTAAAAATATATGAAATTAGACTCATCTACAGAATATAGATCTCAATAGGGACAACCGCTTTCCCTTACCCATGCCATGTTTTCAAGGGAACCACTGCTGATAGCGCAACATCGTTACATTATCGAATGTACATCCATTTTACAGAAGCCATTTCATAAGTGAAAGATCTACATCTCCCACAGCTAGATCCATTTATACTTCTTTCTGATATATAAATCAACCTTATTGATCAAATTTGATATTTCATGTATCCTTGATCAGTAACGAAACATAACTCATATATATATGGCATTGAAATATCTGGGACAAGGAGCCACCATTTGGTCGCTATCATGGGAACGATGGTGTCCCGGAACAGTTGTAGGTGAGTATTTAATCGGGGATAAAACATACGTCACAGTGGAGTATCGTGTGAACGGTTCTCTCAGGGTGAAATCACTGAAACATGATAGCGATCATATCATGATTATCAGCGGAAACTGCCATGAGAAGACCAAGATATTATCTCTATCTTGTAATATATGCGATAATACTTATGCCACTAGCTCTGAACTTTCGTTTCATATCAAGAGTCACCAACTCCTCGGCAGGAAACACGCACGATTAGGAGCAGTCGCGACCATGGATGATGACGAAGAGGATGGAGAGCTGGAAGACATTGTCTGCGACATATGTCATACAGCATGTCATATCTCAATGAACTGTATGCCGAGAGAGGATCACCTAAATTGAATGACTAAATTTGATAGATTACAACTGAGTAGTAAAACAATACAATCACAAGTGAATCACGATGGTTCAAAAATCAAAGGGCGGGAAGAAGAGTCGCTCGGTGATTTCAGGGAAACGAGGGAAGAACGTCATGAAGCATCGTCGGAAGGAAAACTACACAAAAAAAGAGGAAAACAAAATGGAGTGTTGTGTCTGTTATGAAGAGGTTTTGGATCGGAGCGACAATACCATCATGTGTGGAAAGACAAAACACACATTGTGTGGAGATT
>Ga0307998_1001665_pt1 | contig 11816 bp, 8 predicted proteins | sample Davwhametageno37_FD_203147 | JGI IMG/M metagenome (GOLD analysis project Ga0307998, IMG submission 203147) | Marine microbial communities from Davis Island wharf, Antarctic Ocean - #37 | ecosystem: Environmental > Aquatic > Marine > Unclassified | place: Antarctic Ocean: Davis Island wharf...
GGGCAGGTAGCCAACTGAGCTAATTCCCCTTAACCTTTCTAGCCATCCCGATAGCTATCGGGAGAGCTACATCCCCAATATCTTGGTCGGCCTGCACGTACTAACATTCAGGCGGGCAATTTTAAGTAAACTTTACTTATTACCGATTACGCAATAGAAACAAGTTGTAAAAAAATCTCTAAAAAAAGGAATAGCGGCCAATGGGCCAATCAAAACGCGTTTCTTTAGATTAAACTTGATTTCATAGTTTGGATTAATAAACCAACGCGTCTTTTTATCCAAACTGTAGTTGTGCTTTTTTACAATGCTTAAAAAACGTGCTGTTGATATTCCTGTATCCTTTATCTCAACCAAGGATTCAATCACCCGTTCGCTTTCTCCAAATGCCTTTAGCAGTCCTTTGAATAAAAACATCGGCAACAAATGGTACCAAGGAGCAACGCTAGTCAATTTCTTTTTGCAAATCTGCTGATGTCCTCCAAATGGCATGTACCAAGGCGGAAATCCAAAAAACACTTTTCCGTTTGGAGTAAGTAAGCTCTTCATAAAGCCCATAAAACGATCTTGATCGTGAATGTGCTCAATTACATCACGTAAAATAATAAGGTCGAATTTTTCGTTAGACGATAAATCCCACTCGTAAATATCTTGGTTGATGAGTGTGAATTTGGAACCCGGCAAGGCTTCATTCAACCATTCTTCACCCATATTCAACTTACCTTGGTTAAGGTCGACGCCAATAACGTTACAACCTTTTTCTAAAAATGGAAGAATATTTCCTCCTTCCCCACAGCCTATTTCTAGAACTTTGGTTTCCTTAGTAACTGGAATTACCGTTTCAATGTAAGGCACCACGTACTTTCTTGTACTTATTGCCTGTTCGTTGAAATACTGCTTTCTATTTAAATGTCTTTCTTGCATTTACCTTGAAAAATGGTTGGCCGAAATTAAAACTTTTACCTTCCCTTATAATTAATGTGCTGCCAACCAATTATCTCCTGTTCCACTATCTACAACTAACGGAACAGAAAGCTTAAAAGCATTTGCCATTTTCTCTTCAATTATTGGTGTGATTTCTTCCAGTTCTCCTTTTGGAACATCAAACACCAATTCATCATGAACTTGAAGTAGCATTTTGGTTTTAAAATCACTTTCTTCAAGAAACTTGTGAATATCAAGCATAGCAAGTTTAATAATGTCTGCTGCGCTGCCCTGAATAGGAGCGTTTATAGCTATCCTTTCTGCTTGCGACCTTACCGTTCCATTTGCTGAATTTATGTCTCGAAGCGGTAAGATTCTCCCCATTATAGTTTCACAGTAATTATTCTCACGAGCAGTTTCAATAGACTTGTCCATGTATGCTTTTACGCTAGAATATTTAGCAAAGTAAGAGTCAATAATCTCTTTGGCTTCACTTCTACCAATTCCTAGATTTTGAGCCAATCCAAACGAACCCTGACCGTAGGCAATTCCAAAGTTTACCGCTTTTGCTTTGGATCGCATTTCACGAGAAACTTCTTCTGGATCAACACCAAATACCTTTGCGGCAGTTGCGGCATGAATATCTTCTCCGTTTTTAAACGCCTCAATCATTCCTTCATCGCCACTCAAAGAAGCCATTATCCTTAATTCTACTTGGCTATAATCTGAAGCAAGTAAGGTGTGTTTGTCATCTCTAGGAATAAATGCTTTCCGAATCTCACGCCCGCGTTCTGTTCGAACCGGTATGTTTTGCAAATTAGGCGCTTCAGAACTTAATCTTCCTGTTGCAGCAATAATCTGATTGTAGGTGGTGTGAATTCTTCCATCAGCATGAACCAATAAAGGCAATGGGTCAACGTAAGTATTTCTAAGTTTTACCAGCTCTCTGAAATCTAGAATTTTGTCTACAATCTCATTCTCAGGAGCATATTTCTTTAAAATTTCTTCATTGGTTTGAAACTGACCCGTTTTCGTTTTTTTGGCTTTAGCATCAATCTTTAAATGCTCAAATAATATCTCTCCTACTTGTTTTGGCGAAGCAATATTGAAATTCGTTCCTGCCAGTTCATAAATCTCTCCCTCCACTTTTTGGGCATCGATTAATAACGTTTCCGATAGCTCTTTAAGGCTTTCAGAATTCAATTGAATTCCCTCTTCTTCCATATCGGCAAGTACAACCAACAAAGGAGATTCTATTTTATTAAATAAATCTGCTAAACCAGCTTCTTCAAGCATAGGTTCAAAAACGCGTTTCAATCGCAATGTGATATCAGCATCCTCACAAGCATAATCTGAAATGGATTCTTGAGGAATATCACGCATTGTTTTCTGGTTCTTTCCTTTCGGCCCAATCAAATCAGAGATAGGCACTGAGGTATAATTCAGAAAAGCCTCAGCCAAATAATCCATCCCATGTTTTCGAGTATTTGGCTCTAAAACATAGTGGGCTAACATTGTGTCAAAATAGGGGCCTTCCACTCGCACTCCATATTTGCGCAATACCAGAACATCGTATTTTAGGTTTTGACCAATTTTTTGAGTTTTAATATTTTCAAAGAGTGGCTTAAATTCATCTACTATAGCCTGCGCTGCTTTAAAATCAGGTGGCACTGGAACATAAAAAGCTTCAAAAGCGCTGATTGCGAAGGACATTCCAACCAGCTCAGCTTTTAACGGATCTATTCCAGTTGTTTCGGTGTCGAAACAAAAACTGTTTTGAAAAGATAAAATTGAAATTAAGGATTTCCTTTTTTCTTCTGTATCTGTAAAATGGTATTCATGAAAACTTGAAGCTAAATCGGAGCCACTAGATTCTTGTTCTTCCTCCGATTCACTCGTCTCTTCTGAAGCTGCAATTGGGCTTCCAAATAAATCCATTTGCCCATTTGTCGAGATCGCCTTTTTTGGTGCACTAGACGAGCCTATCGAAATCGTTTCACCCAATACTTTTGTCGCAAAATTTCTAAATTCCAGTTCAGTAAAAAGCTCTCTTAGAATATCTTTATGTGGCTCTTCTACAATGAGTTTATCTGGCTCAAAATCAACAGGAGCATCTAATAAAATCGTCGCCAATTTTTTAGAAAGAAAAGCTTGCTCTTTATTCGCCTCTACTTTTTCCTTCATTTTTCCTTTTAGCTCATGTGTGTGTTCGTACAACCCTTCCATAGAGTCGTATTGCTTTAACAGTTTTGCGGCCGTTTTTTGACCTACTCCGGGAATCCCTGGAATATTATCAACTGCATCACCCCACATTCCCAGTAAGTCAATTACTTGATCTGGGCGGCTAATATCAAATTTTTCGCAAATTTCTGGTATACCCCAAACCTCAGCCGGTCCGCCACCTCGAGCTGGGCGGTACATAAATATGTTTTCAGATACCAACTGTCCAAAATCTTTATCGGGCGTCATCATGTACACGGTAAAGCCTTCTTTTTCCGCCTTTTTAGCCAAGCCACCTATCACATCATCGGCTTCATAACCCGCGGCCTCTATAATTGGAATATTAAAACCTTCAATAATTTTACGGATATAAGGCTCTGACAATTTAATGTCTTCTGGAGTAGCATCTCGATTGGCTTTGTATTCAGAATATTCTTGTACACGCACATTTGGAGACTTGTGATCAAAAACCACAGAGATATGCGTTGGCTTTTCTCTATTTAGAATATCCAACAAAGTATTTGTAAATCCAAATATTGCTGAGGTGTTTAGCCCTTTGGAATTTATTCTTGGGTTTTTAATAAACGCATAATAGGCCCTGAAAATCAGCGCATAAGCGTCTAATAAAAAAAGTCGCTTATCTCCATTTTGATCTGTCATGTTTGTGTTTTGTAGATTTTCGAAATTAAGAAATTGATTTCATCTTTATGGGGCTCGTCACTATTAATCAATTAAAAATTATTATTGCACCAATGAACACTTCAATTAGTAAGCTTAGTATCGTAATTCCTGCTTATAACGAAGCGGCAACTATCCATCTTATCCTTGATAAGGTGCTAGAAGTAGAGCTCCTAAATAACATCAGCAAAGAAATAATTATTGTTGATGATGGCTCAACTGATGCTAGCCGACAAAAAATTCAAGAGTATCTCGATAGCCATACTGACACCAATATTCAATATTTTTTACAAGATAAAAACATGGGAAAGGGTGCCGCATTGCATCGAGGAATTAAAGAATCAACAGGTGAGTACTTAATCATTCAGGACGCCGATTTAGAGTATGACCCAAGTGAATACAACATTCTACTAAAACCAGTAATTGATGGTTTTGCAGATGTCGTTTATGGATCTCGTTTTCTAGGCGGAAAGCCCCACCGAATATTATTCTTTTGGCACAGTATAGGCAATCAACTGTTGACTTTTCTTTCCAATATGTTCAATAATCTGAACCTTACGGACATGGAGACTTGTTACAAGTTGTTTCATACCAAAACCATTCAAGGGCTTGCACTTAAAGAAAATCGCTTTGGTTTTGAGCCCGAGATTACCGCTAAAATTTCTAGAATTCCAAATATCCGTATCTACGAGGTTGGGATATCCTACTATGGTAGGACTTATGCAGAGGGAAAGAAAATTAACTGGAAAGATGGGTTTCGTGCATTGTATTGTATCGTTAAGTACGGTATTTAACGTACACAACTACCGAGAATATAGTAGGTTGGCAGATTGGAAATTACAATTATATTTGCGGCATAACTATAAAATAATAACCATGAGAAAATTAATAATGGGATTAGCAGTATCCTCAATGATTCTAACTGCATGTAACAAAGCTCCTGAGCTTGGAATGACTGTTCCTACAACTGGAGTTGCTGGAGAAAACATAGCTATGACTAGTGGTGGTGACATCAAAAAAGCTTACAACGTAAACTGGAGTTTTGGTGACGGTGGGTCGGCTGCTACTTTTGATGCTAATCATACGTATGCTGAAGCTGGCACTTATACAGTGACTCTTACTGCTACAAACAGAAAAGGTAGTAACGCCACCACGGTAACCTCAATAATTACCATTTCTGATAACGGTATTAATGCTATTGAAACCAAAATGGAAGAAGATGCGGTTGCAATGGATGCTTGGTGGGCTAAAGCTGCCGGTACTTGGAGTTTTGGAACAGGATCAATTAATTATGTGGCTTGTGGTGATAATGAAGCGGCTTCTAACGTTGTAAGATCAAGAACTACTGCGGTTAAAATAACCGTTGTTGCTCCTGGAACCTATGGCTATGGAGGAAGTTACATGATGAATGAAAATAATGAAATGAACGAATTCTCTTTCGAAGTAATTGATGCTGATCATGTTTATGTCGATGAGGTAAGATTCTTATCTGCTAATTCTACTGGAACGTTTGTGAACGATCATGAGACAATGATTGATGGTATCTACACATACGTAAACGACGGAAGTAAAATTACACTTACACGTATCGTTGAGCAAATCGAACTTAATTTTACTAGTGGTGATCCTGCTTGTATTGAGACGAGCACTTTTACCTATACTTTAACTAAGTAATCAAAAAATAACACACATTAAAAAAGCCGTTTTGAGAAACCTCAAAACGGTTTTTTTTGCTCTAATATTTATTATCCAATCCCTAAAGCTGCATTTCAGGAATATCTCCTTCTACTAATAAACGGCCTTCCGTAGCATTTACTATATCTTCTACAGATACCCCTGGTGCTCTTTCTAATAGCTTAAAACCGCCACTTTTCATTACTTCTAGTACGGCTAAATTCGTGACCACCTTCTTTACACAACCAACTCCTGTCAATGGCAAGGAGCATTCTTTTAGCAATTTAGAGCCGCCCTTTTTATTGGTGTGCATCATAGCTACTATAATGTTTTCTGCAGAAGCCACTAAATCCATTGCACCTCCCATTCCCTTTACCATTCTCCCTGGAATTTTCCAATTTGCAATGTCTCCATTCTCAGAAACTTCCATAGCCCCAAGGATGGTCAAATGAACGTGTTGCCCACGGATCATGGCGAATGAAGTTGCAGAATCAAATATTACCGCCCCTTTTTCTAGGGTAACCGTTTGTTTTCCTGCATTGATTAAATCGGCATCTTCTTCTCCTTCAAAAGGAAAAGGGCCCATTCCAAGAATACCGTTCTCGCTCTGAAACTCAACATCAATTCCCTCAGGAATAAAGTTGGCGACCAACGTCGGAATTCCTATTCCTAAATTCACATATTGTTTGTCTTGTACTTCTTGAGCAATACGCTGCGCTATCTGTTCTTTAGTTAAATTCATCTGTGTGTTTTTATCTGTCGCTAATTTAATTTGAATAAATGAATATTCCCTATACTCGATAGTGTATCTCTACAATATAAACTTCTTTCCCTTTCAGTTTTTAACCCCTCACTGTGCACGAGTAGATAATTTACCCCACTATTTCTCGCGTGTTGCACAAACTCCTCACTCAATTCTTGATTGTAAATATTAGAAAGCCCTTTACGATTCAAATAATATAAACTCACATTTGGAGACGGGTCATAAACACTCAGTATTGGCGTCTCTTTGGTAATTCCATTTTCAATTAACCACGTTTCGATTTCGGCTAAATTATTGTCTAATTTGTTGTAATAATTCCAAGTATGCGCTCTAGTTTTAGAAATGGTTTGGGCAAAAGAAACATTTTTAGATACAAAAGGAATGGCCGCTAATACAACGAACAAAATCGCTAGCTTGTTATAAAACAACTCTTTAATAATTGACACGCAATAAATAGCTGCTAATGGCAGCACTCCATATAAGCAAATGATGTAATAATCGTGATGGCCAAATCGTTCAAAAAATAGTAGAATAAAACTCCCGGTTAGTAAAGTATAAACTACCAGTGGAATGGTTTCTTTTTGAAGCTTCTTATACCATAAAAGACCTAAAGCAAAAAACGGAACAACTAACAACCAAAGCGACTTGTAAGCCACTAATTCCTTAAACCAGGCCTCCATAAAATTGGTTTTCACCCCTATAATTTGTTCAACAGAAAGCGTCCAATAAGGAACCGTGTCCAGTAAAAAATAGACATTATTTGATTGGGCATTGTACCAAGCTGCATACTGCAACCAGATTAGAGTAATTATAAAAGGAATTACCCAAGGAAGCAATACTTTAATCGTATTCCATAAGCCTCCCTTTTGAAGCGTAATTATTTCATGTGATGCAATTGCAACTAACAAAATTCCAGCAGAAACCTTAGTTAACATCGCTAAAGAGAAAAACAAGACACCTAAGGAAATGCTCCAATTAGAGGAATTCTCCCGCCATTTTTCATAAAAATAAAGACCGCCGAAAGACAGCGCCAGAGCAACTGTATCTGGTAAAAACTCAATACCATAATACACCAATATAGGCGGTGTAAAACAAAATATGTTTAGCAGAATCGATACGGTAGTGCTTTTCGTTTTTAGATAAAACCACTGAAACAAAAAGTAAAAACCGAGTGCTAATAAGCCCCACCACCACCAACGAAAAATTTCGTTTGAAAACCCAAAAATCTGGTAGGTTTTACCCACCAAATAATAGAACACAGGAAACTCGCCTACGGCTTTTCCTGTACCCTCAAACATTTGGTGTAATTGTGGCTCAAATAGTGCTAAGTTTTGTTGAGCATAATTTTGCGCCATTGATGCGCCATCACACTTTCGCCACATATGGGTACCGTCAGGGAATCGATCCATATTGTCAAAGTATCCGTAAGATGCACTTTGCCAAATAAACAATACCAAAAACAAAAGATCTCTGATAAAACGAGTTCCTTTATCCCACTTAAAAATTTTGTCTAAAACTTGGCTCAACCTAAGCCTTTTGACGAACTGTACGTTGCTCTATTCTCTTTTCGTAATTCGTTCCTTGAAAAATCCGCTGAACAAAAATTCCTGGCGTGTGAATTTGGTTGGGATCTAGCTCTCCCAGCGGAACCATTTCTTCAACCTCAGCCACGGTAATCTTACCTGCCATTGCCATTAAAGGATTAAAATTTCTTGCGGTTGCTTTATACACCAAGTTACCAGCGGTATCACCTTTCCATGCTTTAACGAATGCAAAGTCTGCTGTAAGCGCCGCTTCTAAAATATGGGGTTTACCATTAAAGTCTCTTACTTCTTTTCCTTCACCAACCTCGGTTCCGTAACCAGCCGGAGTAAAAAATGCAGGAATACCTGCTCCGCCCGCCCTGCATCGCTCTGCTAAAGATCCTTGAGGTATAAGATCCACATCCAACTCTCCGCTCAACATTTGACGTTCAAACTCGTCATTTTCGCCAACATAAGAGGAAATCATTTTTTTAATCTGATGATTTTGTAATAATAAACCCAATCCAAAATCGTCAACACCAGCGTTGTTAGATATACAGGTTACTCCAGATATTCCTAAACGAACCAACTCGGCAATCGCATTTTCTGGAATACCACACAATCCAAATCCTCCGAGCATGAAGGTCATATTGTTCTCAACACCCTGCAAAGCCTCGTGCACGTCGGCTACTTTTTTGTTCATTGCCATATCATTAGATTTTGGTTCTCAAATGTAAATATTGAAAAAGGAAAATTGAGTAAAAAGGAAGTTTAGATTAATCCCAATCTGTTTGGATGCCTCGACCGTATCTATTTCCACCAGATTCAGATACCTCATCACAATTAAGATTGATGTCAAACGGCTCAAGAGGTTTTTCAAAATCTCCTTTGCTAATATCAATGGATTCGTCTTCGTACACTTTATTCATAAAGTAGCCCCAAATAGGCAGAGCCATGTTTGTTCCCATTCCTTTTGATAAACTGCTAAAACGAACCGCTCTATCTTCTGCTCCAACCCAGACTCCAGTAACTAAATCCGGAGTAATACCAATAAACCACCCATCAGATTGATTCTGAGTAGTACCCGTTTTACCAGCAATGGGAATTGAGTAGGGAATTCCTCCATAAGGCCTGGTTTTTTTATCAAATCTCAGTCGCATTGCAGTACCCGTTTTCCTGTTCTCTCTTCCTCCTCGAACGCCAACTGTAACTCCTTTCATTAATTCTAGCATTAAGTAAGCATTCTTTTCACTCATTACAGAGTTTGTCTTTCTTTCGACTAGGTTATTGAATATCTCATTTCCGTTTTTATCCATTATACGAGTTAGGAAAACGGGCTCTAAATATTGTCCTTTATTGGCAAGTGACGCATACGCTCCTACCATCTCTGCTAATGCCACATCCGCAACACCAAGGCACAAAGAAGGAACGGCATCCATATCGCCTTTAATTCCTGCTTTCCGCACAAAGTTTATTACCGCCTGCGGGCTTACCTGCTTCATAACGTAAGCAGTAATCGTATTTAATGAATTTGCTAATCCATATTTTAACGAAACATCAAATCCGTATTCTCTTCCGGGGTTATGCGGTGTCCATGGTTTTAAAAGTCCATACATTCCTTTTTCAAAAGTGTGCGGAACATTCGGCACCATGTCACAGGGTGACATACCAATATCGGTAATTGCCAGCGCATAAACGAAAGGCTTTATGGTAGAGCCTATTTGGCGTCTACCTTGATAAACATGATCGTATGAAAAATACTTGTTATTAATACCTCCTACCCAAGTCTTTATGTAACCATTGTGTGGATTTACTGACATTACACCCGCTTGCAAAAAGCTCTTATGATAGCGTAATTTTTCTTTCGGAGACATTACTGTATCTATTTCACCTTGCCAAGAGAATACTTTGGTTGGAATCGGTGTATTAAAAACAATAATTATAGAATCTTCTGGCATTCCTTCATTGCGCAATTCACGGTATAAATCGGTTCTTTTTATTGCTCCGTTCATAAGTCTTTCTATAGTCTTATCGCTAATTCCATTTGCAAAAGGCGGGTTCTTTTTTCGTTTGATGTGTGCCCAAAAATCTTTTTGGAGCTCTGCTTTCATATGCTGTGTAACTCCATATTCAGCATACTGTTGCATTCTAGAATCTATAGTTGAGTAGATTCTCAATCCATCTCTATAAATATCATATTTCTCGCCGTTAGGTTTAGTCAGTTTGTAATTACCTGCTTCATTTTTTGCAGCAGTCAATTTGTGCAAATAAGCTCGAAGTGCTTCTCTAAAATATGGTGCACTCCCATCTTTGTGATCTACTCTTTGAAAATCTAGAAGGAGCGGAAGTTGCGTCAAAGAATCATAAACCTCTTCCTCTATTACGTCGTTACGCATCATTTGACCCAAGACAACATTTCTTCTTTTAGTAGTTAGTTCTAAACGTCTATTCGGGTTGAATAGGGAAGGGTTTTTCGCCATTCCGACCAAAACTGCAGCTTCATTTATAGACAAGCTATCTGGGGTAGTATTAAAATAAACCTGTGAAGCTGATTTAAGCCCAACGGCATTATTCACAAAATCGAATCGATTTAGATACATAGTTAGTATCTCATTTTTTGTGTACTGTCGTTCAAGTCGAACTGCAATAATCCACTCTTTCAGTTTCTGAAAAATTCTCTCTACCGCATTAGCTCGCTCAGCTTTATGAAACAGCATTTTGGCCAGCTGTTGGGTAATCGTACTTGCCCCGCCCTTAGTTCCTAAATAAACTACAGCTCTAAAAAGGCCACGAGCATCTATTCCACTGTGATTATAAAATCGTTCATCTTCAGTTGAAACCAGTGCGTTAATTACGTGTGGCGAAATTTCTTCAAACTTCATTTGACTTCGGTTTTCACTGAAGAACTTTCCCATCAGCTTACCATCTGCTGTGTAAATTTCAGTAGCTAGATTGTTCTTAGGGTTTTCTAATTCTTCAAATGTTGGAAGGTCTCCGAATACCCCCCAAGAAATTAGATACATCAAAAATGTAAATAGTACTACTGGAGAAAAAAGTAAAAGCCATAACCACAATAACAAGCGGCCTCGACTTAATTTTTTCTTCTTAGGATCTTTTTTCATTAGGGTGTAAAATTAGGGCTTTAGAAAGCGTTGCTCTATTCCCTATACAAACCTTTTAACGATTTTAATGTCAATAATAGATGTTCGGCCTTGCTTATTAGCCGACATAACCGCTTTATACCAGTTATTAGTTGAAAAGCGGGTCGGTTTCAATGTTATATTTGGGCGCTAATTTAGTTTATGATTAAAAAAGGAATTTTACTAATACTTGGTTTTGTTGCATTAACAACAGTTAATGCTCAGCAAAAAACCAACGAAGATCCTAAGTGGATTGAGAGTATGCTCAATCCTAAAGCCAATTTTTTTGAAACTCAGCGTCTATTCTACGAATATTGGGATGATAAAACCCCAGGAAAGGGCGATGGATATAAACCATTCAAGCGTTGGGAATGGTTTTACGAACAAGAAATTAATACCGAAGGAGATCTTCCAGACTATAACAAAATCATGCAGTCGGTGGGTGTTTTTAGAACAAACGCATTAGCTAAAGATGCTGGCTCAAAGTCCGATACCCTTTGGGCGCCAATTGGCCCGATTTCCAAACCAGTTGCAAGTTCTGGTCAACCAAACGGAATGGGTCGGGTGAATGCACTTGGAATGCACCCAACAAATGATTCCATACTTTTTATTGGAACACCTAATGGTGGAATCTGGCGTACTTATGATTTTGGTAAAACTTGGCAAAGCAATACCGACACATTAGCAACCATGCAGGTTTCGAGTATTAATTTTAACCCAAAAAACCCCAACATAGTTTATGCTGGAACTGGTGATAGAGATGCCGGTTCTAGAACACAAATTGGTGTTTTAAAATCAATAGATGCTGGTTTAAGTTGGAAATTGAGTAATACTGGAATGGGGAATGTAATTGTAGGAAAAATGATTATTGACCCTATCCATCCTGATACCATTCTA
>Ga0307998_1001666_pt1 | contig 11816 bp, 11 predicted proteins | sample Davwhametageno37_FD_203147 | JGI IMG/M metagenome (GOLD analysis project Ga0307998, IMG submission 203147) | Marine microbial communities from Davis Island wharf, Antarctic Ocean - #37 | ecosystem: Environmental > Aquatic > Marine > Unclassified | place: Antarctic Ocean: Davis Island wharf...
AATCAAGTTGCATCACTTTTGTCCAAGCAGCAACAAAATCCTTTACAAAACGTTCTTTTGCATCGTCTGCAGCATACACTTCCGCGATAGCTCGCAGCTCTGTGTTTGACCCAAAAATTAAATCGGCTCTTGTTCCTCTATATTTGATAACGCCTGTTTTTCTATCTGATCCTTCAAATAAGGTGTCATCTTCAGAAGTTGCTTTCCAAGTGTTGCTAAAATCTAAAATATTGACTAAGAAGTCATTCGTAAGTGTGCCAACAGCATCTGTAAAAACACCGTATTTAGAAGCGTCATAATTGGTTCCTAAAGTTCGCATACCAGCGACTAAAACAGTCATTTCTGGAATGCTAAGTGTTAATAATTGCGCTCTGTCAATCAATAACTCTTCCGCTGCTAGGTTTAAATCTTTTTTAATAAAATTTCTAAATCCATCTGCTTTTGGTTCTAAATAGCCAAAAGAAGCAACATCAGTTTGTTCTTGGGAAGCATCTCCTCTTCCGGAGGTAAAAGGAACATCAATACTATATCCTGAATTTTTTACTCCTTTTTCAACAGCTACAGTCCCGCCTAAAACAATTAAATCTGCCATAGAAACGCTGCCTTTGAAATCTTTTTGAATGGTCTCTAATGCAGTAAGCACTTTATTTAGTTCGTACGGATTGTTTACTGCCCAACTTTTTTGCGGCTCTAAACGAATTCTTCCACCATTTGCGCCACCTCTCATGTCTGAACCTCTAAATGTTGAAGCAGACGCCCAAGCTGTAGTTGCTAATTGAGAAATTGATAAACTAGTATTTGAAATTGCTTCTTTTAATGTTGTGATTTCTGTATTAGAGAGCAGGGTTCCTTGCGGAATTGGGTCCTGCCAAAGCAATTCCTCTTTTGGGGTTTCTGGGCCTAAATATCTAGAGATTGGTCCCATGTCTCTATGTGTTAATTTGTACCACGCTCTTGCGAAAGCGTCTTCAAAAGCTTCGTGATCCTTATGAAAACGCTTAGAAATTTCCAAGTATTTAGGATCTACTTTTAAGGCGATGTCCGCAGTGGTCATCATTAATTCTTGTGTATTATTTGCATCACCTGCTTTGGGCGCTTTTTTTGCATTTGAGGCAGATGTTGGTTTCCATTGATGTGCACCTGCAGGACTTTTTGTTAATTCCCAATCATAATTAAGTAAAACATCAAAATAATCGTGATCCCAGGTGATTGGGTTTGGTGTCCAAGCGCCTTCTATTCCACTAGTGATGGTATCATCTGAAACACCAGATTTGTAAGAGTTTTTCCAACCAGTACTCATTTCTTCTATAGGAGCTCCATGTGGTGATGGTCCAACATAGGTTTCTGGGTCTGCCGCGCCGTGTGCTTTACCAAATGTATGTCCTCCCGCTGTAAGAGCAACAGTTTCTTCATCATTCATTGCCATTCTACCGAAGGTTTCTCTAATATCTTTTGCAGACCCCATTGGATCTGGAACTCCATTAGGACCTTCTGGATTTACATAAATCCAACCCATCATTACAGCACCAAGAGGATCTTCTAATTCACCCTCAGCATATCGTTCTTTATTTTCTCCAAAAACAGTTTCAGAACCCCAATATATGTCCTGTTCTGGTTCCCAAACATCTTCACGTCCACCAGCAAAACCAAAAGTTTCAAACCCCATAGATTCCATTGCGCAGTTGCCTGCAAGAATCATTAAATCTGCCCAAGATAATTTGTTTCCATATTTCTTTTTAATAGGCCAAAGTAATAAACGTGCTTTGTCTAAGTTACCATTGTCTGGCCAACTATTTATTGGCGCAAAACGCTGCGATCCAGAACGTGCTCCACCACGCCCGTCTCCAACTCTATAAGTACCAGCACTATGCCATGCCATACGAACCATAAAAGGACCGTAGTTTCCATAATCTGCTGGCCACCAATCTTGTGAATCCGTCATAAAATGGAGAACATCTTTTTTTAATTCTGCATAATCAATGCTATTAAAAGCAGTTGCATAGTCAAAATCGTTAGCCATAGGGCTTGATGCTACTCCGTTTTGACGCAGAATATTTAATTTTAGTTCATTGGGCCAAAAATCTCGTACAGACGTTCCTTTACCTGCTGTTTGTTTTTGAGTACCTCCCATAAATGGGCATTTACTAATATCGCTGTTTTTTTCCATGGTTCATTAATTTAATTGCTGATTACAAACTTACAGTAATTAGTTCAATAATTTTTATCTATACTTTTTATTTTAGAATAGTAAAAACTGATTGCTTGTGAAATATTATGATTTCAAGTTACGTAATTTTTTAAATATCAATTTTAATTAGAGTAGACCTAACTTAGCGGTTTAAAGCTATAAATAAATCTAATGGTAACATAAAAAGTTACCATTAACTTTTTTACTTATTTTTTTGTAACATTTTTATCTTTGTTGTGGAAGAAAAAGTGCAAATTAATAATTATAAAATTTATATAAAATGGCAACAGCAGTAGGAAAAAAATTCCCAGATTTAAATGTAAACGCAATGGATGAAATGGGAGATACGTTTAAGTTAAACGTTTTGGAGGAAGCGGTAAATAACAAAAAGAAAGTATTATTATTTTGGTATCCAAAAGATTTTACATTTGTATGTCCAACAGAATTGCACGCATTTCAAGCGGCTTTAGGAGAGTTTGAAAAAAGAAATACGGTTGTAATTGGTGCTTCTTGTGATACTGCTGAAGTACATTTTGCATGGTTAAGTACTGCAAAAGAAAATGGTGGAATTGAAGGTGTAACCTATCCTATTCTAGCAGACAGCAATAGAAATTTAGCCTCAGTTTTAGGGATTCTAGATATTACAAACGAAACTTTTGATGAGGAGTCGCAAACAATTCAAGTAGAAGGAGATAACGTAACTTACAGAGCAACCTATTTAATTGATGAAGAAGGAACTGTTTTTCATGAAGGAATTAATCACATGCCAGTAGGTAGAAATGTAAACGAATTCTTACGTTTAATTGATGCATATGCACATGTACAAAAAAACGGTGAAGTTTGTCCAGCAAACTGGGAAGAAGGAAAAACAGCAATGGCGCCAAATGCCAAAGGAACTGCTGAATATTTAGCAGCTCAATTAAACTAATAATTAGTTATGGTTCAAGAATTAAGTCAAGATAATTTAGCCGAATTAGTATCGGATAATAAAACGGTTGTTGTACAATATACTGCTACATGGTGTGGGAATTGTAGAATTATGAAACCGAAATTTAAAAAGTTAGCTTCAGAAAATGAAAATATAACTTTTGTAATAGTTGATGCAGAAAAATTTCCGGAAAGTAGAAAATTAGCAGATGTTAGTAATTTACCAACTTTTGCAACTTTCGAAGGAGGTAGTTTTAAAAGTCAAGCACAAACAAATAAGTTTGATGTATTGAAGGAACTAGTAAATGAAGTAATTTAATATGAAGTTACCTGTAATTAAACACCTGACTAATTTTATCGAAGAAAACGATCAAGACTATGTATTAGAAACGATTGAAACCTTAGAAGCTTTAACGGAAGTTCCATCTTTAAAAGATGAAGAACTAGATGTTATCGGGGAGTTAATTTCTAATATGTATGGTGCGTTAGAGGTTGATAAAATGGTAAAAGAAGGGACACCGAAAAAGGAGGCGTTAAATACATTTATGAAACGTGTTTTAGGTGCAATAGATCAATAAAGTAGTAACTATTTTAGAAGCAAAACCGCTAGCAAAAGCTAGCGGTTTTTTTATTGAAATTTATTTTCTAATTGTGTAGTAATCTGATTTCCTCTATAAATTGCACCTTCCATATAGCCGCCATACTTTGGTGATGTTTCCGAGCCCGCAACAATAAATTTTCCATTTAAAAGTCCTTGTTGATATATAGGATGGCCGTTGTTATAATGCGGACTTAAGAAGGTGTCATTTTCAAAATTTAAAAGATTTTCAGTACTCCACACTTTTTCTTCATAAGACAAGTACTTTTTCCCTTCTTCTCCGAAAAATTTAAAGAGTTGTTCTCTTATTTTTTCTTCTCTATATGATTTGCTTTTGTCGGTTAAATTGGGGTTTAAGAAACCCATTAAAGCAAAATGATTGTTTTCAAAACTCGAGTGATCATACATTTCTGTAAACGGACCCACATTGCTAAAACCGACTCCAGACAATCCTTTTTCTTTCCAGAAAGGTGTTGGATAAACAACTGCGAATTTTATAGCATCTTTCATCCACGTATGTGTATTGTTTGCAATTTGCATAAAGTTTGTATCTAATTTAGAGGCAAACGCAACTGAATTGACCAACAATTGAGGAGGAATTGTAGAGATAACAAGATCGCCAGTAAACGTTGAATTTTTCGTAATTACTTTTATGGAAGTTTCAGTGGCATCAATATGAGTCACTTTTTGACGCAGTTGTAATTCATTTTCTAAAAAATCTGCAGATAATTTTTCTAAAATAGTTGCCGTTCCACCAGCAATCCTATAACTAATTTCTTGGTTTTTTGGAACTTGAAAACGTTGCGGTACATTTCCTTTTGTGGCTTCGAACAAGGCATCACCTTTCATATATTGTTCAAACAAAGAGACACCTAGTTCCTTGCATACCTTTAATAATTCCTCATTGTATTTCCATAGCCAAGCTGCACCTAATTCAACTTTAGTATTTTCAATATTTTTGGTATACATCCGCCCCCCAATTCTATCGTTGGCTTCTAAAATTTCAATCGAAAAACCTGCTTTTTTTAATTTGTAACCTAAGTAGATTCCAGAAAGTCCGCCACCAAGAATAATTATTTTTTTCTTCATTTTCATAAAGGTAACTGTTGTTATTGGATGGTATCTTTTATGAAAAGACCCATTTCTTCTCCCCAAACTTTGTATGTTAATTCTGAAGGGTGTACACCGTCACTAAAATAAATTGTAGCATCATTTTTAGGTAAATTATGTTTGTTACTCCAGGCATCTAAAGTGATAGCCTCATTATTGTAATAAACATTTGGTTTGTTCTTTACTGCAGTGTGCAGACTTTCTCCTAAAATTTCAACTAAATTTCCAATTACAAATTTAATTGGTTTTGTAAATGCAGGAAATTCTTTGATAGGCGGCATGGCTGTAAAGAATAGTGGTGTTTTAGGGAATTTAATTTGTAGTGTATGGATGAGTTCTTCTATTTCTAGCGCCCATTTTTTAGGGGAGTTTAAGGTAAAAGCATCATTTCCGCCCATTCCAATAACGATAATATCCGTCGTTTTTTCTTCAATCTTAGGGATGATTTTTTTACAAACTTTCTGCACAGTATAGCCACTTCTTGCATACACGCGCCACTTGATGTTATTTTGTAGTTCTATAGAAAGTGTATTCGCTAAGGCACCTGTAAATCCGTTTTTATGAAAATCTACACCAACCCCTGCAATGGTACTTTCTCCGATAGAAAGTAAGTGTAGCGTGTTTTCAAAATTGCCGTTCACAAAACCTTTTGGCTCTTTTGCCTCGCCAAGTTTAGGGACTTCTTTTTTGATTTTTTTTCCTTGAAAATATAAAAAAGGCAACAGGGGTAGAGAAATAAATAGACCGAAAAAGTATTTTAACTTATAAACCATTTTCTGTATTCACTTTTTCTTCATTCACTTTTTTAACAATAGCTTTCAAGCGCTCTTTGTGCAGTTGTTTTTCTAATTTTACCTTATTCATTTTCCGCTGCATCAACTTTGTGTGTTTCGCTTTATTTAGCGTATTTTTTGCTTTTCCTTTCTTGGCCATTTTGTAAATTATTAATAAAAGATACAAATAGAATAATCGGTTCTATTTTTTCTTCAAATTCTACTATCTTCGTTTTTTACAAAAATAAGAAAATATAATGGGAAGAAATTTAAAAGAGTATTTAGTAATTGGACTGAAAGGAATGGCAATGGGAGCAGCAGATGTTGTACCTGGTGTTTCTGGAGGTACAATTGCATTTATCTCTGGTATTTATGAAGAACTTCTAACTTCTATAAGTAATATAAATTTTAAGCTATTAAAAACCCTAAAAACAGACGGAATAAAAGTTGCGTGGAAACAGGTAAATGGTTCTTTTTTATTGGCACTTTTTATGGGGGTTTTTGTCAGTATTATCTCTCTGGCAAAAACCATTAAGTGGTTGTTAGAAAACGAACCCATTTTATTGTGGTCTTTTTTCTTCGGATTGGTTTTAGCAAGTATAATCTATATTGGAAAACAAATTAGCAAATGGAACTTTATCGCTTTTGCCATTTTAACAATAGGAGTTTTTGTAGCCTATTATATAACCACTTTAAACCCATTAGTTACCGAAAACTCTTCTTTATTGTTTATGTTTTTAGCAGGTTCAATTGCAATTTGCGCAATGATTTTACCAGGTATTTCCGGAGCATTTATAATGGTTTTATTAGGAGCATATAAACCTATTTTGTCTGCAGTAAACGATAGAGATTATAAAACGGTAGCCATCGTTTTTTTAGGCGCAATTGTAGGTTTGCTTTCATTTTCTAAAATTTTAAAATGGCTGTTTGCCAATTATAAAAATTACACTTTAGCTGTTCTAACGGGTTTTATTGTAGGTTCTTTGAATAAAATTTGGCCTTGGAAAGAAACATTAACTTGGAGAACAAATTCTCACGGAATAGAAGTGCCACTAAAACAACAAGGTGTTTTGCCGACATCTTTTGAGGGTGATCCTAAATTAATGATGGCAATTATTTTGGCAATTGTTGGTTTTGGTTTGATTTTATTAATGGAAAAACTAGCAGTTAAGAAGGGATAATGTACAAAGAAAGAACTTTTTCACAGAAACTGTACCTTTTTTTAAAAGGGCTGGCAATGGGAGCTGCTAATAAAGTTCCAGGTGTTTCTGGCGGGACGGTTTCTTTTGTTTTTGGCTTTTATGAAGAATTGATTTATTCGTTCAGAAAAATAAATTTCATCGCTTTTAAGCTCATTTTAAATGGACGGTTTAAAAGTTTTTACAGCTATATAAATGGTCAGTTTTTACTGTTAGTAATGGGTGGAAGTATCTTTAGTTATTTCAGTATTTCTTTGGTTTTAGATTATTTTTTACAAAACTACGAACTCTATGTTTGGAGCTGGTTTTTTGGAATGATTATTGGCTCTGTTTACTATATTGGAAGAGGTTTTGGCGAATGGAATAGCGTAAATGTGATGTCTCTTTTAATAGGAATTTCTGTAGGTTTAGGAATCAGTTTTTTAAAACCTGCAGGTGTAAATGACAATCTTTGGTTTGTTTTTATTTGTGGAATTATTGGCGTTTCTGGAATGACGCTTCCTGGACTTTCTGGTTCTTTTATTCTCATTTTAATGGGGAATTATGTATTGCTTCTAGTAGATGCTGTAAATGAATTATTTTATGTAGTTACGAGTGTCTTAATAGGTGATTTTGAAGTTTTAGCAGATCCAGAAAAAATTAGATATCTTAAAATAATTGCTGTATTTACTGCAGGTTCCGCATTTGGGCTAGTTTCTATTAGCCATGTTTTAGGGTATGTTTTAAAAAGATATAATGCAATTGTAACCGCTGTAATTATTGGCTTTATTACGGGTTCTTTAGGAATTGTTTGGCCTTGGAAGAGAGCTATTTACACACTTGAAAATGAAATATTTATTTTAGATAAAAAAGGAAATAAAGTTATTGAAAACTACACGCGTTTTGCTCCAGATTTTTCATCAACAGAAACATGGATTGCTATTTTATTTATTATTTTAGGCATTGCTTTAATTTTAATAATTGACTATTATGGAAGAAAAAAGAAATAAGGTATTCGGCCTTTTAGGGAAAAATATAGCGTACTCGTTTTCTAGTGGATATTTTACTAAAAAATTCGAAGCATTAGATTTAAAAACATGTCATTATAAAAATTTTGATATTCAAGAAATATCAAAATTTACCTCAATTATAAAAAACGAATCTTTTTTAGAAGGAATGAATGTTACGATTCCGTACAAAGAAGAAGTGATACAATATTTAGATACTTTAGATAAAACTGCAAAAGAAATTGGTGCAGTAAATACTATTAAAATTACAAAAAGAGGAAATTTAAAAGGATACAATACAGATATCATAGGCTTTGAAAACTCTATTTCTCCATATTTAGAAATCCATCATAAATTTGCTTTAATTTTAGGAACTGGTGGTGCCTCTAAAGCCGTTGCTTACGCGCTTAAAAAAAATAAGATTAAGTACAAATTTGTTTCTAGGAACCCATCAGGAAAAAAAGAGATTTCTTACCAAGAGTTAACGGAAGAAATGATGCATAAATACCATGTAATTATCAACTGTACGCCTTTAGGAACCTCACCAGATATTCATTTATCACCAAATATTCCCTATCAATTTCTGTCGGAAAAACATTTGTTGTTTGATTTAATTTACAATCCAGAAATTTCTGTTTTTTTATCCAAAGGAAAAGAAAAAGGAGCGACTATAAAGAATGGCTATGAAATGCTAGAGATACAGGCAGAAGAGTCTTGGAGAATTTGGAATGAATCAAAATAATAGATTTTAGCTTCACCCTTTGTGTAACTAGGAAGTTGTCTGTATCTTTATGAATTATAATAATAGGGTATTATTAAACGAACTTAAACATTGTATATGTTAGATAATAATGAAGAAAACGTTGAAAAAACGGTAAAAAAAACGGAAGAACTTATGAACGAATCTTCAAACTCAAAGAAAGAAGAAACAGAAATTGTTGAAGAATCTTTAGAGATTGTTGAGGCGTCCATTGAAGCTGTTGATCCATTATTAACAGAATCGTCTAAAGAAATTAAAAAAGCACAAAATACTGTCGAAGAAGAAATTGAGGAACCTGAGGAAACTGAGGTGAAAGAGGAGAAAAAAACGACCTTAGATTATGCTACTTTGTCTTTAGAAGAATTAATTAAGGAGTTGCAAAAGACATTATCTAACAATCCGGTAAATAAAATAAAAGACCAAGTAGAAAGTATTAAAAGTGCTTTCAATAAAATATTTGGTGCGCTATTAGCAGAAAAGAAAAAAGCTTTTTTAGATGAAGGAGGAAATGCATTAGATTTTCAATATGCTAGCCCACTAAAAGGCGAATATAATACCTTGTTATCTGATTACAAAAAACAAAGAGATGCGCATTACAATGCTATAGAAAAGCAGATGAATGATAATCTTGATAAAAGAACGGAAGTAATAGACAGTTTAAAAGATCTTATCGAAAATGCAGATGCAAATACGATGTATAAAGATTTTAGAGTTTTACAAGACACTTGGCGTCAGATTGGAGCAGTTTCTAAAACACGTTACAATGATACCTGGAAAACCTACCACCATCACGTAGAACGTTTTTATGATTTATTGCATTTAAGTAATGATTTTAGAGATCTAGATTTTAAAAATAATTTAGATGAGAAATTAAAAATTATTTTAAAAGCAGAAGCTTTAGCTACATCTTCGGATATTAATGAAGCATTTAAAGAGTTACAAGACTTACATAAAATTTGGAAGGAAGATATTGGCCCCGTAGCAAAGGAACTAAGGGAAGATGTGTGGCATAAATTTAGTGAGGTAACTAAGAAAATACATGATAAGCGCCACGATCATTTTCGAGAGATGAAGTCTAAGTATCAAGAAATCATAATTCAAAAATTATTGGTTATTGACCGTTTAGATGCATACGACACCTCAGAAAATAAAACGCATAAAGACTGGCAAAATAGTATCAACGATATAGAAAAGTTAAGACAAGAATACTTTAGCGCTGGTAAATTGCCATATGCTAAAAGTGAAGAGGTTTGGCAAAAATTTAAAACGGCTACAAAGAAATTTAATAGCTCAAAAAATCATTTTTATAAGGATGAAAAAAGTGAGCAACAAGAAAATTTAAAAAAGAAACTTGCATTAATTGAAGTTGCAGTGTCTTTAAAAGATAGTGATGATTGGCAAATGGCCACAGATGGAATGAAAAAAATTCAGGCTGATTGGAAAAAAGTCGGTCATGTTCCAAGAAAATTTTCTGATGACATTTGGAACAAGTTTAAAGCGGCATGTAATTTTTATTTTGACAGATATCATCAACAAAAAGATGCTGTTAGCAATGAGCAACAAGCAGTGGTAGATTCTAAAAAAGCGTTCTTAGAAAGCTTAAAAGAGGATCAAACACAAACAAAAGAAAGTGTTTTAGAAGCTATTGATACTTGGAAAGAGTTGGGTCAGTTACCCAGAAATGTGAGGCATTTAGATGGAAAGTTTAACAAACAGATAGATCGTTTGGTTGAAAGCTTGTCTTTAGATAAGAAAGAAATTTCGATGTTGAAGTTTACTCATGTTGTAGATGGTCTGGCAGTGAATAAAGATTTTAGAAAATTAGACTCAGAACAATTATTTGTTAGAAAAAAGATTGATGAAGTAGTCAAAGAAATGCAGCAGTTAGAGAATAATCTAGGGTTCTTTTCAAATGCAAAGGATGACAATCCTTTAGTTTTGAATGTAAAGAACAGAGTGGCTGAGTTTAAAGAAGATTTAGATATTTGGAAAGAAAAGTTAAAGTATCTAAAGAAATTAGATTTTTAATTTATTAAAATAATAAGCAAAAAAAACTCGAAGCTAAACTTCGAGTTTTTTTATGAATTTATGTGAAAATTAAGAAAATAATTTATCCATTTTTCCTTTCTCTTCGTCAGCTAATGCAGCATCTACTAAGATACGTCCACTGTGCTCATCTATCGTTATTTTTTTTCTGTTCGCAATTTCTAGTTGAACCTGTGGTGGAATTGTAAAATAAGATCCTCCAGAAGCTCCTCTTTCAATTGCAACAACGGCTAAACCATTCTTAACTTTGGTTCTAATTCTTGTATACGCAGCATATAAATGGTTATCCAAAGACTTCGCAAACTCTTCAGACTTTTCTCCTAGAAGTTTTTCTTCTTTTTCAGTTTCTTTTAAAATAGCATCTAATTCAGCCTTCTTATGACCTAAATGCTTGTCCTGCTTATCTAACTTTTCTTTAGTTCCATCAATTACCTCATTTTTTTGAGCAATCTTGGCCTTGTACTCGTTAATTCTTTTTTCTGCTAATTGAATTTCCAAATCTTGAAATTCAATTTCTTTAGACAATGAATCAAATTCTCTGTTATTTCTAACATTTTTTTGTTGCTCATCGTATTTTTTCATCAAGGTTTTAGAATCTTCTATTGCCTGTTTTTTATTGTTGATTTCTGTTTCTAAATTAGAAGCATCTTCTGTTAAATTAGAAATACGGGTATTTAATCCGGCAACTTCATCCTCTAAATCTTCAACTTCTAAAGGTAATTCACCTCTAACGTTTCTAATTTCATCAATTCTAGAGTCTATTAATTGTAAGTCATACAATGCTCTTAATTTTTGCTCAACTGAAATTTCTTTCTTCTTTGCCATGTTTATATGTAATAAATTGGATTTGTACTTTTTTCTGATAAAATGACTGCGAAATTACTAAATTTTTTCGTAAGATAGTCAACCAAAAGGTTTTTTGTAAACTGTTCGCTTTCATAATGACCAATATCTGTCAATAAAATGCTTTTTTCAGCCTTAAAAAACTCATGATATTTAAAATCTGCACTCACATAAGCATCTGCACCAGCTCTTTTTGCATTAGAAATAGCAAAACTGCCAGCACCGCCTAAAACGGCTACTTTTTTTATTTTTTTATGCAGTAATTCCGAGTGACGAACACAATCGGTTTTCATTGTTTCTTTTAAAAATAACAAGAAATCTTTTTCTTTCATTTCTTTTGGAAGCTCGCCAATCATTCCTAGTCCAATATTTTGATGCACATTTTC
>Ga0307998_1001667_pt1 | contig 11815 bp, 10 predicted proteins | sample Davwhametageno37_FD_203147 | JGI IMG/M metagenome (GOLD analysis project Ga0307998, IMG submission 203147) | Marine microbial communities from Davis Island wharf, Antarctic Ocean - #37 | ecosystem: Environmental > Aquatic > Marine > Unclassified | place: Antarctic Ocean: Davis Island wharf...
TCGATTGAATTATTTGGAATAAAACCTGTGCTTTCTATTTTTTTATTCGAAACTATGTAATTTCTCTGATCTACATCCTTTGCAATATCAGACTCTATAATTACTAAATCTTTTATAAATAATTTAATTTTTTCACAAAGTTCTTTTTTTGACAAATTTGCATTTGACAAACCAACATTGAAAATATTTGATTTCATTGAGCTAAAGTTCTTTATACAATGTAAAAAGCATCTAGACACATCATTTACATGAATGTAATTTCTTTTAAAATGACTTTCAAAAAGTACTATTACTTTTTCATTAACCGATCTATAAACAAAATCATTTACAAGAAGATCAAATCTCATTCGTGGAGACATTCCAAAAACAGTTGCAAGGCGCAAACTAATTGTATTTTCTCTTTCTAAAATTTTTTTTTCTATAAAAACTTTATCTTCAGCATATTTTGAAATTGGATTTAAAGTACTGTTCTCATCACATTCCACTCCATTCTGTCCTCCACCATAGGCACTGTTAGTTGTTGGCATAAGAAGCATTTGTTCGTTGGATAATGATGTTAATAATTCTAAGATTGAAATTTTATTAATGTCTTCTGCTCCTTTTGGGTCTTTTTTACATATTGGGGCTCCGACTAAGGCAGCCAGTGGTATAATTATATCAGCACTAACAATATACTTTTTTAGCTTTGAAAAATCTCTCACATCACCATTGACTATGTTAAAGTTTTCATATTTACAAAATTCTACTAAACTAGTTTGATTGTAAATAAAGTTATCATATGCTGTAACTTTATGATTGTTATCCAATAAATGTCTAATGAATACTGATCCAATATAACCAGCACCACCTGTAACTAGAATTTTCATAATTTGACTGAATTCAATATTTTAATTATTTTATCTATACTGTTTAGTGTTAGTTCTGGATAATTTCCAATATAAAAAGAGAAGAAGTGCATGTGTTCGGTATTTTTTAATTCCTTTATTTGCTTTTTAGATACAAATTTTTTTAAATATGGCTGTCTTAATTGATTGCCACCGCCTGCAGAACCTCTTCTATATTCTATGCCTTCTTTTTCTAGGTTTTGCAATATTTTACTCATTAATTTGTGATTTTTATTTTTAAGAATTACATTTAGGGCATAATTGCTTTGGCCTGTTAAATCAAAATCAGTAAAAAAAATATTTTTATCTAAATTATTCAAAAAATATTTAAAATTTTGATTTCTTTTAGTGATATTTCTATCTAATCTTTTTATTTGTTCGAGACCTAAAACTCCACCAATCTCTGTATTTCGTAAATTATAGGAGGGAAATTTAAAAATAAATTGAGGATTTAAATCATTATATTTATTTTTTATATTTTTCTGGAATTCGTTATCTTTAACCTCACGTACCATTCCATGTGATCTTAACATTAAGAGATTATGATAAGTTTTTTTATCATTTGTACAAATCATGCCTCCTTCAATTGTGCTCATATGATGTGCATAATAAAATGAAAAACTTGAAGTCCAACCAAATGAACCTAGTTTTTTATTTTTAAATTTTGCACCATGCGACTCACACACATCTTCAATAAAACATATTTTTTTTTTTTTTAAAACATCGAGCAATTTTTGAGTTAAACAATTAAATCCTTGTATATAGCTTAAAAAAATTGCTTTTGTGTTTCTGTTAATTTTAGAAATAATTAAGTTTGTGTTTAATCCCAGTGTATTTAAATCTATATCAGCAAAAACTGGTGTAAAACCACAATGCAATAAAGCTGATATATCAGAGGACCAAGTAAAAGGTGGCACAATAACTTCCCCACCATTAGGGAATTGCATTTTAAGTAATTGAATTTGTAAAAGATTTGCTGATGACCCAGAATTCACAAAAGTGCTATACTTAACGCCAAGCCATTTTGACCATTTAATCTCAAATTTTTTAACGTTTACGTGTTGTGTTAATATTGGTCCTTTTTTTAAAAAATTAATTAATACATTGAAGTCGTTTTTGAGAATATTATTTTTCATCAATGGAAATTGAATTTTATTTTTCATAATTAATTATATTTATATACCGCCACTATTTATAAGATAAATCATATTATTATATTGGAAATTATAATATGTTATTAAAATATTAATATTAAAAAAAATCAAAGTAAATAATTATTTTATACCTTGATAATATTTGATAAAATTTAAAATATGGATTTAGTTATACTGGCAGGTGGCAAGGGTTCAAGAATAGAACACCTTAATAAAAATAGACCTAAGCCTATGGTTAAGATCCGAGATAAAATATTTTTAGAACTTCTTATTGGTCATTATGCAAAATTTAACTTTGAAAATATATTTATATTAGCTGGGTATAAAGGCCAGATAATAAAAAAAAAATTTGATGGAAAAATTTACAACTTTACAAAAATTAAATGTATAATAGAAAAAAGCCCAAGAGATACCGGTGGTGCTTTACTTTTATTAAAGAATAGAATTAAAAAAGATTTTATTTTAATTAATGGTGATACTTTTTTTGATATTAAAGACCCATTAAAGTTAGCAGAAAATATCAAAAAAACAGATATTGGGAGCATAGCATTAGTAACTTGTAAAGATGTAAAATTTGTTAAGTTTAATAATTTAAAATTAGATAAATATCACAACATTATTAAAGTTAAAATTTCTAATTACATTAATGCAGGGGTTTATTATTTTAATAAAAAAATATTTAATTTTATTAACAAAAAAAAAATTTCCCTAGAAAATGAAATATTACCAAGATTAATAGATTTAAAAAAGTTAAAAGGAAAGTATTTAGAAAATTATTTTATAGATATAGGAACTCCAAAAAATTTAATTTTTGCTAAAAAAAAATTACCAATAAAATTAGAAAAACCAGCGTTTTTTTTTGATAGGGATGGAGTTATTAATTATGATAAAGGCTATACTCATAAATATAAAGATTTTAAATTTAGAAAAAATGTAATTAAAACTCTATCCTATCTTTATAATAAAAATTATTATTTATTCATAATTACAAATCAAGGTGGAATAGCAAAAAAAAAATACACAACAAAAGATTTTATCAGTCTACAAATTGAAATTAAAAAAAATTTAGCAAAAAAAAAAATATATATCCATGATGTTGAATTTTGCCCTCATCACCCAGGTGGTTTAATTAAGAAACTATCCATAAATTGTAAATGTAGAAAACCTTCAAACTTAATGATAAAGAAAATTAAAAAAAGATGGTTTGTTGATATGAAAGGCAGTTATTTTATTGGTGATAAGAGATGTGATGAATTAGCTGCAAAAAAATCAAAGTTAAAATTTTATTATGTTAATCAAGATATCTTTACACAAATAAAAAAAATAGCTTAGGGTACTTCATTATATTTTGCTTGCTTAATAAGTTAAGTGATATTCATTACAGGAATGTCATCACAGTTTTTTTCTCAAAAACAATTTAAGGACAATAATTATAATTGTATTATTGTTTAAAAACATTCTATTTAATAAGGATAGCGCCTTCATCTTCAAAATCAAACGGAATATGAATTAACTTATCTAAAGCTTTGATTAATTTTAGCTGATATTTGTAAGGACAATAAAAAATTAAAAATCCTTTACTTCCTGCTCCTAAAAGCTTGCCGCCTGTTGCACCTGATTTTATCGCTAAGTTATAAATTTCATCTATTGTCTTATTTGAAATTAAGTGATTAAGTTTTGTTTTTATCTGCCATGACTCGTTCATTAACGGTCCTAAGTCACTATAATTTTTTTCTTCTAAAATAATCTTTTTAGCTTCTTTTGCAATTTCATTTATTGAATTTAATTCAGAAGTAAATAAATGTATTTTAGCTTTAAAATCTTTATGAAGATCATAAGACTTTCTAGTACCTCCTGTGTAAAACATTAACAACGAATTGCTAAGTTTTTTAATACTTTGTTTTTTAATATTAATATTTTGAACAGAAAAACTTTTTTTGTGAAAATTAATAAATTTAAATCCACCATTTGCTACAATAATCTGATCTTGCCAACCACCTTCCTCATTTAAGACATCTCTTTCAATTTTTATAGCTTGTTTTGCTAATTCATCTTTTGAAATCTTCTTATTATTCAACTTATATAATAGATAAATTAAGCCTACAGTAAATGAGGAGCTTGTACCTATTCCAGTTCTAGCAGGTAGATCTCCATAATAATGAAGCTCTATACCTTTTTTTTCTTTATAAACTTTGAGTGCAGCTTTGACTACAGGATGAGAAATTTGATTAATTGAGTTTGTTAAATCTATTTTTGAATAAACAATTCTATATTTATGATCAAAAAAAGGAGGTAAATATCTTACTCCAATAGTTGCATATTTATTAATAGTTGTGGAAATAACAAGTGCTTTATTTTTTTCAAACCATTCAGGAAAATCTGTTCCTCCACCAAATAATGACACTCTGTAGGGTATTTTAGCAAAAAACATATGATTATTTTTTAATAGAACTATACCAGGAGATAGTTTTTGCAATTCCTTTTTCTATATCCGTTTTTGCTCTCCATTTAATTTGATTTAACATTTTTTTATTATCTAATATTTTTTTCATTGCTCCATTTGACATATTTTTATCCCATTTAATTTTTCCTTCATATAAAATTAATCTTTTTATTATTTCAGCAATTTTTTTAATTGAATATCCTTTCCCCATACCAATATTTATTGGCTTTACATCATTATAAGACTTCACAATCTCAATTAATGCTTCAACAGCATCTTCTACAAATAAAAATTCTCTCACTGGACTTCCATCACCCCAACATTTTATAAATTTTTTATTTCTTTTTTTACAATTAAGAAATTTTACTATTAAAGCAGATATAACGTGCGAATTTATTTTATCAAACTTGTCAAAAGGTCCATATAAACTAGGAAAAATAATATTTAGCGAATTAAGTTTTGTTTGTTTTTTATATGCTTTTGATGCAACAATAGTTAATAATTTCCAAAATCCGTATGCTTCTACAGTGGGATGCAACTGTCCAGTAAATAAATTTTTTTCATTTAGCTTTGTAAGGCCAGAGCCAGGATAACTACATGAAGAACCTATGTTAATTAACTTCTTAATCTTTAATTTAGACGAAATCTCAAATAGGTTTAATCCAATTTTGCAATTATTAAAGATAATTTCTGCAGGTTTATTTATGTTATAATTAATACCACCTACTTTACCGGCAAAGTTAAAAATTATGTTTGGATTAATAGCTTTAATTTTTTTTAAACTTTTTTCATAATTAAGGAGATCGCATTGTTTTTTAGTTAAAGTAAAAAATTTTATTTTTTTTTGTGTTAATTTTCTACAGAAATTATAACCAAAGAAACCTGAAGATCCTAAAATTAATATTTTATTTTTCTTTAAATTCATATCTTTAAAATTAAATTACCTACTTAATTTTTTCTTCAATAATTTCACAAATAAGATGTCCAACTAAAATATGTAGTTCTTGAATACGATCCACTCTTTGACTTGGAACTTTAATTTCAATATTGGTAAACTTATTATTATTTTTATTTTGAGTAGAGTTTAAAAAAATTACTTTAATTTTTTTATTATAAGCATGCTTGATTGCTTTTAAAATATTTTTACTTTTACCACTAGCTGAAATAGCAAAAAGTAAATCATATTTATTTCCAATTGCATCCAGTTGCCTTGAAAAAATATTTTCATAACCAAAATCATTAGCTATAGCTGTTATTACTGATAGATTTGAAGAGAGACAAACAGATGCATATGGCTTTCTATTTTTTAGGTATCTTCCGACCAACTCAGCGCTTAAATGTGCTGAATCAGCAGCAGAACCACCATTTCCACAAAATATAATTTTTCCCCCTTTTTTTATCGACTGTACACAAAGTTTAGCAGCAAAATCTATTTGATCTACGCAAACACTATTCTTAAAAATATTTAGATTCTTTTGCGCATCTTCTATTTTACTAATAATATTTTTTTTCATAAATAAATCTCTAATAAAAGCCTATCTTATTTTTTTTCCAGATCATCAATTGGATCCATGTCATTTCTAGACCTGTTTTTAATGATATTTTTGGACTCCATCTAGTAATTTTTTTTAATAAATCTATATTATGTGTATAGATATATGGCCCTGTTACTTTTTTATTGAGAGATGAGATTTTTTTTTTCGTTATTTTTTCAATATTGTAACAAACGTCTTTTATTGAGCTAGGCTTACCTGTTCCAAGATTTACATGACCAATATAATTAGATTTTAAAAGTTTAATGACACCATCAGCAACATCATTCACATGTATAAAATCTCTGATGGGTTTAAAGGATTTAATTTTAACTATTTTATTTTTTAAAATTTTTCTAAATATTGATATAATAATATCTGGTCTATTAAGTAGACTTGGCCCATATATATTACTTAGTCTTACATTTATCCATGGAATTTTTTTGGAATAAGTTTCAATTGTTTTTTCTGCAATATACTTACTAAAGATATAGTTATTTTTTAAAGAATCTAGAGTAGTGTTTTCTTTACATGGATTTTTTAACTCATTTTCATCATAAATCAAGGCTCCTGAAAAACTTATAAATTTTTTTAATTTCCTATTGCTAAAATAATCTAGAGTTTTTTTTAATGGTACAAAATTATGATTTAAAGATTTTTCTATATTTGATTTATTGAGAACATGGTGGTTTGAATTACCAATTAAAAAAATGACTTTAGAAATTTTTAATTTATCTAATTTTGATAAATCATTTAATGATTTAACTTTAATGAATTTATTTTTACAATAAAAAGGTGGTGGTGTTCTTCCAACGGCAATTATTTTTGGATATTTTTTTAATATTGCTGGTCCTAGAAAACCTGATGGTCCAAAAAGTATAGTGTTTGCATGCATCAAAAAATAAGAAATATGATTTATATAGACTTGATAATTTTCTTTATATTAATTCCATTTTTTTTTAATAAATAATCTCTTCCACCATTTTCAAAAATAAATTTATTAGGTAAAGAGAAGCTTATTATTTTACTTAATAAAGAACAATCAATCTCATTAAATAAAATTGCCTTAGTACCTGCCTTTTCAACCTGTTCATCAATTATTATAATTTTTTTATACCTCTTTAAAACTTTATTTAATTCTTTTGCGTTAATAGGGCTATGTTGGTACAAGTCAATAATTCCTAATAAGTTATTTTTCTTAAGCAAATCTTTTGCATTATCCAGCACTTTGTGTAGCAAATAGCCTGATGAAATAATACATGTATCTTTTCCACGGATTATTTCATTAAAACCTTTTTTAAAAGAAGTGTCAAAATACTTTATATCTTTTCTATTATAAACACTTGGAAACGCATCTCTATCAATCCTAAAGTAAGATAACATTTTTGTATTAAGAATTTTTTTTGTAAGAATTTTACAAGAAATATCATCTGACGCTGTCAAAATAGTAAAATTAGGTAAAGCTGACATTATACCCAAATCTTCAGTTGCATAATGAGTTGGACCAGCGTCAGCATATCCCAATCCAGGCCCAATTCCAACTACACAAACTGGAACATTCATTGCAGACAAAGAAATTTTTAACTGTTCATAACATCTTGAGGTTACAAATGGTGCCATACCATAACAAAATACTTTACAACCACGAAGTGCCATTCCTGAAGCGACTGTAATCATATTTTGCTCTGATATACCACAATGAACAACATTTTTTGGGTATTTTTTGATTACACTGTCTAAAGCTGGAGCTCCCATATCTGCATTTAAAAAAAAGGTATCTTTATTTTTTTTAATTGCTAATCCAATTTCATAAACCATTACATCTCTCATAAATGAATATTTTGAAAACCTTTTAAGTAATGATATTTTTCTATTTTTCATTTTTTACCTCTCTTAAAGCTTGTTCACTTTCAGAACTGTTTGGAAATGAGTTGTGCCATCTAGTAACACCTTCCATAAAAGATATGCCTTTTCCTTTAATTGTATCTGCAATAATTAATTTTGGTTTTCCATTTTTGATATTTGCTTTTTTAAAACATGAATTTAAATCTTTAAGTGAATGACCATCTACAGTTTGAACATCCCATCCAAAACTTGCCCATTTCTTACCTAAAGGCTCTAATTTCATAAGGTTTTCAGTCTTGCCTAGAATTATGTGTTTATTTCTATCAATAATAACAATTAGGTTATCAAGGTTGTAATTTGAAGCAAACATCGCTGTTTCCCATATTGATCCCTCATAATTTTCTCCATCACTTATAATTACATAACACTTATTATTTTTTTTTCTTAGCTTGTTGTAATAACAAAATCCTGCAGCAATACCTGGTGCTTGAGATAATGACCCGGTACTACACTCCACTCCAGGTATGCTCTTATCTCCATATATTCTTAAAATTCCATTTGGTTTTCCAAATTTTTCTAATTCTTTTTTTTTAAAATATCCAATATCTGCTAGTATAGGATACACGCCCATAGCTGAATGACCTTTGCTTATTATAAAGTAATCTCTATCTTTATAGTTCGGATTGTTCTTTTTATATTTTAAAAAACCTCCATAAAACAATGTGGTGCAAATTTCTACCTGAGACATTGCAGAAGCAATATGTCCTTGACCAGCAGGAAGAACCATTTTAACTATTTCATGACGAAGCCAGTCACTTTTTTTTTTAATTTTATTGATAAGCGACATGTATAAATCAGTTGAATATGAACAGTATATACATTAAATATTTTAAGAGCAATTGCTATTTGATTATAAATTAACATTATATTAAAACATTGACGATTTCATTAGAGCTTAGAAAAAGACAAGATGAATTTTACCATTTATTAAAAAATAAAAAATTTTCTTTTAATGAAAAATTAATTGCATCGGGAAAGATCAAAAAACCTAACCTTACTTACCTTCAAGAAGCAAGCAAGAATTTGCTGCTCTCAAGTATAATAGGTACTGATAAAAATAAAGATATACTAACTTTAAACTTTGATAAAATTTTAGAACAAATTAAAAAAAAAAAACCAAACAATATTACTCATAACGGTTTAGTTGTACCAAAAAAAGAAACAACATTAGAATACAATCTTTTTTTAAAAAGTTTTTATTTTTTTATAAAAAACTCAGGAATATCAGACTGTGTAAAATACTTTATTGGACCACCTCAACTAAGAATTAAATATGGATTAAAGAAAAAAAAATTACAAAATAATTCCTCTGAACACATTCACTCAGATGCCTGGACACAATTAAACACCAAAAAAAGTATAACAATTTTTATCCCAATCTATGGAGACACAAACAGAAATTATGTTGAATTTTATTCACCAAAAGACAAGTTTTTAGAAGAATGGCTAAATCCTAAATTTTTTTCAGATGCCAGTGTAGATTTGCTCAAATCTTATAAAAAAATAAAATTAAAATACTCTATTGGCAATTTTATTTTAGCAGATTGTTCTACCCTTCATCAGTCTGTAATACTTGGTAACGCTAAACCCAGAGTATCCATTGATATCGGAATTATACCAAAAAATATTACAAAATTTAAAAAACTTCAAAACCATATTGAAAAAGAAAATTTAGAAAATATAGGGTTTAATAGTCTTTTTCTTTTTAAAAAATCTATAAAAGATAAAATTATACTTTCAAAAGATGGAAGAAAAACAATGTCTAATAGAAAAATTTACAAATATTAAAACTATTTTTGATCCCCCAAAATTTTTCTTTTTAATTTAATTTTTGACATCTCAACAATATTATCTGCAGCTTTTTTTCCAAACTTGTTTTCAATTTTTTTTAAGAACATTGGATTGTTATGATATTTTGTGAAAGCTTCATCTCTAAATTTTAAGATTTCTTCTGGTTTTAAATGGGCAGTTCCTAATGGTTGCGTGGTGTAAGAGTGAAAAGAATAATCTATATAATCTTTTGGAATTATTTCATTATTTTCTTTTGCTTGTTTAAAAATTAGAGACCCAGGTAAAGGCATTACAGCATAGGCATTCCATCCAATAGTATTAAGCTCTACACTTAAATCAAAAGTTTTTTGCATACTGGCATGGTCATCATCTGTTAAACCAAATAAATAATTGCCCATTATTTCCATCCCACTATCATGAATTTGTGTGGTAACTTCTCTAATATTCATATCTTTAAACTTACCTTTGGTAACTTCAAGCCTTACTCTTTGCTCTCCACTTTCAATTCCCAAACATAAAGTTTTAATTCCAGCATTTTTTACAGTTTCTAAATATTGATTGTTAATGGTATCTACTCTTGAGTATGCCCACATGTTTAGGAATTTTCCATATCCTCTATCAATTAATAAGTTGCATAATTCAAGGTAATACTTCTTATTCAGAAGAAACATTTCGTCACTAATCCTTATATTTTTTACGCCCATTGAAACTAAGGCATCAAATTCTTTAATAATAAAATCACTACTCCAATATCTCATAACTGCATAATCACCAGAATTTCCAACTTCCTCATTATCATCTCTATTAATGATATTAATCATGCAAAAGTTGCAATTAAACTTACATCCCAAAGAAGTATAAATTGCAGCAAAAGGAGTCCTTTCATTAAAATCGTAATTACCATGCCAAAAATGCGCCCTATACAAATCTAAAGGTTTATTCTTATATGGCAACAAGTCCCAAGCATAACCTGGTAAATCAATATCCATTCTACTTTGAGGAACGGTTTTTTCTGGAGGAGTCATAAGTGCTCTACCTCCATCTCTGACACACAAACCTTTAACTTTTTTTACGTTTTCATCATTAATTTTTTCAAGAGATAAAACATTCCAAAGGGAGTAAACACCTTCGTTTGTAAAAACAAAATTAATATTTTTTTCATTTTGCATTGTTTCTACTGGTAAAGACTGTACATGAGATCCATGAATAGAAATTATAGAATTTGGATTATTTTTTTTAATTTCAGATGCTAAGCTAATAGCACCACTCATATTAACCGTACCTGAATTTGGATTTTGTCCATACACAACTAGTGCTATTAATCTGGGATTAAGATATGAAATTTTTTTACTAGCCTCTATTTCTGATAATCTCTCAGCATTAATATCTAATATAGCAATCTTAAATCCTTTAGCTCTGCAAGAAGAAGCAAGCAATAAAGACCAGGTGGGTGTTTCTATTGCGGAATAGTCTTGTGCTAACCCCTGATATATTCCAGAAGCGTTACCAGGATTAACAAATAAAACGTCTAGATTTGATTTCTTCACGTGGGTCATTAACATATACTACCTAATTTGAGTAAAAAGAAACTCAATTAAAAAATTGATTTATTAACAAGTAGCTCTTTCAGTTAAATAGTGCTGGAAAACTCTTTAATACCCTGAGAAATGTCATATTTATCATTCCATTTAATATATTTATTTAAGTTAGATGTATTAAATAATTTTTATACTTCATAATTTAGCCAATTTTTCAGAAAATATTTTATTTATAGAATCTGTGACATTGATCAAGTGTAAAAACATTTTTCAATCTAATATATACCACGTACATCCAATCAGAGTGATAATTTATCAAGGCTCTATAGAAAAGTTATTTTTGTATTAGTTTTTTTATTTGAAATTTATTTTTTCAAAAAAAAACCCCGATTGTTTAGGTCGGGGTTATAAAATAAAATATCAACAATCTTTAAAATTACATAAAAATTTTTTTCAGTGCATAAATCAAGCCAATTGAGCTATTAGTACTGGTCAGCTACACGCATTACTGCGCTTCCACATCCAGCCTATCAACGTGGTGGTCTACCACGGCTCTATAGGAAGAACT
>Ga0307998_1001668_pt1 | contig 11814 bp, 13 predicted proteins | sample Davwhametageno37_FD_203147 | JGI IMG/M metagenome (GOLD analysis project Ga0307998, IMG submission 203147) | Marine microbial communities from Davis Island wharf, Antarctic Ocean - #37 | ecosystem: Environmental > Aquatic > Marine > Unclassified | place: Antarctic Ocean: Davis Island wharf...
TGTATTAAATCCACATCCACGTCCGTATATATCTACAGGTAAATCCGTTTTCAGTATTGCATTTGTTAACTCATGTCTATATTTATGTCCAGGTTGATGTATTTTTTGACTTACCATAATTGACATTAGATTTGTTTTTGGCAATACCGGCATAGGTTTATTGTAAGTTAAATAACAGTTGCCTGCGATAAATGGGTCAGGCAAATTTGCAAGATCGCCAACATAGTATTTATGTATATATTTTTGTGCATAGGCAACAAATTTGGTGGTTAAACCCAGATATACCAACGGTTCGCATGCAAACCCGATAACATTTTCTTTAGGTATATCGCTTCGTATGTTGGGCATTGCTGTATTCCATATAATAACATGGGTGTAATCATCTCCGTCTGTTACAAACAGCGAGTTATCTTCGCCATAATCGAGCTCACTCAATATCGCATTCATCTCTACGACTCGCTTACATTCACTACTATCACAGTAATCTGCAAATATACGAATTCGACACTTCATGGTTCTCTTATTACGTGTTTATAATCTTATATTTTTATGCGACTACATAATAATATAATAAATCGATGGAAGACGAAGGGTTGCCCAAAGTCAACGATAATACTGATATTAACGACATACGACAACCATCTCATTTCAAAGGCATCTCTTTCTCGAAATTCAAAAAATCTGACGTTCATAAACAGTTTATAGAGAACCTAAAAAAAGGCCGGATTGAACCGGCATGTTATTGGTGCGCAGAGCTGGTATGTGCCGGACATTTTATGGAGATTTGGGAAACAATTATACATTATGTTGGTAAATATATACATTTAGGGAACCCCAAAATATTACGATATCTCGAGAACCGATATGATATATTTCGTAACATCATGAGCCAGGGACAGTTTTTGAATGAATTGCAGTTACGTAATCATCCTACTATACGTTCACTGTTTGCCGAAATTGTAGGTATCCTTTGCAATTCAAACAAAAAGAACAGCTTCGAACCTATCAAAATTAACAAGGAAGAAGAATTTGACGTTACCAATATGGCGGAAAATTTAATAGCACCAGGCATGACCTACGTTGAAGGCATTTTTAAAAAGGACGATCCCAAAGAGTTGTTTATCGCAGCAAATGAATTCGCTTACAATATTTCGGGCGATAAGAGAAACATGGTGAATGCATGCTATTGGATTGAGTGGATCATTGAATTCCAGGCAATTTGCAAAAAAAGGAAAAAACCATGCAAGTGTGAATCTCGAAATTACCCAGTGGACGCGAAGTGTAAAGCCGACGTCATCTGGATATTATGGGAAATTATGTTTCATTATGCCGAACTGAAAGATAGCTACTGCTTTATGTTATTGGGTTCTCTTTTTCGCATTTTTTGTATCAAATATACAACCGCGTCCAGCAAAAAACGCAGATATTTATTATATTTTGCGGTATCTCTTATTACCGAAACCATTCCTACCAATGTCGAATTAATCACAAACAAAACTATTATAGAAACAATTACAGGTAAGATAAATACGATTTATAAACAAATCAAAAAAAATGAGGAAAGTCCCAACACCGATTATTTATTTGCCAACTTAGAGCGCGAAAATTCATTTGACCAATCGATGCGAAAGATGGAAATGGTCAATAGTATGGACTTTTTGTCACGAAAGTAATTTTGTCACATATATATATAAATGTCTACACCATCTGTTATTGGTGAAGGTACATATGGATGTGTTCATCGTCCATCACTTAAGTGTAGTAATCGCGATCAAATAGTTGATAAGAATATTGTATCAAAAATATTGACAACAAAAAATGCTGCAGATGAAATGAAAGAGTTTAAATTAATAGATAAAGCAGATAAAAAACAACTATTTTATTTAGGAAAACCAGATAAATGCGATCCTGCAACTACCCTGACAAATAAAACGGCTGTGGGTAAATGCAGTGGTAAATTTAATGCAGACAGTCTTAGTAAATATTCGCTATTATTGTTAAAATATGGTGGTCCCGACCTTTCTAATTATGGCAAACAAATCACACAAATGAATGTAACCACTGCCAACCGTCGTATTGTAGAAAACTTTTGGATGGATATGAGTCGCATCATATATGGGCTTAAGGTAATCGGCGATAATGGTATAGTTCATCATGATATGAAACATCAAAATATTGTGTACAATCCTGACACAGGACGAGCTAGTATTATTGATTTTGGAATGATGACTACCAAACAAAAAATACGAACAGCTTCTACCGCGTCAAAATATGATCTCAGCATTTCTCATTGGTCGTTTCCAATGGAGTTGGAATTATTAAACCAAACATACTTCAATAAAGTTACCACAAATCAATCCAACCGAAACGCTTATTTTTCCAGTGTACTTAAATCATTTCAACATGAACACCGTTATCTATTTAACTGTATTTTCGGCCATGAACATGGAATCAAACTCGGGTTAAAGACACATTTTACACGGTTCGCAGATATGATAAAAGGATTGTCTAAAGAAAACTATTCCTTATTTTTAAACAAATCAATAGATACAATTGACAGTTATGGTACAGGAGTTGGGTTGTTATATGTACTCTATCGGTCTAAACATTTATTAGGCGCTGAAATGTTTTCCGATTTAAAAGAGCTTTTGGTGAATATGGTGAACCCGGATGTATTTTTACGCAAAACTACAGACGAAATTGTTATGGAATATGAAAATATTCTAAAAACTCATGGATTACTTGAAAAATATAGTATGTCCTTTAAAAATCATATACTGGTAGAAGGTTCGGTAGCTGATTCGCCAATAATAAATCAAATTAATAATATTAAAGTTGAGGACATACATATGTCACCGAAAGAACAAAAATCTTTCATAAAGAGTGTAATTATAAAATGCCCGGTAGGCAAAGAGCGCAACCCTACCACAAAACGATGCATTAAAACATGTAAGACCGGATTCACCCGAAACGCATCATTCAAATGTCGCAAACAAAAAACGAAAAAATCCCACAAAATCCCTTCTCAATCTAGTGTTAAAAAGTGTGCACCTGGCAAAGAATTAAATCCACATACTAAACGTTGTAATAAAACATGTAAGGTTGGTTATAAACGGGATGGCGAATTTAGGTGCCGTAAAGATAAATAATACACCCGTAAAGATAAATAAATAATATGCCCGTATAGTATATTATTTATGTGTCAATTATTTTTAGCATTAGATGTTACATCTGATGCGATAGCACTATTGTCTCAGTTTTTTGCTCAATCCAAAACAAAACCCCTGAAACATGGTTACGGTATAGTTACTAGACAATCGTCTGGATGGGTTGCATATAAAAGTACTACCACACCAGTTATCGACACTGCATATAACACAATCGTCGAATCAAATATTATAATTGCACATCTACGACAAATTTACACAAAGAATATGACAGCTATTGAAATAAAAAATGAGCAAATACTCACAAATACACAGGCATTTAATCATAATAATATATATTTTATGCATCATGGCGATTTATTTATACGTGGTTCGAATGAAATGCTACGATTTCAACAATCCTATATGACGAAAGAGTTTCAAACCTGTATACAAAAACTAAAATCTGTATTGTCGAAGATACTACTGCGAAATATTCACGGAAATACAGACAGTGAGCTTATTTTTCACATTTTTTTACACTTTTTTTATGCCAAAGACAAACCCGAAAAAATCCTATCTAATATTTTGACGGCATGGAGAAAAACACTCAAACTAATTAGCGATACTGGGTTTCAAACTGCGTCTAACTTCGCAATTGTGATTCAAAATTACGTATTGTTCTCAAATGTATATCATAACAGTTCGGGTGTATCCCTCAAACAGGTTGACTTGTATGTTTCAATCGACGAGGATTTTATCGCATGCAGTTCAAAAATTATTCCATCAATGAAATTAAGTGAACGTAATAGAACATATGTATACAATATTCTGTCCAAAAACTTGCACATATTTGATATCTAATATTATACTTCGTCTGCCCAGTTATCCAATTCTTCATGTTGTAATTTGATTGACGACGGGCGACGATGCACTTTATTTTTGTTTATCCGGGTCTCTAACTCGCTTTCTTTTTTGTCCCAATTGTACAATAATTCTCTGTTTTTGTAATTTAATTCTCGGTTCTTAATATAATATTGATTGCGAGATTTAGTATCCATAATAATTTCAAACTCAGTAACCAAAGCTTGCTTTGTTAAAATAATATCGTCATAATCATCATCCAACTTTTTGGATAACACACTCCATTCTTTATATTTTGCAATTGGGTCCTGGTGAATCCATAAGTTTTTAGAAGACCATGGTCCAAGTTCATCCATTCTATGATCTAATTTGTTGTCCAATACCGAATATTTTTCGCGAATATTTTGAATTTTTTCCTTTATTTCATCCAATTTATAGTACTTTGATATAGATAAAAGTAACGTAATATAGGTGGATATAGTAATGGAGAAGATGGAGGTTACCGCATCACTTATTGCAAATTGTATTCGGGTTGCCTGTATAAATCCGGACATTGCTGAAAAGAAAATAACGGATGTTTGAATGTTATTAACCAAATTATTTAAATCATCATATTTCAGGTCGAGTAAACGCTTATTGTCCTTACATTCCTTTAAAATAATCACATTATTTCGCTGCATGGATTTCAATTCATTACTAAATACAACATACTCGGTTTGATTAAACCAATCTATTTCTTCCGTAACTAGTGTACTTTGATCAGTATCATCGTTTAATGATTCATTCTCACCGTTTGCTGATTCATTCATTCCTATATTTATGTTATTTGGAGTTTGATTTGGAGGTTGATTTGGAGTTTGATTTGGAGGTTGATTGGGCTGAGTTGCGTCTATTTGTAAAGTTACATTTTCGGTATCCGCCGGATTATTATTTTCTGGTTGCTCCATGATTACATTACAACTATATTATTATTTTTGTAACTTACCAGTATATTGGTGTAAGTTACAAAATATTGTTTATCTAAAATGCCGAACCAAATGATCCACCCAATACACCATTTGCCGCAGCCGGGCCCATATTCATCATTGGGGAATTCATTTCTGTTTGCACGTTACCAGTTTGCATCATATGGTCATAATTCTCCATGACCGAATTTTGTGGCGTTGTTGCCACTGGACCTGGTGGGAAAACATTGTTCTGGACGCCAGAGTTATCTAAAAAATCAGCTTGGCTAGGTGCATGACCGGACGTTGGGTTGCGCACCTTTACACGTTTTCCTTCCATACCTTCTTTGGAGGGAGGACCATTCCATAATTCGGCTAAACGATCAAATACAATATTCACCTTTATGCCCAACTTCGTTTGGATGCTGAGAACAATTATCAAAAAAGCTAAAATAACATTGGTTAATGCCAAAGAATCGTATTTAAATCCACTATATGTGGGAATAAAATTAATAATTCGGTGAATCACTATTATACCACAGAACATAACCACCAATTGTATGAAGATTTCGACTAAAATCTCTAAACTTGATTTCTCTGGGTCAGCTTCAGGGATGAAGCGTGAGATTAACTTATTCAACGTAACAATAGGGACAACCCCGAGTGTTGCATACTGAACTACATTCAATATTTCTGCGTTACTTTCATCGGTCATCGAAAATACATGGGATAAAAATGTCTTTTTCGTAAGATCTGCTGTTTCTTGTAATAATTCCATCTATACGATACCTATAGAAAACGATTAGAAAATAATAATATTTGAGTTCATCTAAATTTCAATATAAGTATAATGAACAGAATATAAATTTTTTGATATATAAATTATATTATGAGTTGTTCAAAAATTATTACAAACAAATATGTATTAGAGCCTAACCAATGTAAAATGATATACAATATGGCATATTTATCATTAGGTTCATCTGTATATGCTACATATAATCAACAATATTTACTTGCGTGTTGTCCAGGTGGCGTGTTCATCACTTCTATATATTATTGGAGTAAACCAACATTCAATACACCGCGAAGATATATTGATATATGTTACCTTTCTTCATCATTAATTTATCAATTATATCGTGCGTATTATTCACAGTATATGATAATATACTACATGATAATGGTTTTTGCTGTTAGTTTTTACCCATTGGGATATTATTATTATAATCGTAACCGTAACTGGGAATCTACATATGCACACTGCATGATTCATGTTATAGCAAATATTGGGAATATCGTATTGTATTCGGGAGAATTTATTAGTAACAAGGATGATTGTATAAATCAGTAGCAGAAGCAGGAAGGAAGTTAAATGTATGTGCTCCAACTATAATACATCGTATAAAGTCTCCGAATCCCAAATTTGCGAATTATTTTTATGATGATAGTAAGGTATTAGACGATGAACCTACGCCCTCATTGCCGCTTTTATTGCGGGATGAGGTTGATAATCATGAAGTTTAAAATCTTCAATAACATAGTCATTAATATTATCTCGTTTATTTAATATTTCTAATGTAGGAAATGGATAAGGATCACGTGATATTTGCTCTGTTACCTGTTCAATATGATCATCATATATATGACAATCACCCCCATAATGAATAAATTCATATGGTTCAAGATCACATAATTGTGCAATCATACAGGTTAGCAGCGAATATGAAGCCAAATTAAATGGAATTCCTAAAAATTCGTCATTCGCCCTCTGATATAGCAAACAACTTAATTTATTTCCATCAGTTACAATAAATTGAAATAATATATGACATGGAGGCAATACACCCTGATCCAACTGTTCTGGATTCCAAGCACTTACTACGTGTCGTCGTGAGTTCCTTGTTTCTGGATTTTTAAGGTCGTCAATCACTTTTTGTAGTTGGTCTATTCCTTGTCCTGAATAATCAGTTTTACAACCCGTATATGGTGTGTTGAAAAATTTCCAGCTATATCCATATAGTGGTCCCAGATCTCTACCTTCTTCGTATTTTTGTAATCCTCGTGAATCTAAAAATTCTCTAGTAGTATTTCCATCCCAAATATGAACTTTTTGGTCTGTTAAAATTTTATTATCGGTTTGTCCCTTACAAAAGAATAATAATTCTTTAATACAAGTTTTCCAAGCAGTTTTTTTAGTTGTTAAAATCGGTATTTTTCCATTTTCTAATGAAAAATGCATAGCAGCACCTACACCACGTATGGTTTTTCCGTTACGTCCTTCTTCCAATTTACCATCTTCTAATAAATCTTTCAAAAGATTCAAATACTGATATTCCTCATGTCTTTCTGTCGACATATCTCGTCCACGATATTTATTACATTCTGTAACGTTTTTTAACATTATAATAGTTTATTGTAAAAATATTTAAATAGTTTGGTTGATAGATTGTATTAATATGAGTTCAAATGCTGCTGCGATTCGCCGCCGAGCCACCCCACCACAAACTATCACACCTACACCAAACAACACCAACCGATCAGGTGCACCACCATCACCAACCGCGTCCGCATCAGGTTCCTCTCAAATGACCCTACCTCAAGTTATTTCTACAATCGATAAGCGCCTTATCCAATTGGAAAATGTTGCTGGTAATGCTGTAACCGAAGAGACCGCCAATTTACCATTGGTGGTTGAAGAATTTAACGGTCGGTTTGAAATGATTGTTACTGAAATTAACTCATTGAAAGACATCGTAATGAAGCTCCAAACATATACAATGGAGGTTAATAAAATGTTAGTAGATGAGCGAATACGTGTGTTATCTGATTTGGGCAACCAATCTATAATTGATGACGATACATCATCACAGGAAGTTCTTCAAACTGGTGCAGACATGAAGCAGATGGTAGAAACAGAATTGGCATCAGGTGTATAATACACATATACCACACACACATCCTTAATATATTTAGTACAAATAAATATATTTTATTAACAATGTAAAGCATATATCTGTTATATTATATAATGTCATTTCAAGATAAAATCGCGCAACTCCAACAACAATATTACAAGAATAATAATAAGAATGTGATCTTTAAATCAAAACAGAAAACGGATTGTGCTACTATTGTTTCCAGTTCCTTTACGAATGAACAATTGTTTGCAAACACCATTTATATTTTACCCAACACCAATAACATTTATTTTGATTATTTATTCTTTAAGACATATGCAAACCCCGATATATTTGTTGAGTTTATCGAGTATACATATAAATTAATACACATCTGTATTCAACGCTTTAATACATATGCTTTTCATATTAACTGGAATACATATAGCATTTCGGCACATGAAAGATATAAGGGATTATACACTCTATTTTTAGATAAATATCAACACGGGAATTTTAACTTTCATGGTCATTTAACTGAAATGTGTGTCTATTATACACCCAGTGTTATGCAGGCCATTTCCGGGTTAATGCGACCATTTCTGCATCCAGACGTTTTGAATAAAATAGTACTAATCAGCAAAAACGATAGTAAACAAATACTACACACCCTTCTCCAACAAAAATAATAATAATATGACAAATAGTATAGATATTGCGGTTCAGTAAAGACATATGGAGATTAGCATCACGAATGTAGGTAAAGCCGAACAATTCGCTCAATTATTTCAACATATTCGATTATTTACAGAACATGTTAATTTATCATTCGAAAAGGACCGCATGTTCATGCAATCTATGGATTCCGCGCGTATATCCGTATTTGAATTAGTATTACCGTCTACATGGTTTGATACATATACGTTGACTGCGGATGCATCTATTACAATTGGGTTGAATGTATCTATGTTATTCAAGATATTAAACACGCGTGATAAAATTCAGGAAATATTTCTCAAACTGACTACAATCGAAAGTGATACATTGTTTGTCGACTTTACCTGTAATAATAAATCGGTTTTTGATAAACGGTTTGAATTGCCATTAATGGATATTGACTGTGAAGTTATGCAAATACCTGAAACAAATAGTGATGCGGACCTGTCCATTAACTCGGGGGTGTTTTCCAGTCTGGTAAATCAACTCAAACTATTTGGGGAAACACTTGAAATACAATGTACCGAAGAAAAAATAACTATGCATTCTATTAGTCATGAAACCGGTAAAATGACGGTAGATATCGATATTGATGACCTAACCGCCTACTCCATTACAGAAGGGGAAATCATGAAATTATCATTTGGATTGACTATGTTACACAATATTTGCATGTATAGTAAGCTTTCAACCGAAATAGACATTTGTTTAACTGCTAACTTCCCAATGAAGATTGTATATGCGCTGGGAGATAATAATGCGGCATTTACGTTTTATTTAGCACCTAAAATAAACGAAGACGACAACTAATGTATCTTCGTAACAGACATGAGAATACAAAATATGTACTTTATATAGTAGATATTTTATGAATGCCTTTTTTCACATGTTTATATTTGTATTGATTCTATTTATTTACATGCATCTCGTTCATCAATATAAAAAAAGCGAGGATATGGAAATCTATGAGATGGATTATGTATCGAATTCTCAATTACATGATGTATGTAATGTCAAACAACCGGTGTTGTTTCAATACAGAGATGTTAATCCTGACTTCTTTGAGGATTTAGACCATGAACATTTAGATATACTGAATTCACATGATGTCAAAATAAAAGACATTCGAGATTATTACAAAGATGTTGATTCGGTTGATTATACTGTGATGCCATATCGCAGTGCAGAAACGCTTATGAACAGTGATACCAAATCTTCCTATTTTACGGAGAATAATTTTAACATTGTCGATGATGCCGGTTTATTAAAAACATTTCAAAGTAATGACACCTATTTAAAACCACCATTAACTGTGGTTACTAAATATGATATATTAACCGGATCGAAAGAAGTGCATACTCCGTTGCGATATCACACAAATGAACGTTATATGTTATGCGTTATGTCCGGGAAAATTACCGTCAAAATGACTCCATGGAAGAGTTGCAAATATTTGTACCCGAATAAAGATTATGATATGTATGAGTTTTGGTCGCCAGTGAATGTATGGAAACCCCAGCGCAAATATTTTAACGAAATGGATAAAATGAAGTGTCTCGAGTTTGATGTAAATGCCGGACATGTTTTATGTATCCCGCCTTATTGGTGGTATAGCATTAAGTATGACAAAAACCCCGAAACGGTATTAACCAGCTTTACCTATAACACAGCGATGAACTGCATCGCCAACATTCCGGATACGAGCCTGTATTTTATGCAACAGCAAAATATAAAAACTCGCGTATCAAAAACGATTACAGCGTGTGATGATATGACCACGTCAACCGACGCGGAATGTGCAATCACTACACCCGTAGAGACGGATACTTCTATTAGTATCGACTAATTATTAAAATATGACTGTGTATCGAGTACTATTTTATTGTTATTTTTAGGTTATATGGTAAGATATAAGTGTCCCACAATTATTAAGATCCCACATAAAATATAAATTACAAAAAGTAAATTTGTTTTTGTATTATCAGAAATAGGACATTCTGAAAATGTCCATTTTTCGAAAGTGGAGCCATAAGTTTTTTCAGAAAAGTGCAAAAAACGGGTCAAAGCATAATGCAGTAAACGCGAAATAAATAAAGTTGGATTGGCTGCAACCGAAAAAATAATAATTTTATCTCGGTCATTTAGGCGTTTTTTATTGTACTCTATTATAGAGTACATATGGATACAAAAAAAACGCAAAAAAACGCAAAACAATATATATGTGATAAATGTGACTTTAGATGCAGCAATAAATATGATTTCAATCGACATCTCATCACCGGTAAACATAAAAGAATACATGAGAATACACGAAAAACGCATTCTACTGTATATCAGTGCGATAACTGTAGTAATATTTATTCATTTCACTCGGGGTTATGGAAACATAAACAAAAATGCGGTAAACGAAATACAGATGGTGTCGGTGATTCTGATAGTTTATTTTCAGACACCGGAATGGTTGTTACGCTAATCAAGCAAAATAATGAATTCAAACAAATGATGTTGGACCAATCTAAACAAATGATTGAGATTGCAAAAACAACACATATTGTAAATAATACGACTAATCATAATAATAACCAGCGGTTCAATATCAACGTTTTCCTCAATGATACCTGCAAAGATGCTATGAGTATTACTGACTTCATGCGAACGATCGATGTAAAGAATGATGAGTTGGAGTACATTGGTCATCACGGATATGTAAACGGGATGACCAAGATGATTATGGATCGACTGAAGAATATGGATGTAACGAAACGCCCTATACATTGTACTGATATCAAACGTGAAACTATGTATATCAAGGAAGACGGAGGATGGTGTAAAGACACAGAGGAATTATCGAAGTTACGTAAAATACTGAGCCGTATCTCCATGAACAATTACAGATCAGTTCCCAATTGGCGGAATTCTCATCCAGAATGTGAGGTTGTTGCGAGTCGCACGTACGATTTCTGTTACAAAATGATGCAAGCAATATTGGGCAACGTGGAGGATGAACAAATCAGGTTGGATAACAAAATCATTAAAACGATGGCGAAAACGTTGTTTGTAAATAAAATAACAGCATAGTTCCCACTAAATATAAACCCACACAATTTATAAAGAGTTCCCACTATTTATAAATCCCACATAATAAATAAATTACAAAAAGTAAATTTGTTTTTGTATTATCAGAAATAGGACATTCTGAAAATGTCCATTTTTCGAAAGTGGAGCCATAAGTTTTTTCAGAAA
>Ga0307998_1001669_pt1 | contig 11808 bp, 17 predicted proteins | sample Davwhametageno37_FD_203147 | JGI IMG/M metagenome (GOLD analysis project Ga0307998, IMG submission 203147) | Marine microbial communities from Davis Island wharf, Antarctic Ocean - #37 | ecosystem: Environmental > Aquatic > Marine > Unclassified | place: Antarctic Ocean: Davis Island wharf...
AGATGGGTAACATATTGTCTAATGATATTATTCCTCCATTAAATTCCGATTTTATATGACCTGCTTGAAAGGTCATATAATTTGTAAGGGGTGTTATCTTGTTCTTATTACAACAAAAACATTTCCCGATTAGAGTATCACCAACATACTTTTCCCATAGTTTAAATCTTATTTCAGGAGAGATTTTTTTCTTTTTTGGTTTATCGTTTCTAACTAAAACAGATTTACAAGTATTCATAATATATAAATTGTTATTAGTTCTTTAAATTGTCTTGTCATTCGTTTTAATTATCATATCATTTTTAATATGTCAAATACCTTTTTCTTATCGTTATTAAATCTATCATTCGTTATTAAACTCTGCAGTTTAAATGAACCGAATCCCAGACCAAGACCCACAAAAATACCTGAAAATATTTGAAACAGTGTGTGACAGTTCGTTAAATATCTCGAAATACCCGTTGTCACAATCATAAACGAACCCAACATCAATAAGTTTTTATTAAATACTCCTTCTGACTTTAATAATAATAATACCGAAGTCATTAACATCGTTATATCTGTCATATGTCCACTTATTATACCTCCTGTTGTCGGTTTGCCACCACAACTAAATAGATTGCAATCGTAACCACCCTTAGGACGAGTACCAAGACTTGACCCACTAAATAGTTTTTTTGGATAAAATAATAATAAAGATTTTGATATCATTGTGAAAAACAAAACAAGAGTGAAAGTGTTATTAAACACTATTGATGTTAATATAATGAAGTATGCAATCGATAACTCAGAACTACTAAAAACATTTAATACAAATCGAAAAATACCTGATGTCATATAATAAATGCAAACATTTAAATATTGTTTTAAATGTTACTTGAAAATTGTTTGAAAATTGAACTCATATTATAATAATAAATATAGGTATTACAATATGACTTATCTTGATAAATTACCTACCGAACTATATAATTATATTATATGGATGTCTGTTGGAGCTTTGGATTTAGATACTTATAATAAAAAAAAAGATACAATTATCCAGTTAGCCCATTACAAATATGTTAAGAATACAGGAGTTCAGTTAGATATAACTTACGATCGTTTATGCTTGTATAATATCACATCATACAGCAAAACTCCTGAATTAGAGTTTCAAGGAGAACATTATTTATACGCAGACAGACTTCCAAGAAGTCATTTATCCGGTGAATTGTGGAATAATTATTTACTAAACAACCAATCTTACTTGCCACCGAACGATAAATGGCCAAACCATATTGATTGGACATTTAACTTGTTATAATTGTTTCCATTATTAAATATTAGTGCCTTTTTTTTCCGCTTAATGACTGGAATACAGGTTATGATATCTTCTTTCTTTCTATTGGGGAAAGAGTGAACTTAATTAAATAGTATATTATAATCATCGTAAATACAAGATAGATATAAGCCTCTGTATGCCAAACATCTGGGTGGAAAATATGTAAATTGTGGTTAGACATTATGTGTTGTTTGTTGTTTGTTGTTTGTTGAATAACCAATGTTCTCGACACACTTCAATTTTCAATCAACAAAACACTTTATCTTGTAACAATTGTTACCGTATAAAATTTAGTGCCTTTTTTTACGCTTGCTTTTGCGTCTTTTACGCTTGCTTTTGCGTCTTTTACGCTTGCTTTTACGGTTGGTTTTACGGGTTTTTCGTCTTTTAGTTCTTTTGCGCTTTTTGGTTCTTTTACCACCCTTTATCTTTTTCTTCTTTTTCTTCTTTTTCTTCTTTTTCTTCCAGGGGCTTGTTGGGGTTGTGTCACACGTTTCGTTGGTGAAAAATTCGACTCGAGCAGCAATGCCAGCTGCCTTTTTATTGGGGGCCTCAGCTATATCTTCAGCCTGTTTTCCCAACTCAAGCGCTCTACTAACAAATCCACGATATAACTTTTCTTTATCTTTGTCTATACTTTTACCATCTTCACTTATGAGAGGTTGGCTAAATTTTATTTTATAAAATAAATCATCTAGCCTAGCCTGTGAAATATTAGGAGGAAATGGAAGAATTGCTGGACCCAAACCATCTGTATCATCTTGATAACCTTGTCCAACACCATACATAACCAATTCTTCAAATAAAAGTTTATCTGGTGCTTTTTGAGTAAATGGTTTTGCTGTAAGAGTTTTTTCATTTATTACATTGTTATCCCATGTCATTCTCCTCGTGTTCGTACCGCTCGCGAGTCTACCTTTGCCGTCTAATTTACCACCACGTACCAAATTGTCATCACCTACTTTACTTTTAATAACGTCGGCAAGATGTCCTGTTTGTCTATCCCCTCCTAATACAACTATTACTTGTTCATAACACTCTTGTAATGCCGCTATAGCAGCATAAGGTCCGTTATATTTCAAAGGAAGAGTTGCACAATCTATAATTGTTATCAAATCGTCCGAACCACCGACTTGTTCATATATTAAATTACGTTTATCACCCGAATCTAATGGATTCTCCTTGTATTTTGGCATACCAAAGTCATAATCAGGACCACCCGTATGTGATACAAATACATATACATTTGGTGGTCCGGTGTGGGGTTGACTACTACTGCTGCTTTTCCCAACATGCTCTTCTTCATCTTGTTTCGACAACTGACACATGTTGTTAAATAAAGAGAGGTGACCTTTATGACAAGGTTGAAATCTACCATATGTCATATAACACACTCGTTGTTTTTCGTCAAATGGAAGTTTTATACTCCCCAAACCATTAAACCCAACAGGAACAGGATTTGACACATATTCCATTAGTTTGTTATGATTATCTATTTGTTCTTGTGTTGGTTGTACTATACTAGCCATATATATTATCGTTTATTATAATATCCCCACCTCACTGGAAGATTTGGTGGTTTTTTACCTGGTGGTCCGAACCATATTGGTTTTCGGATTGGTTTTCGGATTGGTTTTATTGGAGAGAAATTATAGAACGCAATTAACCCCACTAAACTAAATACAACTAATAATAGCTTCATTTATTATTAGTTGTTATTATTAATATAAAGGACTGTAATATATGACGATATTAGGTTAGTAATTTTAACTCTTTGTTTGTTACCATTAGTGTTTCAAATTCTTCGAAAAAATCTACTTTCTTTTCATTTAACATTTTATCCACCGTTGTTATAGACCAAGGTCTTAAGGTTTTATCCTTCATTATTTTTGACAGCAAATATACAGCCAAGTGTTTATCAAGTTCATCGTCGTTTAGTTCTTTATATTTTATTTTAAATTGATTATAAAGATGCATATAGGTTACCGAACACTTAATTTCAGTCCAATTTGACATATGTTTATCAAAGAACCGTTTGAATTCCTCGTTCTCCATTAAAACACATAAATCTTGGAAGAAATCGTTGTTTTCCAGCTTCCTTTTTCCCTCTTTTAAAGCTGTGCTGTGTGCTGTTAGTACATTCATATAATTATTATTGATTATTTCTCTCCAAATTCTTTTTCTAAAAAATAAAATGGAGAGATAATTCTTAATTGGTTATTGTTTTTTATATATAATCGTTATACAAATGGATGTTTTTACAAAAAATAATAATATAACAAGGAAATATAGTCTTATTCTACTTGAATCAAAGGATAAATGGGAAGAGAAAAGACAGAGTATTAGTAATAAAATAAGATTGAAAAGTAACGAACTTTTACAGCGTAATTTAGAACATAATAGTATTCAAGAAAAGAAGGAGAAAGCCCAAATCATGAAAGACTATGCTGTAGAGATAACGGAGAATATCAAAAAATTGAATGTATAATTATGAAAGTTTGTCCGTCTTTAGTGTATCAACAAATTTAAAAAAAGCTACATACTGTAGATATAAGGGATAATATATAATAATAATCTGAATTATTATATATTTTATCTTTCATAAAAAAATAAATGGAGAGAAAATTAATTATTATCTTTACTTTTTTCTTTTTTTTCTACTCTTAACGCGATGTTTTCTGCGTTTTTTAAGTGTTTTTCTCCTTTTTTACGTCCACCTTCGTATTTTGGTAAGTCGACTTCGTTTAGTATTAAAGCACTTCTAAGGTTTCCATTTTCATTGTTACAATTTGATAAATGTCGGTGACAGATTGTAAGTTGTTGTTGTGTATGTGATAAGCGTTGTCGACAAGTTTTCAACGCCTCTTTGTATTTTTCTACCGTCGTTCTGGCAATCGTCATACCTGCCTTATATCTTTCCAGTTCGGCTTCTAAATACGCTTCTTGGGTTTGTTGTGGTTCAACCGTCGAATGATTTACAAGGTCCATTATAGTATAATACTTTATAAAAATTTAAACTGGTAAGGCTTCGACATGATAACAAAATAAAAGTGAATCGTATGGTAACGGTGGAACATTAGGCTCTTGTGGTATAAAGCACCGTGCGAAATATATATTTCCATAATACTCAGGTTTGTGAGCAGATTTTCGGGTAGATGTGAATTGAGACTTTCCTTCTTTGGGTTGGGTTCTTGAATGCCAAATTTTCCCGTGACAACACGACGAACAACTTTCATTACCATCTCGACGATATCGTTTACAATTGCATCTTTTAAATTCACAGTTAAACCTTACAGGCATTTATATATTAGTGATATATTACCACCCAACATATGAGATTTGTTTATATGATAAAAGTCCAAGACAATGTAAGAAATCCTTTTTAGAAAAGTCGTTGATCAGTAATAAATTATTAATATCGAAAATTTGCTGTGTATTTAAATTACCCTCTTCCCACGTTGTAAAACCAGATAATTTTGTGAGAGCTAATTCTAACCATTTTTTATAAAATTCTTGTGGATATTTATTACTATACTTGATAATAAGCTCATCTTTACTATTTTCCATTATATATAATTAATAAATGGATGTTTAAATGGTTTTCTAAAGTCACAAGATTTTAAGTAAATTAATAATATCGGAAAATTGAAGTCGGAAATGAGGTGTTATAATTATGTATTAAAACATAATGGATATTCTTACAAGTAATAACACAACCACCCGAAAATTTACCATCGCTCTTCAAGAGTCTAATGATAAATGGAATTCTTTGAGGAAATTGCTTCGTGATAAAATCGCACAAACAGCGAGACAACAAGCAAGTCGTATGTTAGAAGATGATGAAGATATTGGTAATCCAGCACAAATGTGTGAGGAACTATCTGTGCTTAGATTAGAATATACCGAAATTACAGTCCAAGAAAAGGAAGACAAAGAAAAAATTATGAAAGATTATACAGATGAAACAATTAGTAATATGGGAAACCCATCTTTAAAAGGTGACGACGCGATTAAACTGAGAATCTATGAGAAATATATTCAACTGCCTATGACTTCTTGGGATCTACCCAAAAGTGGTGTTCTTTGGCCACGCAGTTGGCATTGGGGTCACGTCCAATCACCTGCAACAGGTCCATTATGGCTTGATAATATCCGACATACAATTAATACAAAAATTGTAGAGGAGAAAGCGAAGTAAATAAAAGAATCTTAATAAATATTTTACATTATTAAATATTTTTTATTAAAAGTGCACTGGCGAATCTAAGCCGATTCGCGTCCGACCAAGCACCAAAACAAAGCCAAGCCAGTCTACCCGACAATCTACCCCCCAAAGGGCCTCTGAAATCGGTAACAAACCACGGCGGAGGTAGCAAAACACTACCTCATATACTTACAATTAACACTACAATTAACACTACAATTAACACTACAATTAACACTACAATATACGACATTAACTACTATTAATAAACTTAAAGCTTGACAAATTATATATATAAATGATAAAATCACACCAATCCTCACTCTTACGACATTTATTTTTTCCTAAAAGAAAATCAAATAAAGTCTCTCCATTTATTATTTTAGAGACTACAAAAATAAGTAAAAATAAGAAAATATATAAAAAAAAGGCATACAAGGTACGCTAATATCTTAAATCATTCTTTTTAAATCATTCCTTTAAAAATTGTCAATTGTAGCATGTGAGATGAATTGAATACAGTAGGTTCTCACATCAATTGGTATATTATCTGGTAGCATCGAGTAGTATATAATACTTTGGTCCTGACACATTTTTTTCATTTTTTTACAATTATTTTTAAAGCTATTTATATAATTCAGCTCTTTAACTTTTAGTTCAATACCGAAGTAATTCATTTTCTCGTGTCTATCAAGTTCTTTAATAAACTCACATGATTTTTTGTAAGCCACATTCCAAAATTGGACCCATTCCAAATCGTCTTTGAGATAATCATACATTCTAATAATTTTTAAGAATAGTGGTCTCACAGCCTTTACTTTTTCATATAGACTATTTTTTCGTGCCAACATTATATTCGTTTTTCTCTGTGCTTTCCTTATTGAAGAAACTAATATATCTTTTTGGGTTTTTGATTTATTCATATTATAGTTGTTTATAATCATCCATTATTCATAAAAAAACACTTCAATTTTCTATGTATTTAATCCTTGGACCTTGACAATCGCTAATGGACTTTAAACACAGTATAATTATATACCCAGTAATCAAGGTTTTATAGGACCTCTGCAATCTACCCCACAATCTACCCGCCAATCTACCCCCTAAGCGACCTCTGAAATCGGTCGCAAACCACGCTATAGGAGGTAGTCAAATACTACTGTAAATGGTTCTGTAAATGGTTCTGTAAATGGTTCTGTAGATTGTACTGTAAATGGTTCTGTAAATGGTTCTGTAGATTGTACTGTAAATGGTTCTGTAAATGGTTCTGTAGATTGTACTGTAAATGGTTCTGTAGATTGTACTGTAAATGGTTCTGTAGATTGTACTGTAAATTTAGAAATAATATAAATGTATTATATAAATGTGGAGAAAAAGACAAGCACAAGCAAGTGACCAACAATCATGGAGAGCCTTAGGAACAGATTCGGCTTTATGGAAAGGAATTGAGAAAAACTCGGGAAATGTTAAAACAGCTTTAGGTAGCGGCACAACCAGCGGAATTGTAACCGGACTTAAATTTACCAACCCTAGTGAAAGTGATTTGAACTTAGGCGATTCTAACAGAATTGTTTATGTATCTGACCCACATAAATCCAACCTGGATACAGCGACAAAAACACAAACAACACCAGGCACTCTTACAGGTAATGGGTTTACTGGTGCCAATTTTATCCACCCAGACGATGGTGGTATTGACTCTGAAACTCTAATCGTCGTAGTCGATGGAACTTCAGCTTCATATACAATAGAATACGATTGTACAACTCGTTCACAGAGTGTGACAAGACTCAACGGTTATCTTTCAGCTGTTGCAACTGTAACGCAAGTTGATGGTGTTCTTGTTATTACATCAAAAAGTACCGGCACTAGCAGTTCTGTTTCAATTACAACAGTTGGTTCAGGTGCTAATGCTTTGGCTTTATTTGGCACATTACCTGTGAGTGATACAGGAACTGAAACATATCCTGTTTATGTTGACAATGGGAAAGATTTAGTTTTTAATGTGTCAAATTTTTTGACATGGGGTGTACAACCTACACCACCAGAAATAAGATATACTGTTATTAATGGTGGAAGTGGGTATAAAGTTGGCGAAACACTTTTTCTTGACGCAAATAGAATATCATCTGTCGCAGCACCCAGTAATATTACGGTGACAGTCACATCTGTAACCGACACCAAGATACCACCAGGTCGCTTTTAACTGTGCAATCTAACTATATATATAATTATACCTAATTATACATATCGATGTAACAAAATATACTGTAAGAACCTCTGAAATGGGTGGCAAACTAAGGACTTACCTATTGAACCATCTTTGGTTTTTTTTTATTAAATATCTTAAATCTTTTTCACACTTGTCAACAATCCTTTTATTTTCCTTTTCTACAGGATTGAGTATTGGCTTTGGTTTTAGCACAACCTTCGCGAATCTTCTTACTTTTGATAACATATGATTAATTGTAATAATATAATTTTATATACATTTTTTCAATTTTAAATAAAATACTTGGAGAGACTTTATCATTAAAATCTTTATTATCTCTTCATACACACTAATATATTGTGTAAATCTGTTGTTTTTTTAATAAAAGAAAAATAAATAAAGTCTCTCCAATTATATTTTTATAGACTACAAAAATATAAGATAATCTATAAAAAAAAGATTGTTACACACTATTAATGCACGTGTATGGATTTAATCAAATACAATTCGTGTTCCTTTGTGGTGGTATTGTACAGTTGAATATTGTTAATCCACGATTTAACAGGGTTCTTGCGCAAACCGCTCACACAGTATCTTCGACACCACCTGCCTTGGTCTTTCACATATCCTTGTATATTCAAACTATTGCGATAAAAACCACCCTTGTAAAATTCTTCATTTAGTTTTTTCAAATTATCTTTAAAATTATTCATATAAGTTGGATCAAATGAAAATATAAGAAGCTGCAGTTCATCGGGTAAATTGTAAAAGTAATCTGTCATAATACATATAATACTACTAACTTGTAAGTCCTTTTCTCAATAAAAAGGACTAAGCCCCTTTTTTATTGATTTTTCCTATTTTAAAACATCCCACAATGTAGTTTTATTGAATAATTTTATAGCGTTACCTTTTTTAGGCTTTTTTTTACGAACGAAATTATTTTTTTTTCTGGATTTGAATGTTCTGTCAGTCTCTCCATCTATGCGTTGGTAGTAATAATTTCTCTCCTCATATAACCCGTATCCTTCTGGAATTTGATTTTTCATTTTTAGATTTATTTTTTCACCAATTGGATTGCGACCAGATTTTCTATCAGCAAACCTATAATTGCAATGAATCCTAAATATTTTTTCACCGTTTTCAACATCATCGTCGTGGACGCATAGAATTGGGGCAAATGACAGCATTCTCTTTGTCATTTTTATTAAACGATACATAGTAGTGAGAGTGAAATGTTGCACGTGATAAACATTTGTAGATGGACCGAATTTCATATCGGACCGAACATAAATTTTACCGATTTTCCAGTGGGTGTGGTATTTCCCGATTCCTAGAAACTGTAAAATACTGTCCCATAAAAGGGTGGTATAGTAGTAACCGCCGTAACGGATGAAACTTATTTGTTGTTGAGATTTTGGCATGGTTTTAATAATTTAACCATGTCAGAATCAGAAAAAATCAATTTTGAAAAAAAAGGACTTCTATATACAGCTTGCCTTGTTATTTTTAGTTTTTTTTATTTTTTTTATTTTTTTTATTTTTTATTTTTTTTTAACATCTTACACTTTGGGGGGAGAATTTAACATCAAATTTCTTACGACGTTCCATCTCTTTACCTAAGGCTTCAGTAGCTTTAGCTGAACGAATCACATGTTTATTGTGTCGTTTATCAATAACCCATTTCTTTTTCAAATCAGATCTGCTTTTTTTAAGAGACCTTTTGAAGTTTGAATGAGATTTCTTTTTAATCGACATGTTTTTTCTACGAGTTTTTGAAGCTTGTCGAATATCTTTTACGATTAAACTGATTGGATTCACTACAGCTTTAACCACTTTTACAGCTTTAACCACTTTTACAGCTTTAACCGCTCTAACCGCTTTTACAGCTAATCCAGTTGGAAATCGCTCTTTAAATAAGACAATTGATTCTTTTGGCCAATTTGTCACATTAACCATATAAACCTTACGAGATTCTTTATTGATAGCAATTCTAATGAAATGACCGTTGAGACCTTTAATGTCTTCTTTCGCGTCAGTTGTGAAACGCCGTTTCGTATGCTCTTTAGGGGAGTAACTGGGGCTTTTAACAAATTTTAACGGTGTTTCAACCTTTTCATAGTGTTGATGTATCTTTTTGGCAATTGATGCTAATTCAACAGCGACAGCAGCAGATGCTCTCATACGATTGATAGCCTCTAATTTAGAACGACGAGGTTCAGTTGGATGAACTACTGGATCATTCATAGCTTTAGTTAATTGTTCGATGGTATAAGTTGACATTATGAGTATTTTATTAAGTGTTTGTGTTTGAATAATTATAGTTTTGTCAGAATCAGAAAACTTCAATTTTCTGATTATTATAAAACACAAGTAAATTAAACACAAGTAAATTAAACACAAGTAAATTAACACAAGTAACATATTCTCCAAGCATCAGAAAATTGAAGTTTTCTGATTCTGACAAAACTATAATTATTCAAACACAAACAAACACTTAAATTAATTTAAAACAATCAAAATGTCAGCAACTACTCTTATGCAAATTATGAACAAATCAGCTCTTAGAGCTATTCTTACCACATTTGGTAATCGTTTAGGCGACGAATTAGGCGATTCTTGTCCAAAAGATACTTTTCAAGCCGCTTTAGACATATGTCTTCTCGAATTGCCAGTTCAACGAGCTAAAAAAACACTCTCAACCCCAAGAGGTCCAAGTAAAGCTTCCTTAAAATTAGCTAATCGTTTGGCAGAGCTTATTGAACTCGGTGGTGAAGAGCCAGAAGAGGGTTATGGTCTTAAAGAACTCAATATGCAAATAACCGTTCTTAAAAATCTTAAAAAAGATGAAGCTAAACTCCTTGTAAAAGAGGCCAAAGCACAAGCTAAACTTAAATTGTCCGAGGAGAAAAAAGCTAATAAACTTACTAAAAAAATTAACTCTCCTAAGGGTAAAGATTACACCATTAGATGTTTCCCTTGTGGAGATAACGCCGAAAGAGAAGATTTCAGAGGTATCAATCTTAGTTACACCAGAGTTTCCATTCACAAGGAAACACGACAAGTTACTAAAAAAAATCCTGAAAATTGGACTGAGGCAGCTAACGCACGCTTCCTTATTCAATTCCCTAATGGACTCGATGTCAAATCACCCAAAAAAGTTAAAAAAACTAAAATTACTAAAAAAATTAAAAAGGTTTCCGCAGAGCAAAAACTTAGTAACGAGCAAGCCGCTCTCATCGCTGCCATGACAAATGAAGCCGCAAAAGACACTCTTAAAGAATCCAAAATCAAAAAAAAAATTGTTAAAAAAGTTGAACAAAAAGTTGAACAAAAAGTTGAACAAGTTGTAGTTGAGGTTGAGGAAGAAGTTGAGGAAGAAGTTGAGGAAGAAGTTGAGGAACAAGTTGAGGAACAAGTTGAGGAACAAGTTGAAGAAGAGCTCGAACTTATTGAAGAAGAAATTGAAGAAGAGCCCGAATTTCCAGATGAGGACGATATTGAAGAATTTGAACACGAACTCCTCGAAGTGTATAGCGCTACCGAATTCTGGATTGAAGAAGCTAAAGGTATCGTTTGGGATGAAGATAAACAGTATGTTGGTAAATACAACCCAGTTACAAATGTTTTAGTTGTAGATGACACATACGAACCAGAGGAAGAATAAAAAATCAAAAAATTAAAAAAAATTAAAAAGTTATAAAAAAAAATAAAAAAAAAAGTTATAAATAGAGCTTATAAATATAACACGATTATAATAGTATAAGTTAAAAATATAACAAACCTTTTTTTTACACAGTCCAATCTAACCCGCGAGGTGTCCTCGCGGTCACCCACGATGACCACAGGCACCACGGCACAAGCACTCTGAAATCGCACGCAAACTATGCCATTATACACTTGAGGCTTGCTTAAAAAGGAAAAAACATTCAAAAACTAAACATTCAAAAACTTATTATAGATTATCTTTTGTGTTACTCGCACTTGAATCTGTTGGTAGATAATCATTTTCATCTGGATTATAATTTGGTGTTTCTTCAATCTTTCGTTCTTGCATTCCACGACGCT
>Ga0307998_1001670_pt1 | contig 11799 bp, 12 predicted proteins | sample Davwhametageno37_FD_203147 | JGI IMG/M metagenome (GOLD analysis project Ga0307998, IMG submission 203147) | Marine microbial communities from Davis Island wharf, Antarctic Ocean - #37 | ecosystem: Environmental > Aquatic > Marine > Unclassified | place: Antarctic Ocean: Davis Island wharf...
AAAGAATTGCAAGAACAGCCGCTCCTAGGGCAATTTGAACTACAGATAATTCAGTTATTGACATATTTCCTCCAATTTAAGGGTATTTCAACTTAAAGGTCTTTTAAACCTCTAGAAGTAAAAAAAAGTGAGATTATACCTTCTTTAATAATAACTATAAAATATATTTATGCTGGTTGATAAAATGTATTAGAGGTATTAGTTTTTTAAAACCATCATAAAGCTAATAAAAATTAAAAGGCATGCAAACCCTCTTCGAATATTTTTATCTGAAGTTTTCTGAAGCCAGTCAGCAGAAAAATTAATAAAGATTAAGCTTGGAAGGGTTAAAAATATTATAGCTGGTATATAAATCGGTCCTAACATTGATACAGCGCTATCAGATGAGCTAAGACACCAGGATAAAAGTAATGTAATAGATGAGCATAACCCAATAAATAAACCGAGACAGCTTGCGATTCCAATAGCTAACTTCATAGAAATTCCTTTTGAGGTTAGGTAGGGAACAAATAACGTACCACCTCCAATGCCAATCAATCCAGAAAGTGATGCAAAACATAATCCAATTAAATTACTATAATTAAAATGTACAGGTATTTTTTTATGAGATGCATTACTTAAAAATAAAATTTTATACGCAGCAAAAAATAAATATAGTATGAATATGTATCTAATAAGGTCTATTGGGAGTTGTGATAGGTAAAATCCTATTAACAATGAGCCTATAACTACCCCAAAAACAAATTTTTTAACAATCCCCCAATCAATATTTTTATTTAAATGATGTGAAACAGTAGAAACCAAACCACTAATAATTATTGAAGCTAAGGAGCTTGCAATCCCTGATATTAATGCCTGATTAAAGGAGTAGTCATGAAAGCCCATTAAGGTATAAGTAATAACGGGAACAATTATCAGTCCCCCACCAACTCCAAACATCCCAATAAGAACCCCAATAAAACTCCCTACTGTCATTAGAATAAAATACTCAATCATCCTTAGTCTTGATTAGTTTATTTAAGGTAGTTTTTAGGGGGGAATCATTAATTGACCCAACCAAATTGCGAAGTTTTTTTATTGGGTAGCCAGACTTGGCTCTTAATTTTTTATCAATTTTTGTATTTTGAATGATAATTCGCACTTTAATTTTATTAAAAATTTTTTTTTGCTCTGAATTTTTATTGATTGCATCAAGAATTTTATTTTCTTGAAGCTTCAACTTATGTGCTACAGCATTAGATTTTACTTCGATGATGAGAGTCTTTCCAATCTGATTTTTTATACGAACCAATGAGGCCAAATCATCTGGAATAAAGAAAGACATTTTTTTTTCAAGTAATTCAAGGCGTTTTTTTCTTTTACTTATCTCTAAAAAAAAACTGTTCACAAATAACTTTTTGATTGGTTCCATACTATAATGCTACCTTATTTTTAAAATATTTATGCTCTATGAAGATACTTTTTCTAGGTAAGAATCTAACAAAAACAAAAGTGGTTAGTGCTAATGCCCTAATGTTGATTTTAATTATTTTTTTGTGTTTAAATATTGCTCTTACTTATTTTTATGTTCATTACAATAATGAAAAGCTGAATAAAGTCTACGGAGAAAATTCAATCAACTCAGAAATCTTTATAAGTGAAGCGAAATTAGATTATGAAAATGAATTGCGTGTTTATGTTGACCAAATGGGCGAATTATATGCCCGAATAATGCATATTGATAGCCAGACAGAAAGACTTCAAATGATTCTAAAAAAACAGATAGTTGGTAAGGAAAAAATACCAAAACTTAATGAAAAAAAGGAAAAAATAAGCGGAGAGACTTTTAGAGATTTAAATTATACAAGCAAGAAACTTAAAAAAGAAATTGAAAAATTATTGTTAAAAATAGAAGTTCGTGAAGATCTTTACAATACTATGGAATCAATTTTGCTAAAAGATTCAGTTTTAAAAGATACACTTCCATCTCTTAAGCCTGTTAATATACCCTGCTGTTCATCAAACTACGGATGGCGAAATGACCCAATCCTCGGGAAACGAGCATTTCATAAAGGGTTGGATTTCTCAGCTGCGCACGGTGAGCAGATTAGAGCTACTGCAAGTGGTATCGTTATTAAGGCAAAGCATGCTGGACATTACGGTAAATACGTAATAATACAGCATGGTGGTGGTCTCGAAACACGATATGCCCACGCCTCGAAACTTCTTGTGAAGGTAGGTGACCTAGTAACTAAGGGAGAAGTTATCGCATTAGTTGGAAATACAGGTCGGTCAACAGGGCCTCATTTGCATTATGAAATAAGACTTGATAGTAATCCATTAGACCCACGTAAATATTTAAAAAAATAAAATTATGTTAAAAAAATTCATACAAAATATATTCGGAAGCCGTAATCAGAGACTTTTAAAAGAGTATTCAAAAAAAGTAAATCAGATTAATGCACTTGAACCTTCAATCAAGAAACTTAAGGATATAGACTTCAAGAGAAAAACTAATGAGTTTAAAGAGCGATTAAAAAAAGGCGCAACATTAGATGAATTATTAATTGAAATTTTTGCATATGCACGTGAGGCTAGTGTTCGTTCATTAGGTATGCGTCATTTTGATGAACAATTGATGGGCGCTATAGCGCTTCATGAAGGTAAAATTTCGGAAATGCGAACAGGTGAAGGTAAGACGCTTGTTGCAACATTATCAGTTTATTTAAATGCCCTATCTGGAAAAGGAGTTCATCTAGTTACAGTTAATGATTATTTAGCAAAAAGAGATGCTGAGTGGATGGGAAAACTTTATAAATTTTTAGGTTTAAGTGTAGGAATTAACCTATCAAGAATGTCCGTTGAAGAAAAAAAATTAGCATATGAAGCAGATATTACATATGGAACTAACAATGAATTTGGCTTTGATTATTTAAGAGATAATATGGTCTATAGTAATGGTGAGCGGGTCCAGCGACCCCTTCATTATGCTGTTGTTGATGAAGTTGATTCTATTCTTATTGATGAGGCTAGAACTCCATTAATTATCTCTGGTCAAGCTGAAGATAATATTGATTTGTATGAAAAAATTAATAAGATTGTTCCTAGTTTGACTCGTCAGGAAACTGAAGAAGGTGAGGGTGATTTTTGGCTTGATGAAAAAGGTCACCAAGCGATTCTTTCAGAAGAAGGACACGAGAAAACAGAGGCCTTGCTTGTAAAGTTAGGCGCCCTTGGTAAAGACTCCAATCTTTATGAAGCAGCTAATATAATTTTAATTCAACATGTGAGTTCTGCCTTAAGGGCACATTTCTTGTTTACTAAAGATAAGGATTATGTTGTTAAGGATAATGTAATCACAATTGTAGATGAATTTACAGGAAGAATGATGCCTGGAAGAAGGTGGTCAAATGGTCTCCATCAAGCAGTTGAGGCAAAAGAAGGTGTTAAAATTCAGAGAGAGAATTCGACGCTTGCCAGTATAACTTTTCAAAATTATTTCCGCATGTATTCGAAGCTTTCAGGAATGACTGGGACAGCCGATACAGAAGCATTTGAATTCAACCAAATTTATGGGCTAGAGACCATTATTATTCCTCCGCATCGACCAACCGTGCGCATAGATAAAATGGATAAAATATACCGAACGTCAGATGAAAAATTTAAAGCTGTTGTTGAGGACATTCAAGACTGTTATAAGCGATTACAACCAGTCCTGGTGGGAACAACCTCTATTGAAAATTCTGAGTTAGTTGCAAAGATACTAACTAAAGCTAAATTAAAACATAATGTGTTAAATGCAAAACAGCATGAAAAAGAAGCATATATTATCGCTCAAGCAGGGCAGCCAGGCATGATAACTATTGCCACAAATATGGCTGGTCGTGGAACTGATATTGTGTTGGGTGGAAATATTGAGCCTGACATTGAAGTAATAAAAGATAATAAAAAATTTGATAAAGCAAAAAAAAATAAAGAGATAGAATTTATAACTAAAGACTGGAAGGAAAGACAAAAGAAGGTAATTGATGCTGGAGGGCTTCATATTATTGGAACTGAAAGGCATGAGTCCAGAAGGATTGATAACCAATTAAGAGGGCGGTCTGGTCGCCAAGGAGACCCGGGATCTAGTGCATTTTATTTATCCTTAGAGGATTCACTGTTAAGAATTTTTGCTTCTGAGCGCGTTGCATCAGTTATGGATAAATTGAATATGCCTAAGGGAGAAGCCATAGAGCATAACTGGGTAACTAGATCCATTGAGGGAGCGCAGAGAAAAGTTGAGGGTAGAAATTTTGATATTAGGAAGCAACTTTTAGAATTTGATGACGTCCCTAATAACCAAAGAAAAGTAATTTATGAGAATCGTAATGACATATTAGACAGTAATAATTTGACAGAATCTGTAAATAAAATACTAGAAGAAGTTATAGAGCAGACTGTGTATGAGTATATTCCATTAGAGAGTGTTGAGGAATCATGGGATATAGCAGGACTTAAAAAAAGATTGCAAGCAGATTACTTAATTGACTGTGATGTTAGTGATTGGGTTAAAAAAGAATCAAATATAGAAATTGAAGAAATTGCGGCTAGAATAAAAAAAATAGGACTAAGTAATTACCGAGAAAAAGAAAAAGTAGCCGGCGAAGAAGGTCTTCATCAATTTGAAATATCAGTCATACTTCAAATATATGACCACCATTGGCGGGAACATTTATCCACCTTAGATCAATTGAGACAAGGCGTTGGGTTGGTGGCGTATGGACAAAAAGATCCTAAGCAAGAATTCAAAAAAGAAGCATTTTCTTTATTTGAACAGTTACTTAATGAAATAAATTTTGAGATTACTCGGGTACTTATGTTGGTGCAGGTGAAAAATCAGAGTGATACAGAAAGTCATGTGAAAAATAATAATGAGTCAAAACGATTTAATAAAGATAGTATTTCAGGAAGTTCCGATCAAAAAGTGGGAAGAAATGACATTTGTCCTTGTGGAAGTCAAAAAAAATATAAACATTGTCATGGGCGCCTAAAATAATGGCTGATGATAAAATTGAAGAGATTAATTCTCCATGTATTGGTGTTTGTCAGTACAACAATGAAGAGCTTTGCAGTGGATGCTTTAGAACCGTAGATGAAATTTCGAAATGGACAAAAATTTCAAACGACGAAAGAGAAAAAATTATGGGTGAGCTAGACTCTAGGATGGAAAAACTTTTTTAGTTTTTTTCTTATACTCGCATAAGTCGCTGATAATACAGTCAGCACATGCTGGATTTTTTGCTTTACAAACATACCTTCCATGAAGAATAAGCAAATGATGCGCCTCTATTAAGTAATTTTTTGGCATTAACCTAGTAAGCCTTGTTTCAACCTCAAATGGTGTTTTACCCTCTGCAAGGTTAATACGATTTGCTAGTCGAAAAATATGGGTATCAACTGCAATTACAGGAGCATTAAAAATAGTATTCAATATAACGTTTGCCGTCTTTCTTCCTACCCCTGGAAAGCTTTCTAAGATAGCTCTATCATTTGGTACCTCCCCATTATATTTTTCATTAATAATTTGACTAGTCAATAAAATATTTTTAGCCTTGGTTTTATATAGCCCAATATTATTTATATAACCTTCGATAATGAATGTCGTGAGACTAGATAGCCTTTTTGCATCTTTTGCAATATTGAATAATTTTTCAGTAGCTTTGTTTACAGAGATATCAGTTGCTTGAGCGGATAAAATTACCGCTATAAGTAGTTGAAATGAGCTGTCATATAATAGTTCCGTTTTTGCATTAGGGTTAGATTTTTTTAAAAGAGAAAATATTTCACTTCGTTTTTTAGGGTTCATTTTTTTTTATTCTTGCAAGAGCCTCTAATATGGACTTTCTTTTTTCATTTATTAATTTTGATTTTTCGCTAGTCGTAGATAGCAATTTTCTCTTAGTATTGGCCTCTTTTTTGTCTCTTTTAATTCTATCCAATCTAAATTCATATCTAGATTTAGCTAAATTAGATTTTTTTTGAACAAATATTTCATTACTTTCTTCTTCTGCTGGAAACATTTCAATACAATCAACTGGACATGGATTTAAACAAAGTTCACATCCTGTACATTCTTCCTTAATAATAGTGTGCATTTTTTTTGCTGCGCCTAATATCGCATCAACTGGGCATGCTAATATGCACAACGTGCAACCAATACATGCTTTTTCGTCTATGAATGCCAAAGATTTTAGTTTAGTAACCCCATATTTCTCATTTAGCGGCTTGAAATCGACCCCCATTAATTTAGCAATCTTCTGGATTCCTTTTTCTCCTCCAGGCGGACATTGATTTATATCGGCTTTACCTTTAGTAATAGCAATCGCATAAGGCTTGCACCCAGGATAGTTACACTGACCACATTGTGTTTGTGGAAGTATAGTGTTAATTTTTTCAACAATATTGTCAGACATCTTAATATGGTAATTGCTTTTTATAAAAAAAGCATTGCTGAATGAATTTATATTTAAAGTATAATAATTTGAAATATTGAAGTAACTACTTAATTTTTTTATAATAAAATCTAGTTAGATTTGAGAGATACTATGGAAGACTGGCAAGAAGGTGAGATAATTGAAAATATTAAATGGACTAGCAATCTTTCTTCTTTGAAAATAAAAGCAAACGTAATGCCCCACCAAGCTGGTCAATTTACAAGAATTGGTTTAACGATTAACGGTGAGTTAATTACTCGGGCATATTCATATGCTAGCGCCCCCCAGGATGATCTACTTGAAATTATTTATATAAATATTCCAAATGGTGTCTTATCTCCAAAATTACATCAAATGAAAAAAGGAGATAAAATTCAAGTAATGAAGCAGGCCATTGGTTACTTCACATTAGAGGAAGTTCCTGATGGAAAAAATTTATGGATGCTGGCAACTGGAACAGCTCTCGGAGTATTTTTATCAATTTTAAAGACACCTTTACCGTGGCAAAGATTTGAACAAATCGTGTTAGTTCATGGGGTAAGATACCAAGACGAATTAATTTATCAAGATCTTATTCAAAAGCTAAAAATTCAATACCCTAATCAACTAAGCTATATTCAGTCTGTTACTAGAGAAAAGGTTATAAATTCATTTAATTATAGGATTCCTAGAGGAATTGAATTAAGAGAATTTCAGAGCTACGCTAATATTGATATTAATGAGGGTTCTCAATTTATGTTGTGCGGAAACCCAGAAATGATTAAGGAAACTTCAGCAACCTTAAATAATTTTGGTTTAAAAAAAAATAGAAGAGCAAGCCCTGGCAATATTACTGTTGAAAGATACTGGGTATAATTCACATTTTTGAATATATAGGACCACTTCCACCTTCGGGAGGAACCCAATCTATATTTTGCTTTGGATCTTTTATATCACAGGCCTTACAGTGAATGCAATTTTGACTATTTATTTGCAACCTAAGGTCCTTACCTTCTTGTAATATTTCATAGACACCTGCTGGACAGTACCTTTGTTCTGGTGAGTTATATATTTTATAATTAATTTTTATGGCAATATCTTTATCTCTTAGCTTGAGATGACATGGCTGATTAGATTCATGTCCAATATTACTTAGGCTAATCGAGCTTAATTTATCAAACGTATAAATACCATCTGGTTTTAAATAATTAATTGGTTTGGATTTTTTAAGTTCACTAAGCATTTCATGGTCAGCTTTTTTATGATGGAGAGTCCAAGGTAGATTAATTTTATAAGATGCTAACCACATTTCAATTCCACCAAATAGCATTCCTAATAATGTTCCGTATTTTGATATTAATGGCTTAATATTTCTCACTGAATTTAAATCATCCCAAATCCATGAATCTCTTATTTTTTTTACATACTGTTCCAGAGTTTTATTTTTAATACTTTCTGGTTTAAAAATTGCATCAACACAGGCTTCAGCACCTAGAATTCCTGACTTCATTGCATTGTGAGTCCCTTTTATTCTCGGGACATTAACCATACCGGCGCTACATCCAATAAATGCCCCCCCGGGGAACGCTAATTCTTGCCAGGATTGAATGCCTCCCTCATTAATTGCCCGTGCTCCATAACTTATTCTCTCCGCACCAGTTAATAAATTTTTCATTTTAGGATGAGTTTTAAAACGCTGAAATTCATCAAAGGGAGAAAGATATGCATTCGAATAGTCTAGGTGAACCACAAATCCAAGAGATACCAAATTTTCACCATAATGATAGGTAAAAGACCCACCACCAGTATCGTTTTTAAGGGGCCACCCCAAACTATGTTCAACCAGTCCAGGCCGGTGCTTATTTTTATCTAAACGCCATACTTCTTTGAATCCCAGCCCATATTTTTGCGGGTCACTATTTTTTCTTAAATTTAATTTTTTTTCAATAATTTTTGTAATTGACCCTCTAGTTCCTTCTGCTATAAGAGAGTATTTAGCATGAATTTCTATACCTGCTGCATAATTTTTTGTTTCATTGTTATCAGAGTCTCTGCCCATATCGCCTGTTAAAATACCAATTAATTCTTCACTTGAATTAAATATAGGCATCTGAGCACTAAATCCAGGATAAATTTCAACTCCAATATTTTCAGCTTCTTTTGAAAGCCAGCTACATAGATCCCCTAAACTAGCTATATAGTTTTCTTTGTTACTCATAATTGGAGGCATCAGCCAGTGAGGTATATTTAAATTATTTTTTTTACTAAATATATTAAATATATCTTTTGATACTTTAGTGTTGAGTGGGGCGCCTTTTTCTTTCCAATCAGGAATTAGCTCAGTTAATGCAACTGGATCAATAACTGCTCCTGATAGTATATGTGATCCAACTTCTGCGCCTTTCTCAACAAGGCAAACACTTATCTGTTTATTCTCCTTTGCTGCAAGTTGTTTAATTTTTATGGCAGCAGAAAGCCCTGCTGGACCACCACCAACTATTAAAACATCATATTCCATAACGTCACGTTCAATTATCATGATTGCCTCATATAATTATAGGTAAGTTTATTTGATCACTTCTTTCTAAACCAGCAGTCATATCGTTACACATTATTAAAAACTGCTTTATACCATTAGCCTGATACTTGCTCTTGCGCCATAAGAAATAAAAATAGCGATCCAATTTAATATTCTTAACATCTAAGGCTACTAAGTTACCCCTCTTAAATTCATCTTTAAGTGCAAGTCGAGATATACATCCAATCCCAATGCCTGATTCAACTGCACGTTTTATAGCTTCGGTATGTTCTAATTCAAGTCTTATAGTCATATTTTTTTGATTTTTACCAAAAACCCGATCAAATGTTTCGCGTGTACCTGAACCCTTTTCTCTAAGAACCCATGCTTGCTTATATAATTTATCAATAGTAATATTTTTTTCTTTGGCAAGAAGGTGATCAGGAGCGCTAAAGATTGCAAGTTCATCGGCTATCCATGGCTTAACTTCTAAATCTGGATGATCACAATCCCCTTCAATCATCCCAAGGTCTAATTCATTATTTATAATTTTTTGAATAATAGTTTTAGTGTTTTGTACTTGCAGCCTTATATTACTTCCCGGGTAAGTTTGTAAGAATTTTGCAACTAATAAGTTAGTCAGATAATTTCCAATAGTTAAAGTTGCACCAATATGCATTTCTCCTAACCCAGCAAGCCCTGAAAGTTCAGATTCTATTTCTTTTGCCCTATCAAGCAACTCTATAGCTTTAGGTAACAATTTTTTCCCAGATTTATTGATACTAAGAGATTTTCCAATACGATCAAATAGCTGTAGTCCAAATTGACGTTCAAGCTCTCCAAGTGATGTACTTGTTGCAGATTGTGATAAATGTAACAATTCTGAAGCCCTAGAAACACTGTCAAGGCTACTTATAGCTACAAAAATTTCTAATTGTCTTAATGTATATCTCATAGTTTTTATAGTTTAAGATGCTTATCTATTTTACTGATATATTATACAGATAATCAATGAGATAAAAACTATATCAAGAGGTATAATCGACGCTGCTTATGATTAACGATGGGTAATAAATAAAAATGAAAATATTAGTTGCGATCAAAAGAGTCCAAGATTACAACATAAAAGTTCGGCCTAAATCTGATGGTTCTGACGTTGATTTGGAAGGGGTTAAAATGGGTGTTAATCCATTTGATGAAAATGCTATCGAAGAAGCTATTCGCCTTAAGGAAGAAGGTTTTGCATCAGAAATAGTTGGAGTATCTATAGGGTCAAGCTTAAATCAGGATGTATTGCGACAAGGTTTAGCCATGGGGGTGGATAGAGCAATTCTAGTTGAGACAGACAAAGTACTTCAGCCTTTGGCTGTGGCAAAAATACTAAAAAAAGTTGTTGAAAAAGAAAAGCCTGACCTAATTTTATTAGGTAAATTGTCTCTAGACAGTGATGCTGGACAAACCGGGCAAATGTTAGCGGGAATTCTAAATTATAGCCAAGGAACATTTGTCTCCTCTGTTGCTATTAAAGGTAATGAGATATTTATTACAAGAGAGGTTGATGGAGGGACTGAGTCAATAGTAACTATGCTTCCAGCAGTTCTTACTGCCGACCTAAGACTCAATGAACCAAGATTTGTAAAGCTCCCAAATTTAATGATGGCAAGAAAAAAACCTATTGAAACTATCAAGGTCGATACTTTAGGGGTAGATACTTCTTCTAGATTAAATACAATTAGCGTCTCTGAGCCCCCATCTAGAAAAGAAGGCATTAAAGTTACTGACATTAAAGAGTTATTACAAAAATTAAGTGATATTGAGGGGATAAAGATATAAATACTTCGACCAAAATTTTAATTTTAGCTGAGCATGATGGCTATCAGATTAATGATGCAGTTTTAAACGCTGTTGGAGCAGCTCAAATTTGGAATGGATCTATCGATATACTTTTAGCTGGAGAAGGTATCGATGGAGTAGCAAGCCATGCTTGTAAGCTTGATGGGGTTGATAGGGTTTTAAAATTTGATGCACCTCACCTCAACCATCCACTTGCAGAAGATGTTGCTAATATAATTTCTAAAATAGGTGGAGAATACGGTGTAATTTTGGCTCCACATACTTGGTTTAGTCGAAATATCTTGCCACGTGTTGCCGCATTACTTGATGTTTCCATGATCTCTGATGTTTTAGAAATTAATGGCGATAATATTTATATTCGTTCAACATATGCGGGAAATGTGCACGCAAAACTTAAAAGTGACGAACCAATACAAGTGCTTACTATTCATTCAAGTAAGTTTAAAGCTGTTGGTTTAGATGGAAATGCTAAAATTATTGAATCCAAATCACCTGAGGCACTTAAATTATCAAGATGGGAAAAAGAACATAAAATACAATCAGACAGACCTCCACTTATTAATGCAAAAGTGGTAATTTCTGGAGGGCGTTCACTTGGAAGTGCTGAAAAATTTAATTCTGTACTAGTACCTTTAGCAGATAAATTAGAGGCTGCACTTGGAGCAACACGAGCAGCAGTTGATGCAGGATATGCTCCCAATGAAATTCAAGTGGGTCAAACTGGGGTGGTTGTGGCTCCAGATTTATATATAGCTGTTGGTGTATCAGGGGCTAATCAACATATTTATGGAATGAAAGACAGTAGAGTTGTTGTAGCTATCAATAATGATCCAGATGCTACAATTTTTCAATTTGCGGATTATGGCTTAGTAGCAGACTTATTTGAGGCGATCCCAGAAATGACTGCCTTAGTTTCTAAAACTTAAAGAAAGAAAAATATAAAGATATGAGTAAATATTCAACAGAAAAGGTTTTAAGTGTTCATCATTGGAA
>Ga0307998_1001671_pt1 | contig 11798 bp, 6 predicted proteins | sample Davwhametageno37_FD_203147 | JGI IMG/M metagenome (GOLD analysis project Ga0307998, IMG submission 203147) | Marine microbial communities from Davis Island wharf, Antarctic Ocean - #37 | ecosystem: Environmental > Aquatic > Marine > Unclassified | place: Antarctic Ocean: Davis Island wharf...
GCTAAAATATATTCAATTGTTGCGTTGGAAAGTAGCAACTTTAAACTGCACGGATGATTTTGTTAGATTCTTTTGATTTAACCAACCTTTGATATTCGCATAAAACTAAATTACTCGAAATAATGTTTTTATTGTAATGAAGTGGTGCCTAAAACTTTTCAGTTTTGTGCTGTCTGTCGGCAATAAAATAGATTGGATCGAAGCGTTTGGAGTTTATTAATTTATTTTTTTAAGCGACTATTTTATCTTTGATTTGAAGATTACTTGGAGTGTTTTATCTTCAATAACAAAACCTGTATATTTAACTAACGAGTATTTGCTGGGTAGGATGATTCAGTATATTGCCCCATTGCGACTTTTATTTTTTTGAATTTAATTTTCTTTTTATTATTGAGTTGGTTAAATTCTAAGATTATCACTACAACCTCTCAAATAGACGCACTCAATGATGTATTTTGGAATCGATTTTTTGATTCTTGGTTACCGAAATTATTTTTCTTTCTTTTACCTTTTTTTGCACTACTTATGTCTTGGTTGTATCGTCGACAAAAGAAAGTCTTAATGCCTCATATTCTCTTTGCGCTGCATTTTCATTCCTCACTTATCTTTATGGGTATTATTTAAAGCGTAGTTAGTTTCTTTTTTAAGAAGGCTGATTGGGTAATAGAATATTCTTAGCAGCATGTGGTTTGTAAGCAACCTTTTATTTGTGGAAAAGCTTGCGAAAAATGTATCTCGAAACGAGATTAAAAACGAGTTGGAAATTTTTGGTTTTGGCAGTTTGCTGCGGATTATTGTTGGTTAGTTCTACCTTAATATTACTGCTCTTTAGCTTTAATCATTAACTTGGTCCACTCAATTACGCAACATGAAAATAGGTATCATTCTAGAAGGAAAAACCCCACCGGATAAAAGAGTTCCGTTTACACCAAAACAATGTAAAATTATTTTAGAGAGTTATCCTAATGTTGAACTGTTTATACAAAAAAGCTCAATAAGAGCTTTTGATGACGAATCATATGCTGCTGCGGGTTTAAACCTAGTCGATAGTTTAGAAAATACGGATATTATTTTTGGAGTTAAAGAAGTTAACGTTGAGGATTTAATTCCTAATAAAACACACTTTTTCTTTTCGCATACTATCAAAGAGCAGCCTTACAATAGAGATTTGTTACAAGCTGTAATTGATAAAAATGTTCAGCTAATAGATTATGAAGTATTAACTCAGCCAAATGGTAAAAGATTGGTTGGTTTTGGTCGTTATGCAGGAATTGTAGGAGCGTACAATGCTTTTATAGCCTACGGGCATAGAACTAAAAAATACAATTTAAAGTGTGCAAATTTATGTGCAGATCGTTCCGAGATGGAAAGTGAGTTACCTAATATTGAGTTGCCAAATAATTTTAAAATCGTACTAACTGGTCTCGGAAGAGTAGCAGGAGGAGCTATTGAGGTGCTGAATAAAATAGGCGTTAAAAAAGTTGATCCCACTGATTTTTTAAAGAAGACCTTTGAAGAACCTGTTTTTACGCAATTATCAGTTCAAGAGTATTTTAAAAAGTTAGACGACAGCTCATTCGAACGAAAAGAAGCATATGATCACCCTAGTCGATTTGAATCTGACTTTATGAGGTTTGCTGAAGTAGCAAATATGTATATTCCTTGTCACTATTGGGATGCTGAAGCACCCTTTATTTTTACGAAACAAGAATTGATGCAAGGAGCTTTTAATATAGAAGTAATTGCAGACATAAGTTGTGATATTGCCGGTCCAATTCCATCTACAATAAGGCCCTCTACCATCGCATACCCTATATATGAAGTAGACAAAAGCACGTTAGCAGAAGTAACAGAAATTACCAAAGATACTATAACCGTAATGGCTGTGGACAATTTACCTTGTGAATTGCCAAAAGATGCTTCGGAGGATTTTGGAGGAGAGTTGCTGAAACATATACTTCCTGCATTGTTAGGTAATGACCCTGACAATATTATAGACCGTGCATCTATAGTTAAAAATGGGGATTTAAATTCTCATTTTGTGTATTTGAGGAATTATCTAATCGGAAAGTAAATTAGTTAGAATTGGTAAATCAAAGAAGCGGTCGTCTTATTACTGCTAAAGCTTGGTAGTAACGTCCAATTTGTATGCCGGTGTTTTCTGGTGATATACCTTCCAATAGCATAACCCATGCTACTTCCAATAATCACATCAGAAAACCAATGGCTGCCCTCCGTGATTCTTGAAAGCCCTGCCGCAGATGCCAGCGTGTAGCAGATATAAGGGACCCATGTGTGGTGTTCTTTGTATTGCTCTGAAATTACTGTCGCGAATCCCCAAGCCATAATAGTGTGACCCGAGGGGAATGAACTGTATCGCGAAAAAGAGTTGGAGTAGTCTTTAAATAGGACTAAAGGGCCATGCCACTTATCGGTTCCGTTTTCAACATTAGGGCGCTGTCTGCCCGATATGTGCTTCATAATTTGCACCACGATCCCTGTATGAATAAGTGTTTGATAGCTCATTAAAGCGGTTCTTTTAGTCTTTTCTTTCTCAAATACAACTCCTCCTGCTAGTAGTAAAGTCGAAACTCCAATCAGTGCTTTTTTCCCACCCATGTAACTTACAATCGGGCTAACATTACCTACCCAACGATTATTCTTTTGGAACTTTTTAAAATTGCAGTAAATCTGTTCGTCGTAAACAATAGACGCTGCGGTGAGGGTTAAAATTGGTAGCACAATTAAAAAATCTTTTTTTTTCATGCGGAGTGGTGAGGTCCAAAGATGGGCTTGATCTGTGGCTATAGATTTTAGTATCCATTCTTTATTATCAGTTGAATTTACTTTTCTTATGTCATCTTGAGACTTGGCTAAAAAGGAAATTAGGAGTAATAAAAAGAGGCTTATCGTTCTCATGCCGGGTCATTATCTGTTAATTTCTGCAATGTGAAATGGTTTACTTGAAATAATATTTAACTCCAATTCCTCCCTGGGCATCTGGGGCATTGTTTACTGTAACATCTTCTCTAAAATAAGTTGAATATGCAAAATTCCCCTTTGCATAAGAAATCATAAAATTATAAGATGTTCGTATATCATATAAGCGAAAAAGGGCAAGATGCCAATGGCTAGCTGATCTTTCTCCTGCAAGAATAATGTTTTCAAAGTCTGATTTTTTACTGAATGAGTTTTGGGTAACCCGGGTAACCCAACTCATGCCAAATGAAAGTGAGCTTTTATTCTTATAGTGCTTCAAGTACTCGAGCAAAAATTCTGAGTTAACTAAGTTTCTTCTAGTAATGAGTTGCACCGCTACGTCGTATTCCAAAACTTGCATTCTCATCGCTCCAACACTCAATCCAACATTGAATCTGCGCTCTCTTTTAAGGTGAATGCTTTTGATAATTGTTACAGTAAGTCCCAAGTCGAACGAGGGGTTGATATCGTTTAAATTAGCGCCAACTTGGACACCAAAGTTGGCGCAAACACTACTTTCTTCCAGATACTTAAATTGGGGATAGTAGTAATAAGATAAATCAATACCAGAAAAAATAAAGTCACCTGAGTTTATTTGAAAGGTTTTACCATTTTCGTCAGAGTAACGGATCTTTGCTTGATCGTATTCAAATGCTTTTCTTGCGAAAGGGTTATCACCACCGGCAACATTGGAATGAAACCATTCTATTAATTGATCGTTTGTTACAATAGAGGTAGGTATCTTTCCTCCATCTAGTGAGAACATTCTGGAGTTAACTTTAATTTCATGCTGATCTGATAACGGAAGGTTCAATTGAATTTGATACAACCGAATTACTCCATCCGCCTCAAATTTTGTCGTTTTTGTTGGAGGATTATTCAAAAAAGCAATCATACCATCTCTATTGTACCACTTCAGCTTGCTAACTTCATTTCTGTCGGACTCATTAATTGGAGTGTCAGATTTAACCTTTGGGAGCCATATATTTCCGCTAGATATATTCGCTGTTACAGACAAATTTTTGTCTGCTTTTAACTGAAAATTAGTATTAATCCTCGACATGAATATACCAAACGGATGTACCGATAAAGTATTCGCACGTGATAAAGAAAAACTGGCTAAATTGTCTCTCGTAGTTTGTGAAAAGGAGTGTGTGAATATGTAGAAGAGTAAAATACTAAATAATAGGGGTTCTAGCACTTTGAAGGTATTCTGAGTTTAAAACTGTAATTTATTGCCCTAATATTTTAGCATCAACAAAAAACACAGTATTTATATTTATTTCATGGTCGCTATTTATTGTTTCGTCTGTTGTTGTCTGCACTCGAATGGTGAATTCATTTTTTAAGATGTATTCTTTTATGTTTGCTCCGGTCGTCGTTAAATCCAAACTTATTAAACCATCTTCTACATCAGTTTTTGAGCCTAATGAAACTTCCGAAAGTCCATCAGCTTCCATAAATACTTCCACAGATTTGAAGAAATTGAAATTACTATTTGCAGGGTTTTCAATAGTCAGTGTCATTGATTGCAGTTGTATTTCATCGATAGATCCCGCGTTGGTTTCATTCTGCGAAAACGCAGCTTCTGAATTTGTTGGGATAGCTGGTGTAGTAACACTCACCGGCAAATCTACAATAGAGGTAGACGGAATAGTTACTTTATTATTAAAACTCAGTGTGAATTGAGTTAGTTTTTCTAACTCTTTGCACCCAAAGCTGCTCATGATTACGAGTGCTAAAAGCACAGTTCCGGTTTTACTTTTCATTTTTCTTAGTTTTTACATTAAAATTAACATTGGCATTTGTATTCCAAAGAACAAAGCTCCAAACATCTGCCCACTCTTCAATAACTTTTTCAGTTGGTTTGCCTGCTCCATGTCCGGCATTTACATCTACTCTAACAAATACTGGATTGTCTCCTTTGTGTTTAGCTTGTAATTCAGAAATAAACTTCATGGAATGTGCTGGAACAACTCTATCGTCGTGGTCTCCTGTTACAACCATTGTTGCAGGATATTCAACGCTTTTTTTAACATTGTGCAAAGGTGAGTACGCATACAGATTATCGAAGTTTTCTTTGTCAGTATCGCTTCTTCCATATTCTCCGGCCCACGCCCAACCGATTGTAAATTTATGGTAGCGCAGCATATCAAGAACTCCAACGCCGGGTATAGCTACTTTCATTAAGTCCGGTCTCTGCGTCATTACTGCGCCTGCTAGCAACCCTCCATTAGACCTGCCATGCACGGCTAGCTTTTCAGCGGTAGTGTAGTTTTCCTTGATTAAGTGCTCTGCTGCTCCAATAAAGTCATCAAATACATTTTGTTTGTTAAACCTCCAACCAGCAGTGTGCCAATCTTCGCCAAATTCACTTCCTCCACGTAAGTTAACTACGGCATAAATGCCACCTTGCTCTAAAAAGACAGTATTAACTGCTGAAAAGCGAGGAGTAATGCTAATGTTGAAACCACCATAGCCGTATAAAAAAGTAGGGTTAGTTCCGTCTAATTTTAATCCTTTTTTGTGAGTGATAAACATTGGAATTTGTGTGCCATCTTTTGAAGTAAAGAATACTTGCTCGGTGATGTAATTCGCTCCATTAAAAGCTGTTTTAGGTTTAAAAAAGTCAGTTGTACTGTTTTTCTCAATGTCGTATTGGTAAATCTCAGTTGGAGTAGTGTAGGATGTGTAAGAAAAAAACGCCGTATTCTCCTCTTTATCTCCACTGAAACCTACAATTCCAATTCCCGGTAATTCTATGTCATATAGGTATTTCGCCGTTTTATCGTAAACTTCTAATTTCGATTGCACATTCTTCATGTAACTTGTAATCATTTTGTCGCCTGCTAATGAAACTTCTCTTAACACATATTCTTTTTCTGGTATAAAATCCGTCCAGTTTTCTTGAGTAGGAGTGGCGATATTAACAATACAAATCCTATTGTTTGGCGCCAAGTAATTGGTATTTATTAGAAAATTTCCTTCACCTAAATGGTCTAAAATATAGTTGTCTGTTTCGTAATTATCAACTAAGGTTACAAAGTCTCTTTCATTTTTTAAATCTTTCACCATTAAAGAATTACCATTCGTAGATTCTGATGTAGTAATAATCAAGAATTGCTCATCGTCGGTAATACCTGCTCCTGCATTTCGTTGAGGGTGTTGTTTGTCTTCAAATACCAATTCATCTTCGTCCTGCGCAGTTCCTAACGTATGGTAATATACTTTGTGAAACTCATTTTTGCCAGAATAATCTGAACCTTCAGTTGGTTGATCGTAAGAACTGTAGTAAAATCCGTCTTTATACCACGAAATTCCACTGAATTTAACCCATTCTACTTTGTCATTCAGCAATGTTTTTGTCTTTAAATCCATTACGTTAATCTCTACCCAATCAGAGCCTGCTTTAGAAATTCCATAGGCCATGTATCGATTATCTTTCGAGAAGCCCATTCCATTTAGTGAAGTAGTTCCTTCATCCGACATAGTGTTTGGGTCTAATAATACTTCTTGGTCCCCATCTAAACCATTTTGAATATACAAAACACTTTGGTTTTGAATACCGTCGTTTTTATACATAAAGTAATTATCTCCTTTTTTGAAAGGTGCACTTACTTTCTCATAATTCCAAAGTTCTGTCAGTCGCTTTTCTAAATCTTCTCTATACGGTATCTGCTTTAAGTAATCGAAGGTAACTGCGTTTTGAGCTTTTACCCATGCGCCGGTTTCTTCAGACGTATCGTTTTCTAGCCAACGATAAGGGTCAGCCACGGCAGTTCCAAAATAGTCGTCTACTATTGTGTCTTTTCTCACTTCAGGGTAAGCTTTTACCTTAATTTCCGTTCTTTCAGCAACAGCCATTTTACTATTTTTTGAATCTTTTTTCTCGCCACAAGCTACAAAACCAATTGTGCCGGCAAGTAAGAATATTGTTTTATTCATGGAATCGAAATTAGCACCCAAACTTAAGGCTTTTTCAAAATAGATATAAAGTCAATTTATATTGCTTGAATTAATGCAGTAAAGAAACCATTGAACTATATTTGGTAAAAAGTAATGTAGTATGAAAAGAGTTGTTTTTATTAGTTTGCTTGCAATTTTATATGCATGTAATTCAGTAAATAAAAAGGAAGAAGTTGAAGTGAATAATGACTTGAATTTTGAGACTTTTAAAGCGGAGTTTATCGAAGCGATGTGGGGAATAAACCCGACTTCAGCTTCTTACCAAGGTGTCCATAAGTATGATGCACAATTACCTATTCCTAACGAAGCAAGAAAAGAAGCCAAGTTTCAATTTACTGTAAATTGGTTGAAGCGGATTCAAGAGTTTAATTACGATAGCTTATCGGAAGCAGATAAGATTGATTATCATTTAATTGAAGATGATTTAAAGAACAGTGATTTCTATGCAAATTTATTTAAAGCAGGGGAATGGAATCCTTCCTCTTATAACTTAGGTGGATTATTTTTTCAAGTAATCAATTTCCAAAAGCATAGCTTAGAAAAGCGACTAGAGGATGTTGATCAAAAATTAATACAAGTTGTAGCGTATTATGAGCAAGCACAAAAAAATATAAAACAACCAACTAAGGTGCACACTAATTTAGCTGTGCAACAATTAGAAGGATCAAAAAGTATTTTTAAGAAAACCCTTGTGGACTCTTTAAATGCCTCTTCGAAAGAGGAAGAATTTAAAATAAAATTTCAACAAAAACTAGACAGAGCAGTTGCAGCAATAGATGCCTACAAAGTATTCCTACAAACTGAGTATTTAGACAAAGAAGGCGATTCAACTGTGTTTAGGAGTTTTAGAATAGGAGAAGAGCTATACAGTCAAAAATTTGATGCTGAAATACAGTCTGCATATTCTGCTAAAGAGATTTTTGAAGTAGCAGTTGATGAAAAGGAAGATTTACATGAAAAGATGTTTCGACTGTCAGACATGTTATGGGAGAAGTATTTTGATAATGCAGAAAAACCTGGTACTCGTTTTGTACAAATTCAAATGGTCATTGACGAAGTAGCGAAAACACATGTCCATAGGGATTCATTTGTGACATCAATTCGAAATCAAATCCCTGAATTAGTCGCCTTTGTAAATGATAATGAATTAATTACGTTGGATTCTAAAAAGCCACTTGTAGTTCGTGAAACTCCCGAATACATGAGAGGTTTTGCAGGTGCGTCTATTTCAGCGCCTGGACCTTACGATGCAGATGCTGAAACGTATTACAACGTAACTCCACTAGACCATTACACAGAAGCTGAAGCTGAGAGTTATTTGAGAGAATACAACAATTATACTTTACAAATTCTAAATATTCACGAAGCTATTCCCGGGCATTATACGCAGTTAGTATACAGCAATCAGTCGCCAAGTTTAATCAAAAGCATTATGGGGAATGGTGCAATGATTGAAGGTTGGGCGGTTTATACCGAGCGAATGATGTTAGAAGCAGGCTATGGAGGTGATAATCTTGAAATGGGATTGATGTATTATAAGTGGAACTTAAGAACGGTTTGCAACACTATTTTAGATTATGGAATTCAAGTATTGGATTTTACAGAGAAAGATGCAATGCAACTGCTTATGAAAGAAGCATTTCAAGAAAAATCAGAAGCAGAAGGAAAGTGGAGAAGGGCAAGGCTATCTCAAGTGCAGTTGTGTAGTTACTTTACGGGTTTTTATGAAATAATGCAGCTGAGAGAGGAGTTACAAGAAATAATGGGAGAAAAATTCGACTTGAAAACCTTCCACGAAGATTTTCTCAGCTATGGCAGCGCTCCCGTTAAATACATTAGAAAGTTAATGTTGAATAAGTTAAGCTTAGAGGCAAAATCTTCTGTCTAGTTAACTGAAACTTTTAGAGTAGAAACCTAGTTTTTTCTATAATTTTCAACTCCAAATATTCGTAAAATATACTATGCTGAAAAAGTTACTATTCAGTTCGCTTTGTTTTTTATTTGGTCATTTTATTCAAGCCCAGTGCCTAAAGGTGTTGGACCGCACAGGAGTCTTCTCCGATAATCCTGAGTTTATTTCTTGTATTTCTGGTAATTATACAGTTTTTATTCAACCAGATAGAAATATGGGCAGCTACACTGTTGTTTGGGGAGATGGTTCGCCAAACACGACTGGTGTAAGTTTACTAGTTGGAACGAGTATTTCACACATTTATGCAGCTGCAACTGCCAGTTACAACGTCACAATTGCAGACAATTCGACTGTTTGCACAATAAATGGACTGGTAGTTCTTGAGCGGAATCCACTTGCTTCTATACAATTACCAGCAGGTGACGATAATTTTGGCTGTACTCCAGTTCAATTTCGATTTATTAATAGTTCTACTCAAGTTTCTCCAAATACAGTATTTGTCTGGGATTTTGGAGACGGGAGCCCTACAGAAACATATAACTTCAATAGCGTAGGTGCCACTGTAACACACACTTATTTGCCTGGCGTAGGTGTTCAAAGTTGTGAATTAAATGTTACGCTAACTGCTACTAATTTTTGCGGTTCTTCGACTGCTTCTTTCTTTCCTTTGGAGATATGGGATTTAGATGAAGCTCGAATTACACCTTCTAACAATTTGTTGTGTTATCCTGATACAATTGTTCAATACACGAATTCAACTATACGAAATTGTTTCCCCGAAGGAAACCAATCTCAACGTTTTGAAAGATGGAATTTTGGAAATTATTGGGGATTAGGAAGAGATTCAATTATTGAATGGAGAGCTTGGAACCCTCCAATTATTAATCCCCCGCCAATTGGATATCCTGGAGTTGGAACGTATACCGTCACTTTGCAAGACAGCAGTTTTTGTGGAATAGATGATGTGACCATCGCTATTCAGGTAACAAACGGGCCAACGGCGGTTATAACTTCAAACAAAGACACCATTTGTGAAGGCGAAAACGTAACGTTTATTAATGGTTCTTTTGGTGGAGCAGATCGTTTCCGTTGGAACTACGATCTAGGTTCGGGCTTTCAAACTCAAAGTGGGAACAATAAAACAAGAACATACAACACAACAGGCGATTATGCCATTCAGCTGGTTGCAGATATTAACGGAGCTCAAGGTTGCAACGATAAAGCAGACGTTGAGTTGCATGTTTTACCAAGTCCTGATGCTGATTTTAATTTCGATAGAAACAATGATTGCGATAGCATGAATGTTGTTTTTACAAGTACTTCTACAGGAAGTATTTCAGCCTACAATTGGAACTTCGGAAGTGGAAATACATTCAATGGTATGATTCCTCCAAGTCAGTTTTATTCCGGTCTAGGAGCATACACAGTTACATTAAATGTCGCCAACACTAGAGGTTGTTCAGACACTCGAACGCAACAAGTAAGAGTGCGAGAAACGCCGGTTTCAAATTTTACAGTTAATTCGGTCTGTCTGAATACAAATGCAACTTTTACCGACTTGTCCACTTCAGGTGGTAATCCAATTACAAATTACAATTGGACTTTTGGTGATGGTGCAACTTCAACACTGCAGAACCCAACTCACTTGTACGCTACCTTTGGAACCTACACCGTTCGGCAAATTGTGACAAACGGGTTTTGTGCAGATACTGCTGAAATTCAAGTTACGGTTGAGAATAAACCCACAGCTAGTTTTGTTGCAAGTCCAAAGAATGGGTGCTCTAGATTGACTGTTAATTTCAACAATCAATCATCAATAAACTCCTCTAGTTTCTTGTGGAACTTTGGAGACGGGGGGCCTACGGTTTTTGCAAGAGATACTTTTCATACGTATGTAAATTCAGGCAACTTCGATACTTCCTTTGTTGTTCAAATGATTGCCTATACTGCATTTGGTTGCACAGATACAACAAGAGATACAGTAACTGTTTTTCCAATTCCAACGCCATCTTTTACTTCTGATGCGGTGGTTGATTGCGGTCCCGTTACGGTAAACTTCACGAATACAACGCTAGGAGATAGCTTAAATTACTTTTGGAATTTTGGAGATGGGACAACTGTTATTAACGATACCAATCCAACCCATATCTTTCAGAATAACACATTGTTTATCAATAACTATCAAGTGCAGCAGGTAGTTGCTTCGCAGGATGGTTGTAGAGATACCACAACTCGAACGGTTCAAATTTATCCTGAACCGATATTTACCTTCTTATCGGTACCGGATTCCGGTTGTAGTCCGTTAAGTGTAACTTTTCCTTCGGTAGTTGGAGCTGTTGATTATCAATGGGATTTTGGCGATGGTTCTACAGCAACTGGTCCGACGCCTTCGCATATTTATGTAAACAGTACCACCAACAATCAAAACTATGTAGTTCGGCTAATTGCTCAAAGTAGCTTTGCGTGCTTAGATACCACTTTTGGAAATGTTCTTGTATTTCCAAATCCAACTTCTGACTTTAGCATAGATACCAACAAGGGTTGTCAGCCATTGCCAATAATAGTTACCAATAACTCAACTGGCTCAAATAACTTTAAGTGGGATTTTGGAGATGGCACAAACTCAATAAATGGGAATGCTAACTTTGTTAAAACGTATGTCAATACTTCAGCAATCACTGAATTTGATGACATTCGTTTAATCACAGAAACGTTGAATGGTTGTAGAGATACTTTTCAACGCACAATTGAAGTTCATCCATTTATTCAAGTTGCATTTACATCGAATGACACGGGGTGTAGCCCATTGAATGTTAGCTTCGTAAATCAATCTTTTGGTGCTCAAAGTTTCATGTGGAAATTTGGAGATGGAGCGACTAGTCCTGTTGTAAGTCCAATTCATACTTACACAAACACTACCAATAGAAATGAAAGTCTCTTG
>Ga0307998_1001672_pt1 | contig 11798 bp, 8 predicted proteins | sample Davwhametageno37_FD_203147 | JGI IMG/M metagenome (GOLD analysis project Ga0307998, IMG submission 203147) | Marine microbial communities from Davis Island wharf, Antarctic Ocean - #37 | ecosystem: Environmental > Aquatic > Marine > Unclassified | place: Antarctic Ocean: Davis Island wharf...
AAATACCTGACACAGGCAGAAAGCAATCAGCAACTGCTAAAAATGATACATACCTATTACGATTTAATGACTGCGCAACTCAATTTCAATGCTTACGAAAGCTTGGTCATTCAATCCGATAGCATTGCACAGCAAATACAAATTCAGTTAGAAGCTGGCTTGCTGTACGAGTCAGATTTACTCGTAGCGAAAAGCAATAAAAATCATTTGCAATTAGAAATGTTTCAAGCTAAAAAAGCGTGTAACAATGCATCTGCTACACTAAAAAAAATGCTCAATATCGATCAAAATGTCAAGATGTTAAGTACAGATACATCGTTACTTCCCTTGGATTTTACGGCCAAATTAAAAGTAGTAGAAGATTCTGCCTATCGCAACCGTTCTGAAATTAAAGCCAATGAGATACATTTAATCTCGCTGGAAACGGAACGAAAAAAGTACACTACAGGGTTATTTATTCCTGAGCTCTCTATTAGCACGTATGGTTCGACCTATGGAACGATCAATGGAAATGTTTCGCCCATGTTGCCTGCAGAGAACCCACAGACACAACAGCTTTATCCAACAGGCGCTTTGAATGTTTCGGTCTTGTGGAAGATTCCATTAGGAGCACTTACCTATCAGGGTGACAAAAAAATATATGATAGTAAAATTCGACTCAACGAGATCAAAACAGAACAGTTTAAAGCTCAAATTAGTGAAGAAGTGGCCCATGCAAAATCTGATTTGCAATTAAGTAAAGACCAAATAGAAACTGCTAAGGAAGCATTGGGATTTACTTCAAAGGCATTAAATCAAAGCATGGAAAGGCAACAAATTGGAACGGCCAAACCGTTTGAGGTTTTTCAGACTCAGCAATTCTTTTTACAAGCGAAGTTGGATTTTTTGAAGGCTGTAAGCGAATTTAATAAAGCACAGTATGCCTTTAAGGTGGCAAAAGGAGAGATCCTTTAAACCATTACCCCCTACCAAAATACTACTCAGATTTGACGGCAATTCCGGCGTAAGATTTTGACATATAAGGCAAAATAGAAACCTTATGCGTTTAGTTTACTGCTGTGCGCACATTACAACTATTTTCCAACAGACTTGGTTGATTTATCTTAGTTTAATTGACTTCTCGCCTGATTGTAAAGACATAAAACCTGTTCTCAAATTTTGAAATGGAACCCGTACTCAAGGTATGCCGGCAGAAGTTAAAAAGCTGCTTCACGTCTTTTGTCATACCAACATAGTCCTCTAATGTCGCACACTTCGTTCCTCGTTTACTCGTTATCTAATTGTTCGGCATTTACCAATTCTACCTTTTATCATAATTGATTTTGTAATGGTATGCTGCAATAAAAAGCTGAATTGGTATTATTTAGTAAAATGGCCACCAGCAACCTTCGCGAGAAAGTCTTAATTTCATTTGCGGCACAACCTCGCCTCGCCTTGGCGCTGAAAACACAAGTAGTACTATATGAAATCTCTCTCATTTTTATTTCTTCTATCACTCAGCGTTTTTTTGTCACATTACGGTCAAGCTTTGTCCGATACAAGCGGAGTAAATCTTTTCGTTGCACTTCAATATCCCCCCGCAGCAAACCTGTCGAGTGAAGAACTAGAATTAAATGAGAATTTATTTGGCAAATTTGATGCATTAGATTCGATAAGTTTTGTTTTTTAAAACTATTATGTAAACTGTGAAGTCGAAGATTACGAATAGGTAATTGCAAACACAATAAATAGCAAAATAAAAATTCATTCTTTTTCAGATTTTTTTGTTGCTTCAAAATATTTGGCAACTGAAAAACTAAAATTCACAGCTGGATATGTGATTGTAAAAAGAGAGAACATAGACACAGAACAACACTTTGATTTTCAATAATGTTACACCTTGGAGATAACAGACGAGAGATTTCATATTTAGAATAAAAAAAGATAAAACATTTTAAAAAAAATAAGACGGCATTAAAACTATCAGAGTAAAGCCATTTAACGCTTTTCCACTTTGAAAAAAAAGTATCTCAGTCTTTCACTTTGCTATTCTCAACATAAACCGTTTTTATTACTATGCTTGAGATTAATAGATGTAACAAGACTTGAAAACAATAACTTTTGCTAACATTGTAGTGCATGCAAACAACAAAACTCAGTAATAAAAGTGTTTTACCACTCACCTGTTCCCGAGCAGGAACTTGCTGTTACGGTAAAGTCGTTAATCTTAACCCATGGGAGCTATTTAACTTAAGTAGAGATAAAAAAATTACTCCAAAAGAGTTTCGTGACCTTTACTGTGAATTTGGTGGCATTCGATTACGATTTGACGGAAAAGCAGATACAAAAGGACAGCAATCTTGCAGTCAATATGTAGATAATTTCGGATGCAGTGTCCACTTGGGTAGACCATTGGCCTGTCGACTATTTCCTTTAGGCCGTCAAATACAAAATAATGAAGCACACTACATCTACCAAGGTGCTAAATTTCCCTGCTTAACTGACTGTGCAGAAGTTTTAGAATTACCTCAACTAAGTGTTGGTGAATACTTGAAAGGTCAGGCTGCAGATCAATTTGAAAAAGCGCAGGACGAATACTTGAAAGTAATGCAAAACGTCGCAGACATATCTTTTGAATTGTTATTAGATTCGGGATTGGCAGCATCGGGAGACAGGAAAACATTAAAACTGTGGAGGGAAATGGGCAAAGATGTACCTGAAGTTTTAGCCGAAAAAATTGGCAAAGAATGGATAGATAATTTAATGATCCCACCCATAAAAGAAGATAGTCACGATCCTATTCTTTTTGCACAAAAACACAATGATTTTATGATACAAAAAGCACAGGAACAATTTGGTGCTTTAAAAACAAATCAAGAATTTCACGAAGGTTCCGTTTTACTAATGGGAGTATCACTGCACCTAGCGAGAGGATTAGGAGCGGATCAGAAATCAATTGCTGAACACTGGATTACAACAGCAAAAAACTTTGGTGCTGAAGAATAATACTAAAGCTAATCTGCTCACTGTTCTATTTATTGAAACGTTAAACGACTCACTTATTAAATAGTTAAACCGCATTACTTAAAATCTAATACGTCATCCCGACTTTCTTGGGGCTAAAACATCTACTTACCGTGCCTTGTGCTACATAAATTTGCAACAGCTGGATAAATTCGTGCTTGAATACTTTGGACCTACTGTCGGTAATTGTGTTTTCTCTACACCAAACAAAACTTGCAAGCACCAAAGCATCCCTATTTTTTTGGCCACTAAAAATTTTTTCAAGCCTTTTTAAAAGTTAAAAACTCGGCACTTCGTTTTTTGGTGTGAATAAATGCATCCATTGAACCTTTTGAAACATCTATCGCAAAGGCTTTCTTTAATTTAATAATTTAGTATTTAGTAGGAAGGTACTTTTGGTTAAGAACTTTTAATGCCCTTGTAAGTTGCAATGCAAGACAGTTCTTGGCAACGATAATACGAATTAGACTGATGCGTTGTTTAAATAATTAACCTATTTACCTGCACAGTTCACCTCATTATAAATTTAGCAAATACAACCCTAAAAGTTACCGTGCTGTGGCGTTAGGTTCAAGTGCAATCAACAGCCATCTAACAAAAATATTACAAATTTATTTCAAGAAATACTACCCTATATGATTGCTTCTTGTATAAGTGTTAGTCAAGAAACCTTGAGTAGAATTAGAAAAAAAAATGCATTAAAATGAACTATGTCTATGCCGCCTCTAGTGGGTTAATTTTTATTTTTTTGATTCTTAAAAAGGAAGGCAAAAACACCGCAGATTATCTACTGATAGCAATCAATGTTCTAATCGGATGTTTTATGTTGGCTGATGTTTTCATTCAATGGAAACTAACTTCTGAAACAGTTATATTTCAAAATGGTGTTCCACTAGTCCTTCTTCCGACCTTTGTTTGGTATGTGTTATGCTTTACCCACAACAATAAAAAAATTCAGCGCGCTTGGTATTTACTATATTTTCCAGCCTTTATTTTTGGTTCTGAGTGTGATTGATCATTTTTTGTTATTAAACTATGACAATGAACAATTAATATTAGAGCATTTCAATGCGCCAACTATTTGGTATCAACTCGTTTTTAAAGGTTCTCAGCTCTTATTTATTGGAATATTCCTCAGGTTGCTGAATGCGTTAAACAAGTTTGATGAGAGACTGAAGGAATCATATTCAGCAATAAAGACTGTTAATTTACGCTGGTTGAAACATTTCACATGGATTTATTTATCTTCAATTGTAATCTCATTTATTTTATTTCTCAGTCAAAACTTAGGCCTTCAACCCTTAGATATCAATGAAGTTTTCGGAATTATATATGGCGTATTGGTCTTTTCAGTGTTTTATTTGAATTATCAAGGAATCCAACATTATACCTTATCGCAAGTATACCCTTCAAAAGAAAATTATTCTACAGCCATGGCTGCTGTAGATATTAAAAAGCAGAGAATAAATAATGACTCAAGTAATACCCTACTGCTCAACGAAGAAGAAAAATCGCTGGAAACTGAAATAATTTCTATTATTGAAAGAGAAGAGCTTTATTTAGAACCTAAATTTAATTTAGAAGATTTAGCTTCACGACTCGGCAAGAGCAGACATCATATATCAAAATTAATTAATGCAAAGGAAGATAGATCGTTCTATGATTTAAGTAATGGATATCGAGTCAAACATCTCCAAAAAATGCTTGACGCCCCCCAAAACAAACGATTCACTATTCTTTCTTTAGGGCTTGAAAGTGGATTTAACTCAAAAGCTTCGTTAAACCGTGTTTTCAAAAATTCCACAGGTTTAACCCCTAGAGAATATCTAAATACTAAGGCTCAATCTATCGCGTAACGCTAAAAATAAGTCTCACTTGATAGCATGAGGCGACCAATGATTATTTTGAGAATAGTTTTGCATCAAAATTAATTTAAAAACCTATTTCTATGAAAACCATCAAACTTTTACTATTCTCCCTATTAATTATATTGCAAACCACATCGTTTGCATAAGAATGGAAGACCGACAGAAAAGTCAGTATTTTATTTGGCTTGACGCAACCACTGCTTGTTGATGGATTCAATATTAAGGGAAATTACAACCACAATCGCCTAATTTTTGATTATTCCCACGGTGCATCTTTGGATTTCTCTGGATATAGTGCTACATCAGACTTAGAAAGACAAGAATTAGCAGTAAACGTTACTTGGACAACAGGGTTTGGTGTCGGTTACCGACTTAAAGAATGGCTCAACGTGCGAGTTGAACCAAAATGGCATTGATTTGAATTTTACTATGAGGGAGAATTACAAAATAGCATCAATAAAATTACCTCCTACAATACGTTTAGCTTGGGACTTGGGCTGTATGGAAATTTCCAGCCTTTTAAGAACAATCCCTCTTTTATAAAAGGCATAACGGTAACACCAAGTGTACGATTTTGGCCAACAGTCTCTTCAACATTGGAAGCTGATTCCTTCACGTATGATAATAAGAAGACAAGAGACAATGAAAAAATAGAAGTACTTGACCCTGGCATAGGATTCACCCCTTTTATTTTTAATATAAGTGTTGGGTATTCTTTTGATCTTAGAAGGAACAAATAAGTGAGTATCATTCGCAATTATAAATAAGGGAAACGTTTAAAATTTAGTCCTTAGTTGAGTATTCAACAAGGTCTAAATTTTAGCGCTTAAAAAAGCAAACCGAAACACAGCAAGATTCTTTAGGAGGAAAACCTCTATTTTGGAGATTCTTGCACTGCGGTTAGGTTTCAAAATCTAAAAAATATAACCAGAAATAAATACCTGTTCCTAGTATCATGCACAGTTAATGCCGGATTATTCTAAATTTTAGCATTTAATATGCAGATAGCATTGTGTAGATTTAAGAGACCTGGCAAAAGATATTTCACAATCTTTAACTGAATTAAAAAGAGATTGTCCAAAATAAAATAAACTATATTTTATGTAAAAAATTGTAATTAAACCTTTTACTGAATTTGCTTACATTCATATTTTATGTAGCAAAAATATTAAGATCCTAGAGACTTCATGAATACCACCAACTGTTGAGTATCGACTTTGCGAACACTTATAGAAATTAAAATAACTGCAATAAAATAACAGGTTTCAACTTCTATTTGTAAGATAAACTATTCTTATCGAAAAAGTAAAAGCTAAAATAATGTAGCTAAAATAGCGTAGATTCAATAAATTTTTTCATCAAAATAAGCTTCAAACTTGGTAATTGACTTCAAACTTCAATCTGCTCACAAAAGGATTAGTCGACCTTAGTTATTGAAAGTATCCTGTTGCTGACGGCTATTACACCATTATCAGAGGTCTGTGTATCCATCCTCCATCGAACTTCAATAGTTTGTCCTGCGGTAATTTTAGCAATGCCTCGCAAATCAATAACCGATGCGTTTGCAATTGATCTTTCAGAATTAGGAATTAACACTCCATTCTCATAAAGACTAAACGTAGCTTGATGGTAAATGGGGGTAACCAACGATGTTGACCCGGGTTGATATATTGTTCCATTAACAACACAACCTGCAGCTGTAAAACTTGTAATGGCACCAGAATTAGTGCCGATGTCACCGGTATAAGTTGAACCTCCAGTATTCGCTACTCCTCCGCTACCCGTAAAGATCACAAAGGGAGCCAATGATCTTAAATTAATAAAGGAAGGGTTTTGAGGTATTGAAAGCGTCCCTAGCCCAAAAGCAATAGCACCTGCTTTAGTATACAACCTTCCAATTACTGTGCAATTTGTTCCAACTGCAATTGCTGCCGTATTAGAGAATATAGTTCCTTGTATTACTGTTGATGCACCTAACCCTATTGCATCTTGAGCTAGCCAAAATATATTATTAGGCCTAGCTCCATTTATTAGATTAACTGTGGTGTTAGCAGACGTGTTAAATGCTGCTGAACTGCGAAGAACAAATAATGCGTTCGGATCTCCTTGTCCATCTAGAGTAAGAGATCCTGTAATATCCATTGCTCCTGCTAACTCGTATACTCCTGGCGTAAGAATTTCTCCAGATCCAAAAGAAAGAAGATGCGTTGTATTTGTTGCGGTTAGGGCAAAAAGGTCATTGTAAATGAGGCCTAAATCTGCTGTTGCAGTTGAAGAAGCAAAACCAGTTGTGATATTAGCATCAGGTATGTCACATTGACCATTAAAATTGACGGTGTAGGTTCCTGCAGCGGGAGTGATAGCCATTCCTCCCACAAGTTGGTTTACCGTTGAAGAAGTCGTAATACTTGCACCGGCATCAACAGAGCTGTATCTATCTTCTTTCGTTTCAAAAGCAACCCATACTACTCCATTCCAATAGTAAAACCCAGGTAATACGGTATTGGGAAAAGAACCAGAAGAAGCCGTATTGTAAATTAAAAGAGAGAGAGCGGGGGATTTAATTGGCAGAGCAATATTAGTTGCGGTAAGTGCAATACGCGGAATAAGCATTCCCATATTATTTCCGGGTGATGCATTAATATCTAGTAGAGAGGAAGCGTCAGGAGCAAATCCTGTAGTATTAATCGCAATATTTTGAGCGACAGCCTTGCCTGCAATATGAGTTAAAGCTATCAATATAAAAATATAATAGAATTTTTTCACGGTTAGTTATTTATTATTTTTTGGACCAAAGAATAATAACATTCTTACCGAATAAATTCTAAATGATCGTTTCAAATTTTTGAATAAAATTTACTTTTGCAATATGGAAAGATAAGTCATTTATAGCACAAAAAACTAACCAACACTTTAATAATGTGATATAACAACAAAATTAATATTTAAGACAATTAAAAACCGTTTCGTTATCGGAATATGGGTATTTACACTTTAACCCTAGGTCTTTTCAATATAATATTTGGGTAAAATAAGTGGTTGTCATTTCAACATCACATTAAGAAATTTATTTGATTCAAAAAATTTGGAATCTTAAAAAACGCTCACTTACCTGCTGTACAGCAAAATATTAATAAGTATGCATTAGTTACTTTATTTTCTGTTTGTAAGCCCACAACATATGATGAATACGTCTTAGGCAAAAAAAAAAATGATTTGTTTTGGATTACTTGAACATGTGCTTCAACATGGTGACGAAGATTAATTGAATACGAGTAAATGCTTTAAGAAATATTTACTCTTTCTCATATTATAGTTTATAAACTGTATAAATTCTACCTTATTAACAGCGCTATTTTTTTTGCGAAAGATAACAATAGACGTAATTAGGAAAGTTAGATGGTACGCTTATGAAAGCTACTCAACTAATATTCTTACTCATTTGACTGATAACTCTTTGTCTTTTCAATTTAGTTTCCAATTCGACTAAAGCTAAATTAATTAAATCCGATCGTAATGTTAATTCACAGTACACTTGCTGATGCAGGTTCGTTACTCTGGTAATTAGGAGAGATTATCAGTTCTAAATAAGAGCAACACTCAAAGCATTAGACCTAAGTTAAACTACCCTATCGTAAAATTATCATTAAAAATTTAGGCTTTAAAATAGCTTCTATACTGCCACAATCGGGGAACAAATGAAAGCAGTAAAACCGGATATATAATTATATCGGCAATGATGTTTCCTGTTGTAAAACTCATGTTGTCCTCTATAACAGTGCTTTCACCTTCCCCATGCAAAACGTGCTTGTGCTTCCATTTTTTTAGAGGAAAAGGCAATGTTCTACCTTCGTCAATAAAATAGCGCATATCCTGAGACATTCCATCTTCCGTTATTTCACTGATCCATTCGCCGGCAAGCGGTAATTTTAAGTGCACAATATCGCCCTTCGTTGATCCTCCGAACTCAATTAGCTGAGCACCGGGAGGAAGTAAAAATTCAAACAAATTGCCATCAAACCGATTATATACAAAACGTAGGTCTTGAGGCACCCTTGATTTAAGTGTAATGTTCATAGGTCGAAGATACAAATTCTACAAGGTTTTGTTCGAAAAGTAGACCAATATAACGTTATACGAATAGTTTTTTCCAAGCAATTTTCAACGCTTGTAAAATTAGAGTCCCAAAATCCACAAGTTGATACTTATGGGGGCTAAATAGTCTCAAAATTTGTTTGTAAAGTTTAATCATAACGCATTATTATTAGAGCAATCTTACCACCTGTTACTTTGCTTTAACACACAAAATTTAACTTGTTTTTGAAATTAAATAAAGTCTAAGACCTACTTTTCAATCTTACTTATAAAATCTAATTTTGATATCCTAAATAGAAAGGGAAATTATTGATAACATTAATTTAACTTCCTGAATTAAAAGATAAAAAATAGCATGACACGTAACACTGAAAAACCATCGCCAGAAGCAAAAGCCCTCTCCCTTTTTTTAATGGCTTATAAAACCACAAGCCCAGACTATAAAGAAAAGTCTAAACGAATTAACAGACTATGGAGCTTGGTATTGAAAGAGGAACTAAGCGGAAGTGAGTATATGGAAGAAGTGCAAAAAACTTTGGCATCTTATGGTGGTTATTCAGAAGTTGTAGAGAAAACTGTTCGTTATTACATTGAAAAGACAGGGGAATGGACGTTAAAAGGTGATGATAAATATTGTTTAGATGCTCAGATCTTCGCTGATAAAATCTTGAATGAATAACAAATCTGTTAGCCAAGCTTTGAAACTTACGTCAAGCTAACAACATTACAATATCCTTACAGGTCAGTTACCACGATTAAACTCTAAAAAAACATAAGAACTTTATTGCATACAAAAGGAGTGTAATTAATATTTCTAAAATCATCGCTTAACTCCTTTAAATTGAGAGCTTATTAAATAAGCGATAAAACCTCTAGTTCAAACGAATAAGTACAATCAAAAAATAGACTTACAGTGAGTTTTTTAAATCAGATAAATTCACTTTACAGTAATGTTAAAGAGGAAAGTGTGAAGTGGTCTCCTTTGGGGCACTTTCTTGCCTTTTGTTATCATTTATCTCCAAGTGTTTATTGATAAATGAGTTGAAACCTCAAAAAGACTTGCGTTTATATCAAAATTTGGAATCTTACTATTTGCGGTTTCTATAATTCGAAATGGTAAATAAAACTTTTGGCGTTACAGTACAGATTAGGTTTAGACAATCTCTCATGACCTAGTTTCTGCACTTGTCTTCTTTACCATTTCCGGAACTGTCATCTACTAATACGATAATATCATTTTAAACGAGGGAAATTATTTTAATCACCATTCCATTCATTTGCTCCACTAATACAACAGAAACCGCTTCACTAACTAAGCAGGCAGTTAGAGCTAATTTTTTAATACTCTACGAACATTTTCATTACATCTGACCACATACATTCCAGGTTTAAAGTCACTCAAATTAAAAACCACTTTACCATTTGAAATTGTTTTATCAACCGAACTGTTTACTAGTGATTTACCGTCTAAACTGTATATCTGAACTTGATTAATGTTCTCTTCTGCAACCTCGACAATTAAATTTTCATTGAATGGGTTAGGATAAACAACTAACTCTTCACTTGATTTGTAGTTCCTTTTAACGTTGCCAAAAATAGGTTGGAAATATTTGAATTTTCCATCATAATCAGTCTGTTTTAGACGATAATATGTAACTCCATTAATTCCATCTACATCAACGTAGTTGTAATATAATTTTGTAGATGAATTTCCTGCACCATTAATCTTCTCAACAATCTCCCATTCTATTCCATTAACAGATTTTTCAATTGAAAAATAATCGTTATTTACTTCGGATAGTGTTTCCCAAAAAAGTAAAACCTTTCTATTGTTTTTAACACGTAATGTAAAGCTTCCCAACTCGATTGGCAAACTTGAACTTGAATTAAAATTACAACTTTTTGATTGGTAAGGGATTCCGGGACCCTGTATTAGGATATCTATAGCATCACACTGTCTATCCGAAACAGTGGTTGTAGCGCAATCAGTATCACTTGTACGTGGGTTACTTGTTGTTGTGCTAGTTCCTGAACTATTTGAACCATCGTTAGGTAAATTAAAGTATATGTTGGAATTGCTTCCACAAGTTAAATAACCTTCTAGCGTGTATAAGTTTCCTTGTGGCGTTCCAGAAAAAACTATATCGTAAGAAACTTCAACATCGTAATTATAACCATGGGAACAAGAGGTTGGCGCTATAATAGCGACAGGTTCTAAACTCATGCTTACAGTGTAAGGCGTGCCACTAGTAGACGATACGGAGCATTGAGAAAATGAATGTACTGTAAAGGTGACACTCATTAGCAAATACAAAAAAAACTTCAATTTCATTTCAAACAGTGTTACAATTACGCAAGAATAAGGAATAAAACCTACGTCTTTTACATTGTTCACAACCATTATTTTGAGTTAATACGATAGTAATTTGTCATATGTCACGTTTAAAGTCAATTTTAACGCTTTTGTTAATTAAAACATACCGATAATTCGCAATTTAACAATTTGATAAAAATTAAAAAAAATGCAACATCCTATCTCACACTCCCAGCTAAAAGTATTAAATGGTAACAAAAGCACTGAAATTTCTAGTTTGAAATCAGTAAAAACTGACACGGAATATATGTGGAATGCAGACCCTACTATTTGGGTAAGTCAAGCTCCTGTTCTTTTCCCCGCTATTGGTTCTTTTAGAAACAATGAGTGGACGATAAATGGGAAAGTATATACCATTCCAAAACACGGTTTTATTCGGCACAACGAGGAAATAACGTTGAGCCACAGAACAGAATCAGCATTGCATTTTACACTGAACTATTCTGAAAAAACATTAG
>Ga0307998_1001674_pt1 | contig 11784 bp, 17 predicted proteins | sample Davwhametageno37_FD_203147 | JGI IMG/M metagenome (GOLD analysis project Ga0307998, IMG submission 203147) | Marine microbial communities from Davis Island wharf, Antarctic Ocean - #37 | ecosystem: Environmental > Aquatic > Marine > Unclassified | place: Antarctic Ocean: Davis Island wharf...
GATAGGAAAAGACTTCTTAAAAATGATGGTTGGGTTAGGTGCTTCACTAGGTATTGTTTTAATGATACATTACGTGTTGGTACCCGGCGGCTACTAAACATTTTGGAAAGGCAGTGTTCAACGGCACTGTCTTTTCTCTTGACTTACACTTGTATTAGTAGTATACTATAAATATAACTTTACAGCAGTTCAACCACAAAGAAGAGGACCTCCAGTGAAAATGAAAATCATCACAGGCAATGCTAACCCCGCGTTGGCACAAGAGATTGCAGAAAGATGCTTTGCAACCTTAGTTCCTGCAAAAGTCAGTATGTTCGCAGATGGAGAAACAAGCGTAGAGTTCCATGATAACATTAGAGGCGAGGATGTATTCATTATACAAAGTACATGTACTCCTGTTAACGACAGTCTAATGGAACTTTTGATTATGATTGATTCGGCAAAGCGATCAAGTGCGGCACGTATTACAGCAGTTATCCCGTACTTTGGTTATGCTAGACAGGATCGCAAGAGTGCAAGTCGCACACCCATTACTGCAAAGTTAGTAGCAGACTTGCTTACCACAGCAGGAGCAAATAGGATCCTTACAATGGACCTACATGCAGGACAGATACAAGGCTTCTTTAACATTCCAGTTGATGACTTAACAAGCCGTTTGGTATTTGCTAAAGACATTCAGTATAATGTAGGAACAGATGCTACAGTGTTTGTAAGTCCAGATGCAGGCGGAGTTGTTCGGGCTAGAAAATTTGCAGACATGTTCCACGCAGACATTGCTATCGTAGATAAGATGCGCCCTGAAGCAGGCAAGTCAGAAGTTATGAACTTGATCGGCAATGTTAAAGATAAACATGCCATTCTGGTTGATGACATTATTGACAGTGGCGGCACACTATGTAATGCGGCAAAGGCTATTATGGATGCAGGTGCGCTAAGTGTTCGTGCATATATTACACACGGAGTATTGTCAAGCGAAGCATGTCAGAAGGTTGAAAAGAGTGTACTCACAGAACTTGTAGTTACTAATTCAATCGGTGACCGTTGTCCTAAAAACTGCAAAAAGACACGACAGGTTAGTGTTGCGCCTTTGTTTGGTGAAGCTATCCGTAGGGTAACTAACGAAGAGTCAGTTAGCAGTTTGTTTGGTTAGTCTTGGTCAGCTTCGATGTGCTTGATGTACTCAACCATTGAGTGATCACCAAAGTTATCGATCTTACCTTTCTTGATGCCTATCCACATACCGCGCAGTCTGTCTTTAAACATCTGCCAGCCAGTTGGAGTACGAACATTTCCGTATGCATTAATGTAATGCTCAGTACCGTGATGTTTAAATCCCATAACAGCAAGCGGAACAGTAGTGACAATGTCGTTATTGTTCTTCCACCTGTGATGTATAACATTTAAACTGTTGCAATACTCTCTCCAACCCACACGTGGTGAACCAAATGTATATAGTTCGACTGGATCGTTTAGTTCTACATTATGTTTTGCTCTGCTTGCCATAATAGTTGCCATGGCCGCTCCTAAACTATGTCCACAGAACCAAAGTGTCTTGGTTACATTAGTCTTACGATTGATATCTTGTTCAATCATAGGCCAGAGGTCATCTACCTCTGTCTTAAATCCAATGTGTACTCGTCCTACTGTTTCAGCCATTACCGGAATAGCTTTTAGATCTGCTTTTAGATCGTTAAATTCAGTTGGTTGCGTTCCTCTGCAGGCGATAACCAAATCTGTCTTGTTCATGAAGCGGTACGCTTGAGCACCGTCCTTTTCATAAAACTCTATTGTTGTGAAACCTAACCGTTTTGCTTGACTTTTTGCTTCTTTCATGTTATTATATGCTATACTTGATAACTTAGCAAACAACAAGGATTTTTCTTTGAAACTTAACTTTTCTATTGACATACTTCGCCCCCTTCATTATAGTAATATTTATGTTGCTAATCAACTAAATACCATATAAGGAACGTAACATAATGAAAAAAGCTACTAGATCAATACTTGAAGAACTGAATAATCTTAATATTCATCGGAATAAAGAAAGTCTTATTGAAACATCAGGACTAAATCTTATCGATAGTACTATTAACTTGTTTAATAAAATTAATGAACACTATTCAGCAGAAGAAGCACTTGAGCTAGAACGTAGGTTTATTAACAGTATTAAAAGTGCCGACCCAAAGAAGTTCAAACGCGGCCTTGGTAAAATTAATGAGAGCAAAAAAAATGACAAGTAATTTATTCGAAGGTGGAAACGTATTTAAAAAAGTTGAGGGCGGTGAAGTTACACCACTAACACAGCGTATTGCCACAGTTGATGTACAGCCAACAATAGATTGGATCAATGCTACATTTGGTTTTAAGTTTGTTGATGAAGACATGCTTGGCACAACGGGCAAGAAGACAAAAGAAGATGGAACATTTGAAGAGAACTCGTCGGGTGATTTAGATCTCAATGTTGATGTAAGACAATTACCTAAAGAAGAAATAATTGCAAAACTTACTGCATGGTGCCAAAAGCAAGGCATTGATGATTTAGAAATTATGAACAAGGGCAGAACTTTCACACAAGGTTGGGTTGCTAACGCAGGACTTCAAATACATTTTAAAACCCCAATCAGAGGTGATGTTAAAAACGGCTTTGTTCAAACAGACTTTATGCTTACAGATAATCCTAATCTACAACGTGGAGCCAAGCGTGGCGGAACAGAGCATTACACAGGTGCCGACAGAGCAATATTGCTATCAAGTTTAGCAAGAGGCCGCGGATATAAGTTTAGTCCTACAAAAGGCATTGTTGATCCTAACAACGGAGATAATGTTGTTGCAGACGATTGGGATGAAATTGCAAAAATACTATTAGGACCTAGCGCAAAAGAAGCTGACACACATACAGTTGAAAGTATGTTTGCAAAACTTAAAAGCGATCCAGACTACGAAGAGCTAATTGCTCCGTGGAAAGAAACAATGGCCAAAGCCGGCAAAGAAGTACCTGAGTCTACACACGGCGTATCTGGCTACAAAACATTTACTAAAGAAATAGCTCGTGTTGCCGAACGCAGTAGCATTAGAGCAGGCTTAATGATTGCTGAACAAAGAAAAGATGAAGGCATCCTTGGCGGTATTGGTAAAGCTCTTCAAAAAGGTGCGTCCGCAGTTAAAGGTGGATACGCTGTAGGACGAGGTGGTTCACAAAGTATGTCCAAGATGGGCAAAGCCTACAAGGGCGCAGGTGGTCCAAAAACAACTATTGGACAAGTGGCTGGTATAGGTACTGGAATTAAAGGTTTGATATTTGGCAAAGATGCTAAAGGCAATACAGTTAAAGTTGATCCAAAGAATCCTAAGAAAGACGTAAAGGTGCTTGTTAAAAGAGGCTCGCGGACTGAAGAAGTTCCGTTTGGCAAAGTAAATGCTTACTTGAAAAAGGATTGGCAAGTTATAGCAGTAAACGAATCAAACAAACCACTTGGCACAGCATTAAAGAAAAAACTAAAAGATGAAGGCGGTGCCGCAGGGTTTGATCCGCTTAAAGCAGTTGCAAAAAAGATGGATGTTAATCTTACACCGGCAATGCTAAAAGGCATGCCTGGTATTAGGTTGCACAGAGATGGTGATTACATTTTAGAAGCTTCAAGAATTGATCATGCAGAAGATCTAGCTTACCTGCAAGGTTCCCAAGGAGCAATAAGAGCATTACAAAGTTTGCGCAATATGGCAAAAGGCGGACAAGGAAACGTTACACTTAAATGGGACGGCTCTCCCGCAGTTGTGTTTGGCCGCAATGAGAATGGTGAATTTGTATTCACAGACAAAAGCGGATTTGTTAAGTCAAAAGGAGTTGGTAGAACAACTAGCCCAGACGCACTTAAACAAGAACTTCTTATGCGTAGTAAAGGAATAAACAAAGATGATCCGAAGCGTATAGCATTTGCAGACAGTATGGCACAGGCATTTGGTGTGTTTGAAAAAGCAGTACCAAAAAACTATAGAGGTTACTTCAAAGGCGACTTGTTGTATTATAACACTCCGCCAGTAATAGAAAAGAACTTTGTATTTAAACCGCAACTTGTAGAGTATGCTGTAGATGTTGCAAGTGACTTAGGTAAGAAGATTGCTAAATCAAGTGCCGGTGTAGTTGTACACAGAATGGTAGACCCAGACGGTAGTGAACATCCACTTAAAGACTTAGAAATATTTGAAGGTGATCAGTTATTAGTTGTGCCGCCTGTGACTATTGAACAGCCAGCACAAGTTCCTAACGAAGAACTTGATAGACTTGCACAAATTATTAAGAAAGACTCAGCAGACCTTGACAGTTTACTAGACGTAAATAAACTTGCACAAATGAAAATGAAAAACTTTCCTGATATCATTTATAAGTATATGAACAGCAAAGTAGATACCGGACTTGACAACTTAGGACGAGACTTTACTAAATGGCTTAACACTAGGAAAGATATTAGTGGTGTTAAACAACAAAAGATTATTGAATACATTAAGCAGAACATGAATGCTTGGACATCGTTGTTTGAAGTTATTACAGGCATAATGAAAGCAAAGGATAGTATTATTGCTGATCTAGATAAAAACCCAAATGCGGTTAAAGCTAAGACAGATGGTAAAGAAGGCGGCGAAGGGTATGTGTTAGCTCACCCCGAAGGCGATATTAAATTAGTTAACAGAGCAGTATTTACGGCCGCTAACAGAGCAGTACAAAGATAATCACAGGAGAAGTACTATGAAAATGACAGACATACATGAAGCAATTGGAGATGACTTAGGGCTATCTAATCACGGCATGGAACTAGATGATCCAGACAAGGACATGAAAAAGGGTTTTAAGAAAGAACCAATATCAGGACAGCTAATGAAAGTATTAGACTCCAGAAGCAATCCAAAGCCAATCACGTTTATTACTACAGACGATGGTCGTCAACACAAGATTGGTCCTAACATGGCATCAGCATTATTATCATTGTTGCGTGGACAAATTGGTGACATGAAGCCACAGGCACGTGAAAGACTTACAGACAAACTGCAAACTTCGCAAGGGCTTGAAATGGCTATGAGTGCAAAGACAGGCAAAGAACTGATTAACATTGCATCAGATCTAATTGGCATGGCCGATACAGATCGAAGCAGAGAGAAAAGCATATACTAATATGGACTTTATTAAAGAACTTCACGAAGCTAGACTGACTCGCGGAAGCGGTGCATTAAAGTCCCTTACGTATACAGATTGTTGCGAACGGGCATACTTGACTATGCTTATCTTAGAAGTTCTAAGAAGGTTTCCAAACACTGCACCCTACGCACATGGATACGCAAAGAAGACAGCCGGTGCTGACAACTATAAACATTTTAGAATGTCGTCAACTGATCTTTATAACTTTGTATACTTCATTGAAGGGGACGAAGATGCTCACAGCAAACTTAAAGATCCTGGCGCGGCAAAAAGATTAAGTGCAACTACGCATTTTCCATTAATGGCGTTTAATCGTTATGTACATGCATTAGGAAATGCTACAGCATCAAGCTCTCGAGACCAACAAACTTTTATTAATATTGAATCTGCATTAAAGATTACTAATACTGATTATAAAGGTATTAGGCGAAACGTTTTTAGTTTTGTTTCTATCTCTGCTGACAGTAAAAAGAAATTGGTTACTAGACTATTGCTTGCCGCAAGAGCTAAACTAAGGTCAAGTGATATTATTGAATATTTAGAGAAGCTGTCAGCAGAAAGAGACCTTGAAGTATATCGTATAACTGATCCTGAACCAAAAGTAAGTGTTCCGGACATTAACGTAACAGGACAGGATCTAGCAGTATATGCAAGATTGGTAGGATCTAAGAACTTAATGCTAACAAAGAAGTTTTTAGAACTTGCTAAAGATGGTAAAAGTATACCGGCTAGTGTAGTACAAGCATACTTGCCTGCTATCGTTATGTTGGATAATATAGTAAAAGGTGGCCCTAGCTTTATATCACTGCTAAGGACACTAGAAAATCGAGCGCAAAACACCCGATAAGTCGGCATTTTTATGCAATTGGCTAAATACTTATAACAACTTCGTAGAGTAACGAAGATGTCCATTAAGAGAAAATCATAGGAGATTATAAAATGGCAGGACAAACACAAGGAAACGGCGGATTAGCACTAGCAGGAAACGGTTTAGGTCCACGTACCAGAATCATTAACTTAGCAAAATCTAACATCACTCAAGCAGAACTTGATGCGGCTTTGGTATACTTAGCGGCAGGTGACGTAGCTGGAACAAACGATGCACATACCATTGCTGGTATTAGTGTATTAACTGAATCGGGTATCTTTACATCAGGTACAACTGACGCAGTACAAGTTGCACTTCAAGGTACAGGCGCTACGACAGCGGCTTCAAACTTTGGTACAGGTTCAACTGGCGTAACAATGTCAATACTAGCAGACTTTATCGACTAAAGTACACGTTAGTAACTAAATTTAAAGGGTGTCGTTTTTGCGGCACCCTTTTTTTACGACCTATAAATACATACATGAAAGTATATTCCCTTATAGACATCACCGAAACTAAACAACGTAAAAACAATAGCGATAACGTTGTTGCAATTGGCCAGCAAGCAAACTGGATGACATTTGTACAAACAATGATGTTAAGGACTAATATGATGTGTGAACCTCCTACAGCAGTAAAGTACACAGCCGCAGAGCTTAAAGAATTAGGCTTTGGCACAGACTACAAAGGCGGCCATACAGTCTGGGAAGTAGACATTACAACAGACAGCTATCAAACAATGCCAGCTGTTGAATCACTAGAATCTGACTTTAATTTAGTACCAACAGTCGCCAACTTAACTGAGACAATTAGGATAAATAATAATGTATTCCGAACATCGGACCAGGCAAAAAACATATTATTTAAGGCTACTGAAAACCCATTAGGCTAACGTCAAGTTTACTAATAACCCTTTGAGCAAGGGACTAAAAAATAAGTACCGGAGAATAAAATGGCCACCGAGCTAGAAAAAACAAACCTAGAAGCGCATGTTGATTTATGTGCAATTAGATACGAAGCATTAGAAAATCGTATGGAAAAGATCGAAGTAAAAGTAGAGCATATTCATATCGATGTACAAGCTGGCAACAAGTCATTAATTAAAGTTATTGTTGGTGCTACCGGAACTATTGTAGCAGGCTTGCTTAGTACTATTGTAGTTCTCCTTGTAAACTTTTCATAACCTTCCTAACTAAATACTGTTATGCTAATAACAGATATCACACCCAACTCCGACTTAACAGAAAAGCAAATCTGGGGTCGTCGAGGAAAAACACTAGTCCGTAAGTACAAATGCTCAAGTGGCAATCGTAAAGGACGTATTGTTGCTAAGATAGCACAATGTTTTGCCGCACCAAACATTAAAAAGAAAATATCAATGAAGCGTACTAGAGCTCGACTTGGTGCTAGAATGGCACGTAAAGCTAAGAGAACTAAGCGCATTAATCCAGCTTCAATTGCTTTAACTAGATTGAATAAGAGAAGCAGATGAGAATTCAAGACATTACAGAAGGCGCTGTTGGTATCTTTGGAAGATCCAAAGGCAAAGTAACACGCAAGTATCGTTGCACAAGTGGCACACGTAAAGGACGTATTGTTGCTAAGGCTACAACATGTAATGCTCCAATCAATGTTAAATCTAAACTAGCAATGAAAAAGACTAGAGCAAGAAAAGGCTCAATGATGGGAGTTAAGTCTAAGTTTACAAAACGTAACAGCCCAACCTCAAAAACTATAAATAGATTAAACAAGACTAGAATGAAACCTACCAAACGTTCAACAGCCAAGCGGAAGAGAATGAAATGAGATTTAACGAGTTCAAAACTAGAACAGACGAGATTGCACCTCTTGCCCCAATTGCGGCAGGCGTAGCCAGAGTTGGTGCAAAGATGATGGGCAAAGGTATTGGCGTGGCGGCAAAAGCTAGTGCAAAACTTGGAAAGAGTGCAGTAGTTGGAGCAGGTAATTTGGCTAAGAAAGCTGTTGGTACTGCAAAAAATGCAGTTGTAGATAAAGCTATAGCCAAAGCTGACAGTGTACTACAGCAAAAACTATTAACTCCTGGACAAGAACTAGCCGGAGGAGTCATTGACAAAGTAACAGGTAGCGAAGTTACTATCGCAGACCCAAAGAACAAACAAGGTCCTAAATCAGTATACGATAAAAAATCCCCAGAAATTAAAGCGGCACTAGACCAATTGTCTCAGGACGCCCAGGCATGAAAATAAACGAACTTATACAGGAATTCACAATCCAAGCTACGAACGAAGAGCGAGTAGTTATGCAGAAGTGTGACACTGTACGATCATTAGACAGTTTCTCAGAAAGAGATAGATTCATAATCGAAGCTCTCATACGTAAATCTTTAGTAAGTAAGATAGTACAGAATGGAACAGTCATGGTCGTAATAAATGAGTTTTGATAAAACCCTTGCCCAAGAACTAGAAGATATTGTAGTATCCGGCTTAGCCGAAATACCTTTGCCATACCAAAAAGGCAACAGTATAAGACTAAAGAATGTGGTTATTCGAAAACATAAAAACGGATACCGTGTGTTTAATATAAGTACTAATAAGCATATACAAACAGTGTTTACAAAAACAGCCGCAGTGGCCATAGCTAAGTTATACGCACAGAAACAAGAAGACATGGTTGATAGTATAATTAACCTAGATGATAGAGTAGCAAAGCATTATATGGATGCATTGTTTGCTAAACGAACAGTAGAGAGTAGCAAAGATAATATGCGACGAGAGTCTGCAGAGACAAATTTTGACATCGCACTAGAACGAGCTTGGAGCTCATTAGCGCAGATAGAAAGTTATATCTTTGATAAATAAATATATAATGACAAAGGAACAGAACCATGCTTATTAACGAATTTTCAAAACCTATTACAGTTAAGTCTCTAAATGAGAACCTAGCTAAAAGATACGGTAAAACTATTGATGTAGACAAATTTACAACTGAGCAACTAATGAACGCTCGTAACAAATTGCGTACAACACTTTCACAAGTTGAGACTAATGAGAGTTTTGATTCTGTTCACACTAGCGATACATATCAAAAGAACAAATTGTTCCTTGAGCTTTTGAACACAGCATTGTCAGAGCGTGATATGTTAGAAGGCGAAGTACCAGCAGGGCTAAAAGCATACCAAGATAAGAAAGCAGGCAAGAAGCCAGCAGATAAGAAAGCTACAAAAGGCGACAACAAAAAACCAGATGCTGACGGCGATGGTGTTCCGGATTGGGCAGACAAAGATTCTAAAACTGATGAAGGTTCATACGGTAAGAAGAAGAAAGCTGTTAAAGAAGGCGCAGAAGAAGAAGCAACTCTTGTTATGGCCGCAAAGGATATGGTTGATCGCATTACTGGTTGGATGGAAGACACAGCAGAAATGCAAACTGAATCCATGCTAGAACTAGGCGACAAGATTAGAGACGAGCACGGAGTTGATCAAAGTGAAAACTTTATTAACACAGTTAAGCCTGCATTAGGTTCGTTGTTTTCATCACTAGAGGTTACCCGTGACGCATTGACATCTGGCGTAGCTATCTTAACAGGTGAAGGCGCACCTCAAACAATGGGCGACGAAGTAGAAGATGACGACATGACCGACATGGATATGGACGACACTGATATGGATGCAGACGTTGGCGCAGACGACATGGACGACGAGTTTGGTGCGGCAGACGCAAGTGCTGGTGGAGATGAACCAGAAGATAGAAGCAAGCGCGAGAGTGTAGAACTTTCAAAGCGTTTAGGTCTATTACTGGCTGGCTCAAAAAAAAAGCGATAAGTGAAAGTGTTTCAGACAGCCTTTCACAGATCATACATTTAAAATTACAACAAGGTGCCGGCAAAATTAGCTGGGACGAACTAAACGATTACCTTAGTAACACCGAAAGTGAACACTTTGATAGAGAAAGTTTTGTTGTTGCATATAACAGTGACCAGCGTTTACAAAATCTAGTTAATAACTTTGACGAAAACGGACTTGTACTTGCTGGTAGTCAAGACATTCGGTCTGAACCAGAAGACAAAACTGTCGATAACATGGCTGACAGAGCTACAGCCAACGCAATGAAATAACCCCCCAAAATAACACTTGACTTTTTAACTTTATGATTGTATAATAGTATACATATAGGAGTTAAGAATGAGAGTAGGCGTACGAGGAAGTAAACTTGCAATAGCATACGCAGAACGTGTATGCAACGAGTTGCCTTGCGACACAGAGATAGTTATTATCAAAACACTAGGAGACTTAAATCCTGATGTACCTATACATGAGATAGGTGGCAAGGGTGTTTTCTGTAGCGCAATCGAAAACGCATTGTTTAACAACGAAATTGACATAGCAGTACATAGTTTAAAAGACATGCCCGGCGATGTTGAACATCCTGACTTAGAGATTAGCGCAGTACTACAGCGCAGTAGTCCTTATGATGTATTGTTAGGCAAAGTGTTTGATGGAAGTACAATTGGCACTAGTAGTCCTAGGCGCACAGCACAACTAACACAATTATATCCTAATAGTAAAATATTACCAATTAGAGGTAATATAGATTCTCGCCTAAATAAACTTGACAACGGGCAGTATGATGCTATAATACTAGCACAAGCAGGATTAGATGCTTTAAACATTCATCGAGATGACATAACAATACTACCAATTGTTCCAGCAGTGGGCCAGGGTATTATTGCATTACAAACAAGACAAAACAGCGAAGCAAGTAAGATTGCCAAGCAAGTAAATCACACACTAACTTTTGCACAAGCACAGTTAGAAAGAGCATTGCTTAAAGGCATTGCAGGAGATTGCCAAACACGAATAGCGGCACACGCTACAGGAAGCAACCCAATCAAACTAGAAGCAGTATATTACACGGAGAATTTATGAGTAGTTTAATTACCCCCAAGTACGACTATCAACCAATATCACGTAAGCAAATAGACGGCAAGCGCAAGTACATGACTCCTGAAGGTCATGCTGTTGCTAGTGTCACAACTATTCTTGATGCAACTAGTGACAAGACAGGACTTATGCAATGGCGTAAGCGTGTAGGTGAAAAGAAAGCACAAGAAGTTGTTACTGAAGCCGCAGGTGTTGGCACACGTATGCACAAGTACCTTGAAGACTATGTTGACTTTGGTGAACTACCTACACCTGGAAGCAATCCGTTTGCTAAGAAAGCACACAAGATGGCACAGGAAGTAGTTAAGCATGCCATGGGCGATGTCGATGAGATTTGGGGTAGCGAAGTTGCTCTTTATGTTCCGCAGATGTATGCAGGCACAACTGACTTAGTTGGACAGTACAAAGGCCAGCCCTGCATTCTTGACTTCAAGCAAACAAATAAGCCTAAGAAGTTAGAGTATGTACAGAACTACTTCTTGCAACTAGTAGCCTATGCCGAAGCACACAACGAAATGTTTGGAACTAATATTCGCGAAGGACATATCTTTATGTGTAGCCGAGGTGACCATGGCTCAGATCTCGGTGGAGAGACATATCAGCAGTTTGATGTATGGCCGCATGAGTATGATGAATGGCGCAACGAATGGTACAATCGTGTCTATACATATTACGAGAAACATAATGCTTGAAGGCAATGATACAGACTTTAGGGCTAAATATGTATAATAATACATTTAGGAGAATGACGTGGCTGTAGTACAGATATCGAGAATTCAGGTTAGAAGAGGTAAAGGCACCAAC
>Ga0307998_1001676_pt1 | contig 11778 bp, 5 predicted proteins | sample Davwhametageno37_FD_203147 | JGI IMG/M metagenome (GOLD analysis project Ga0307998, IMG submission 203147) | Marine microbial communities from Davis Island wharf, Antarctic Ocean - #37 | ecosystem: Environmental > Aquatic > Marine > Unclassified | place: Antarctic Ocean: Davis Island wharf...
GTTTTAATAACAGAGGAATTATTCCCTGCTATCTTATTGGTCCAAACAATATCTTCCTCGGAAGATTCAATAATTGCCTGCTTATAACTTTGAGTTACTTTACATTCATGAGTTGCTAAAAATCTTGTACCCATTTGAACACCTGCGTATCCCATCTCTAGAGCTTTTTTATAATCTTCTTTATTGCTAATGCCACCGGCACAAATTAGAGGAATACCAATATCATGTAATTCCTCTATGAAATTTTCAGCAGACTGAATACCAGTTTGCCCCCCCCCTCGCCAATTAATACAATTCAATCCATCCACTCCAGTATCTTTCATTGCTAAAGCTACTTTTTTATTAGGTACGTCATGGTAAACCTTAATTTGATGCTGTTTGGCTACTTTTACAATTTCATTAGGTTTTCCTAAAGAAGTTAAAAAAAATTTCACTCCCTCTTCTATAGAAATTTTCATCCACCTTTCCATTTGCTTGTGGTACTTTTTATTTGCCCCTCCAAAAATCGTAAAATTAACTCCAAAGGGGTTTTTAGTCAATTTCTTAATCAATTGTAATCCTTCTCTAAAGTCATGTCCATAAAGAACGGTTAATGCGAGTGGTTGGACAACACCGAAGCCCCCAGAATTTGAAACAGCTGCAACTAATTCTGGATTTGAACCAGGGTACATCGGCCCACATACAATAGGTACTTTTGCGCCAGTGTCTTTTAAAAATTGATAAGTTAATTTTTCCATATCCTAAAATTAAAAAAAAATATTGAGTGTTATTACAGATTATTTATAGGGAGATTTTTTTGTAGTTTCGGGTTATGAAAAAGTATTTAAAACATATCCCTTTTATTATAGCAATTGGTTTGTTTCTTCTCGGAGTTTCAGATTATAACAATAAAACTGATTTGCTTGACCCATTTAATGAGCTTTCTCAATACTATTTTACAGCCACTTTTTTAATAATGTTTTTTCTTTGGAAAAATAATTACTTTACAAAAAATAAATATCCAAAAACTTAACATACAATTTACAATGGAATTTTTGTACTATACTATGAGTAAAAACTAGAGGATTGTTTTTCCTTATTTACATTTATTTGCAGTCAAATGGTGCAGGTTTTGGTGCAGATGTGCTTTAATACTTCATAGGTAGTATAATTGTTAAATTCTGTATCGTAAATAGTTTAATTATTAAAAGTAGTCGCTAAATATTGTTTGGGGTTATTATTAATTAAACATAAAATTATAGGTCAGGGATACTAAAGTACTATTGATTATAGATAATTCATATGCAGCTAATGGACTACTCCCAAAAATATTGCCATTATCTGTAGTTCCATCTCGAGGGGAATAAAATATATTGAATGGGTTTTTTCTTCCGTATACATTATATAGAGTAAAAATCCAATCTCCTTTTAAACGATTCTTTAAATTTTTATCATATGAGATTTTCCATGAAAAATCTAATCTGTGATATGCTGGTAAGGTAGCGTTATTTCTCTCTAGATAAATGGGTACTTTTAAGTTCCCTATATCAAAAACACCATTTGCTATTGTATATGGTTTTCCGGATTGGGCAGTGAAATTAAGACTAAATTCATTATATAAATCACCTCCATAGCTGATTGTGGCATTTAAAGTATGAGGCCTATCAAACTCTGAGGCGTACCAATTATTGTTGTTTATTCTATTTTTACTTAGTTTTTCATCTGTTTTCAATAAACTTCTTGCCCAGGTATAATTAATGAAACCATTGAATTTATTAGATTTTTTTTTCAAGGCGATCTCTATACCATACGTTCGACCTTTTCCTTGGATTATGTCTCTTTCAACAAAATCTGAAAGAAAAAAATTTGCACCAGGTTTGTAGGAAAGAGAGTTTTCCGAATCCCTGTAATAGCTTTCTGCAGAAAACTCAAGACCTAATGAATTAAGGTTTTGAAAAAAACCTATACTATAAGTGTCAGTAAGTTGTGGTTTTATGTAAAAATCAGAAGTCTTCCATCTTGAAGTAGGCAGAGGAGTAGAATTATTATAAATATTTTGAATATATTGATTTATTCTAGAGAAACTTGCTTTAAATGAACTGTTTTCTCCTATATTAATTCTCGCGCCAAATCGTGGTTCAAAATTATTATACGATATAATAGATTTATTTTTTTGATAAGACACTATCTCAGTTTGTTTATAATTTTCATCATATAAGTACAAATCATATGGACCTAGAAAATTAAAAATTGTGTGTCTTAGACCAACAGAGATTGAAACTTTTTCGTTTGGTGTCCAATTGAAATTAAAATAACTTGAAAAATCAAAACTAGTTTCTTCTTTGAGTGAAATAGGTGAAATAGAATTCCCATTCCCAGGAGATAACTCACCTGGTTGAATAGTATATTTTTTAGTTTGAAATCCCACATAATATTGCATTTTTTCATTTCTAGAATCAATAAATTCTTGTTGAGTACTTGTATATTTTAAGTTAGATTTAAAGGTAATTACATTATTAGATTCATATTCTGGGAATAAAATTTTGGGTGTATACAAACTATTTACAAGCGTTGATTTAAAACTTGTATTATTTTTGAAATTATGAATCCAACTTAGTGAGTGGTTCGTAGTCTTAAAATCAAATTGATTAATTTTCGAATTAATATTTTCTATTGAAGAAATTAAGTCCAATTGATAAAAATCATTGGATTTGAAAAAAGTATACGATAACTTATCATCATCATTCAAGAGATACAAAAGTTTCCCTGTTCCATCAGAAAAATTTGCTTTAGTTTTCTCTAATCTTTTAATAAATATTGGAAATAAGAAGTCTGTAAAACCAGATCTTGCTCCTATTGATAAGAATAATTTATTTTTTATCAAGGGGGTTGTTAAGTTTAATCTACTTGACAATAAACCGACACCTCCATTTATTACTAGTTTATCTAAATAAGGGTTTTTAACTTTAATGTCCAGTACAGATGAAATTCGTCCTCCATATTTAGAGGGAATATTAGCCTTATACATACTGACGCTTGAAATTACATCAGGTGTAAAAACCGAAAGTAATCCGAAAAGATGTGTTGGATTAAAAACAGGTGCTGATTCATATAGTATGAGGTTTTGATCCAACGAACCTCCTCTAACAGAGATTCCATTACTTACATCACCAACATTATTTACTCCTGCCATCATTGTCATACTTTTAAGTATATCAAATTCTCCAAAAGCCGAAGGAATTTTCACCAAGTCTTCAGCGGTAATATTTAAAACTCCCATTATAGGACTTTGAATGTTTTTATTTAATTTATTTGCCTTTACTATTATCTCAGATAATTTTTCTTCCAAAACCTCCATATACACTGACACTATAGAATCATTGCTTAGACTTATTATTCTTTTTTCACTTTTATATCCCAAATATTTAAATGATATTATATGATCTTTAACAGGTAATCTAAATAAGATAACTCCATTTAAATCTGTAATTCCTCCTTCTTTAGAATTTTCAATAATTACATTAACACTATTTAAAGGTTCTCTAGTTTCAGAATCTTTTACAGTAATTCGAAGGTCATATTCTTGACCCATTAAAAAAGAATTTCCTAGTAATAAATTGACAAGAAATAAATAAATAATTTTATTCATTTAATTAGATTTCCATTCTGAAGGTCTTGTGCTTGATCTAAATGGACCATCCTCACATGAGGAAAAAATAGGATAATCAAACCTGGTTAACGGCATAGGTACGTTTTCTCCAAAATACTCGGAAATAATTACTTCCTCATTCCCATAAGCATAACCCTCTAAAGAACTTCTAGGAATATAAATAGATTTATTTGAGCCTGAAGCAACTGTAAATCTTCCTAGCACGATTTCATTTTCATCATCAGGGTTATATAGATTTCCAATCATCACAGACGGAAGAGGAGCATTAAGACCACTATTGTTTTCAACGACATCTTTTAAAGATTTATAATATTTATATGCTTCAAAAGAGATATTATATTGTTGAACTTGAACCAAGATATCTCTTTTTGAGTATAGAGGGATTTTTCCAATTACCAAATCACTAACCATTTCACCATTTGTGAATTCATCATTATATATAGATATATTTTCGTTGTATCTTATTTTAAAACATTCCGTGTTACATGGATATGTGTAATAATCTCTCGCTCGTCTATAATTTGTTGTTGGAATACATTTACCGTTTCTTAACACTCCATTAAAGCAGATAGAGCAGTAGGAATCCATCTCATAAGTTTTATAATCAAAATAAAAATAATTCTCTTTTTCAACAGGATCATTAAATGAAATCATAACTCTATGACCAGGGCGATATTTATTCGCCTTATTATCATATAATAATTTCAAATCATATTCAGATTTAATATTTTTTATCAAAATTTCCTCTGAAAAACTTTCAATAGATGACCAGTATTTAGTTCCATCTGGGAAGGTAATTGTTAATTTCCATTCTTCTCCACTATTAACTTTAAAGCCAGAAGGAACGACATATGAGTCAAATCCTTCGGTTAAGATAAGAACCTTTTCTTCACTAATTAACTCAACTGAACAGCCCGAAAAAAAAATAGTTTTATAATCACTATTCTCATAAGAGCTTTTTCTAATTTTAACATACGAAGCACCTTCAATATTAGAAGCAAAACCATCCACAAAAACTAGTCCTTCAATAAATTTGAATTCTGGAGGCGATGGGTCTATGCAATTAATAAAAGCCAATGAAATAAGTGAAATGAAAAAACGAATATTGAAAGTAAAATCAAACAAATTTAAATGTTATGTTAAAGTCAAAAAAGCACATTTTCAATAAAAACTATTTAGAAAGGTAATGCTTTTGGATTGATTTTTACAAGAGTTTATTATGTTATTGAATAAGAAAAATTAACTATTGAGCCTTAGTTATTTAATAGTTTTTTTGTTAAATTTAACATGACTATTTTAAGAAAATATTGCTGATCCAAGATTTTAATATTATAAACTAAATAAGCTATTTTATTTAAATTAGTTTTTTGTTAAATTTTTAAATAATTTCCTTTAGATGAATAAATTATTTTACATATCATTTTTTTTCTTGATTTCTTGCACAAAAACAGTTTCAGAAAATACTTCAAACATTAGTTTAAATTCATTGTTTTCAGAAAAAATGGTATTACAGCAGAATAGTAATGTTCCAATTTGGGGATCTGCAACTCCATCAAAAATAATTGAGGTTTCTGCATCATGGGGAGAAACAGTTTCAACAAAAGTTAATGCATTAGGTAAATGGCAAGTGAAGCTAAAAACTCCATTAGGGAGTTATGACATCCATCAACTAAGAATAAAAAGCGATAATGAAGAGTTGAAAATTAATGAAATATTAATTGGTGAAGTTTGGTTAGCTTCTGGACAATCTAACATGGAAATGACTTTTGATTACTGCTGTAATACAACAGATTACAGCGCCCAAGAAATATTAAAAGCTAATAATATTTCCATTCGAATGTTTAATGTAAAGAAAAAAGTCGGAAAAAGACCTTTGGAAACCGTCCAAGGAGAATGGATCACAGCTAAAGGAAAACAAATAACAAACTTTAGTGCTCCAGCGTATTTTTTTGCTAAAAAGCTTTATCAAAATTTAGATCTACCTATTGGAATTATTCATGCAAGTTGGGGTGGTTCTGATGCTGAGGCTTGGATGAGTAGTGAAAAATTACAAAGTCTTAATTTATCACAAAAAGACGATGATCAAATATTGAAATTAGTTGATGGTACATCAAAAACAAATTCCTTTTTTGATTTAAAAAATTATGATCGTTTAATTCAGAGAGCATCTTTGTCAGAAAAATGGTTTTCTCAATTCAAATCAAAAAAACTAGAATCAGTAATGTATTCTTTAACTCAAGGACCTTTACATGATTACTTTTCTTCTGAAGACCATTGGAGAGATTTAGACACAAAAGATTCGCGCTACATTGATCCAAAATTTGATAGTAGTCAATGGAAAACTATAAGTCTTCCCGGACCCTTTCAAAATATTTTTGGGGATAATAATTTTAAAGGAGTTATTGTTTTTAAAAGAAATTTTAATATTGATGATCTCAAACAAGATTACACAATAAACTTAGGGAAAGTTACAGATCTAGATTTCACTTATATTAACGGAAATCTAATTGGATCTACTCTGGGAAAGAACTCTTATAAATCAAAGCAATATTCTATTCCAAAAGCACATCTTCTCATTGGAGAAAATCAACTAGTTATCCGGGTTATAAATCAAGATAAACCAGGTTTTATTGGAGCAATTAGTCTAAATAGTTCTTCTGGAAATAGAACCATTTTAAATGGACAATGGAAATATAGAGTTTCTGCAGAAATTTATAATCAAATGGATAACTATACTTGGCCCTACGATGCATTTTATCTATATGAGAAAGATGATATTGATTTTAAAAAACGTCCTCCACTGGTTAAGTTTGATGGTAGAATGAGTAAGGGAGGTCTATTTAATGGAATGATCCACCCTTTGATTCCATATAAAATCAAAGGTTCTATTTGGTATCAAGGAGAAAACAATGTTCAACGACATGCTGAATATCAAAAAGTTTTTACCTCTCTTATTACAGACTGGAGGGAACAATGGGGATATGATTTTCCATTTTACTATGTTCAGATAGCTCCGTTTTATAATTATTCTGGTAAATCACCATTATTAAGAGAAGCACAACGAAAGTCTCTAAAACTATATAAAACTGGGATGGTTGTAACTCTAGATATAGGTGAGGAGTATGATATCCATCCTTCTAACAAACATGATGTTGGTTATCGATTAGCAGGTCTAGCTCTAGCTAATGATTATGGAAAAAATATTATTTCTAATGGTCCTCTATATAAAGGTTATAGTGTGATCGGTAATAAAATGGTTATACATTTTGATTCTGTTGGAAGTGGATTAGAGTTGCGCACAAATAATGAATTTGAAATTGCAGGTCTTGATGGTGTTTTTTTACCTGCGATGGTAAGTATCGTTGGAGAAACTTTAGTTGCTAGCAATACAGAAATATCTAATCCAATTAAATTAAGATATGCTTGGAGAGATCTTTCTAATGCAAGTTTATTTAATCTAGAAGGTATGCCAGCTTCGTCATTTTCAACTGAAAATAATTAATTCCTTATTAAATAAAAAATAAGTTGCAGAATTATTATCACTATGATAATGCACAACATAAACGCATCATGAAAACAGCAACATTAATTTTACTTTTTACTACGGCAATTATATCAGCTCAACAAGAATCAATCAATAAGATTGTCTTCCCCCAAGTAAAAAAAAATATAAAAGTTGACGATAGTCCTATTATTAATAATGATTCAGAAACATTATTGATGGCCACTATGCTTAAAGTTTTAAATGACAGTGGAGACCCACGAGATCATTATCATTGGAATAAAAAATTATCAAATTTATATTATACTAAAATTGAATCATCCCCTCGAGAGGATAAAGTTAAAAATTGGTTTAAATATTGCACTCAATTACTTTTAGCAGGAGAAAATCAAGAATGCATTAATGAAATAGAATACTTACTACAAAAACAAAAATCACCATATAAAAATTTGATTAATAAGGATAATCTTCCACTTATTGAACTTTTAGCTCTAGCTTATTTAAGATTAGGGGAGGTTACTAATTGTAACAATAATCATAACGAGTATTCATGTATTTTACCGTTAAAAGATGAAGCATATCATATTGAAAAAGAGGGATCTCAGAAAGCGATTGAAATTTACTCACAGATTTATAATAAATTTCCAAATGACAAATATAAATGGCTATTAAATCTTGCTCACATGACAATTGGTGAATATCCATCCGATGTTCCTGAAGAATATCTTATTATTTACCCAAATATGAAGAAAGAAAAAAATGATTTTCCTTCTTTTAAAGAGATTGCTTTAAATTTAGGAATTGCAGAGAATGGATTATCAGGAGGAGTAAGTCTTGAGGACTTCAATAATGATGGTCTTATTGATGTTTTTATAACTTCTTATGGAATGAAAGATCAGTGTAAATTATTTGTTAATACTGGATCTGGGTATAAAGATTTCACAAAAAATGCAGGTTTAAATGGAATAGTGAGTGGTCTAAATTCTATTCATGCAGATTATAATAACGATGGATATACAGATATATTTATTTTGAGAGGTGCCTGGCTTGGTGAAGGTGGAAATCATCCAAATTCCCTACTCAGGAATAATGGTGATGGAACATTTAGTGATGTAACAAAGTCATCGGGATTATTATCTTTCCATCCAACTCAAACAGCATCATGGGCAGATATTAATAAAGATGGTTATCTTGACTTATTCATTGGAAATGAATCAAGATTAAATCAACCACACTCCTGTGAACTATACATAAATCAAAAAAACGGAAAGTTTTTAGAACAATCTTCAAACCATAATCTTGAATCAATTACAGGTTTTATTAAAGGCGTTGTATTTGGAGATATAAATAACGATCAATGGCCTGACTTATTCATTTCTGTAATGGGAGGTGAAAATTTATTATTTAGAAATGATTTTGGAATTTTTAATGATATTTCTAAAAAAGCAGGAGTTAAGAATCCCTTTTTTAGTTTTACTTGTTGGTTCTGGGATGTCAATAATGACGGTTTTAATGATCTTTTTGTAAGTAGTTATGATGAAAGAAATTTAAAGAATCTATCATCAGATTTTGTAAAAGAATTAGAAGGGATTAATGTCTCTTCGGATAAATCAAAGCTGTTTATTAACAACGGAGATGAAACCTTTAGTGAACAAAGTAAATCTTTTAACATAGACATAAGCATGTATGCTATGGGTGCTAATTTCGGTGATTTAGATAATGATGGTTGGTTGGATTTTTATGTAGGTACAGGTTCTCCTGAATTTAGTTCTGTAATTCCAAATAGAATGTTTAAAAATATTAAAGGAAATCAATTTGAAGAAGTCACATCTGCAGGGGGATTTGGTCATATTCAAAAAGGACATGGGGTCGGATTTGCAGATTTAGACAACGATGGAGATCAAGATATATATGCTGTGCTAGGCGGAGCTTATGAGGGAGATAAATATCGAAATATTTGCTTTGAAAATCCAATATCAGATAATAATTGGATAGTACTAGATTTAAAAGGTATTGATTCTAATGCAAGTGCAATAGGATCACTTTTAAAACTCGAATTAGATAATGGAAGAACAATTTATCATTCAATAAATACTGGCGGAACATTTGGGGCAAATAGTTTAGAAGCAGAAATAGGACTAGGATCATCTAATTCAATAAAAAAATTAAAAATTACCTGGCCTAACTCTAAATCACAAATCTTTTATAATATCAACGTTAATAAAAAGTATGAAATAATTGAAGGACAAGAAAAATTATTAGAAAAAAAATATTTCAAATTAAGAATGAAGAATAATGAAAAAATAAGCCATCATAATTAGAAATATTTATTGTTAAAGATTTAACTAACAAATTTAGTGGAGATCCAAACTTATATTTTCAAGATTTTATTAATAAAATTGCTGAAATATGATTAATTCCAATTAAATTAAAAGTGTAGTATCGTTGTCGTATTAAATTAGGAAATATTGACATCTATTTTTGATACTTTTAATGATAAATAAATTGGTAATGATAGTGCCTAAAACAAAAAATTCATTTTGAAAAAATCATTTATTTTTATTATTCTATTTCTTAATTCATGTGAAACAGAAATCCAAGATTCTGTTATATTAATTGAGAAAAGTACCAGTTCTAATCAATCACAAAATGATATTGATGGAGACGGAATTTTAGATGATTTAGACTTAGAAAACAATACTAGACAAGGTGCAAAAGTTGATGAAAATGGGGTAATGGAAAATCCAATTTATCTGGATGAAAATGGGATTACAATTAAAGCTAAAGAATGGTCAATATCAGGCGATACAGGTTTGATCAATGAAATTGAATATGAAGTCATAAGTGAAGAAGAGTTAAGAATAAGAATACTTAATAATGAAAACATTACAAGGGTCTGTACAAGTAAAATAAACTCATTTTCTTGGTTATTTCTTGATAAGAATGAATTTAATCAAGATATTAAAAGCTGGGATACTTCTAATGTTACTGCAATGAATTTCATGTTTTATTATGCATCGTCTTTTAATCAAAATATTGAAAATTGGGATACATCAAATGTAAATGATATGAATTTTATGTTCTGGGAAGCTTCTGAATTCAATGTAGACATAAGACTATGGGATACTTCAAAAGTGACTATTATGAGAAGTATGTTTAATAACGCATCTTCTTTTAATAAGGATTTAAGCGGTTGGGATGTTTTAAAAGTTAACGATTGCCAACTTTTTTTTAACGGTGCAACCAACTGGACATTACCAAAACCAAGCTTCACTATCTGTAGTCCTTAGTAATTTAGATATTCCCTTCTTTCCTAATTGTATTTTTTTAATCTCAATTTCTCAATTTAGAAGATAACATTTAATGAAATAAATATTAAAATAATTTATAGTGGTACTTATTTCTTAAAAAAAAGAGGCGAAACAATTGTTTCGCCTCTTTAGATGGTTACATAAAAAATTCAGTTTAATATATTTTGAATTAATTCAAACAAATTTATTTATTATCCCACCAAACTTTTGTTGTTTGAGTATTTGGACCTTGAGAACTTAACATTGCATTATAATTCTCAGTATTTGTACTCCCTTCTGCCGTACCGTTAAGAATTAACCTTCTAGGTATGGTGCCATTTGTTAAGTTTGTTGGATGAGCCGGTCTACCTCCAAAAGGTTTAAGATCAGGATATCCTGTTCTTCTCCAATTTGCAAAAGATTCAAAAAAATCAAAGAAAGAAGCTGCCCAAAATTGCTCTCCGATCATTTCATCCCATTTTGCTGAATCGTATGGATTAGCAGCTAAATATATTGACACATCAGCATCACTAACATCTAGAGAAGATCCCCACATTGCCCATTGTTTCATTGCAGCTTTTACTCCATTATTATAATGCTGTTCAGCAGTTACATGATCACCACTTGAAGCGTAGTTCTCAGCTAACATTAAAGCTGTTTGAGGATATGTTAAGAACATTCTTGGAGAGTCAAGTTTAGTAATAGCTGGATTAACATCCACAAAATCAGACCATGTTAAACCCTCAGCTTCCATTTCACTTAAATTTCCATAACCATATGGAATTCCAGCTTCAGGGCCATTTGGATTAGCAATTATATTTAATCTAGGATCGTTGTGATCTGAAAGCCAGTCATAGATTGTTTTTCCTAGACGTGCTGGTTCATAACGAGGCACATATGTGCCCCAAGCATTTCTATTTAAGTCTGTTGGACCATTTGTGTGCGCCATGTACGCATTATCTTCTAATGATTGCATAACACCCCCAGAAATTGCCTTATTAACGTAAGTAGAAGATGTTGAAGCGTCTACATTCTTAATTCGCATTGCAAGTCGAAGCATCAAAGAATTTCCAAACTTCTTCCATTTAGAGATGTCACCATCAAAAATAATATCAGAATTTCCTAATGTAGAAGCGCCTCCAATTTGAGCAACAGCCTGGTCTAATTCATTTAACATATCCATGTAAATTGACTCTGCACTATCATAGACAGGGCGAACGTTACCATCTAGAAAACCTCTTCCTGCATCAAAATATGGAGTGTCTCCGTAAGTATCAACAATTTTATGAAAAATAAATGCTCTCCATATTCTTGCAATACCCATTTCAGTACCAGAA
>Ga0307998_1001678_pt1 | contig 11776 bp, 12 predicted proteins | sample Davwhametageno37_FD_203147 | JGI IMG/M metagenome (GOLD analysis project Ga0307998, IMG submission 203147) | Marine microbial communities from Davis Island wharf, Antarctic Ocean - #37 | ecosystem: Environmental > Aquatic > Marine > Unclassified | place: Antarctic Ocean: Davis Island wharf...
GCCGCCCCGTGTATTTTTATTTTTATTTTTAACCATTTTGAATATTGTAACATAAATCAAATTTAATAATTGAGAATCTATTTACCACAATTTGATTAAAAAGCGTAGTAAATTAAGTGTAAATTAAGTGTTGACAACAAATTTAAAAAAAGGCAAAGTGAAATTATGTTAGTGCTAGCAAGGGTTAACAGGCATTTAGTTTGCATACAAACATTAAATCTATAGGGGAATGGCATGAATAAAGGTGAATTAATTGAAGCAGTTGCAAATGCAACAGGGGCAACAAAAGCAGATGCAGGTCGTGCAATTGATGCAACAGTAGAGTCAATTACTGGCGCATTAAAAAAAGGTGACACTGTAACATTAATTGGTTTTGGTACATTCAAAACTGCTAAGAGAGCAGCTAGGACTGGTCGTAACCCACAAACGGGTGCAGCTCTTCAAATTCCAGCACGTACTGTGCCGTCATTTAAAGCAGGCGCAGCACTTAAAGCAGCAGTAAACTAAAAAAGCATTAGTTATTAAAAAACACCCTTCAGGGTGTTTTTTTTTCCCTACTTTTTACTACATGCCGCAATTGTCACATTTACCTTTAACAGTTGAAAACCCTTTAATTGTAGATAGGCCAATCACACCCTCAAAATTAGCGCCATCAACATCAGCGTCAGTTAAATTGGCACCAGTTAAGTCGGCGCCTCTTAGATCAGTCTTAACTAACTCTGCTCGATTCAAATTAGTATTTCTTAAGTTAGCTCCTCGCATATCGCCAAAGATAAAACTTGCTATATTAAGATCGGCACCCTCAAAATTAGCTTTTGCAAAATTACCACCAGAGGTATCAAATTTCATTTGCCCCATAGGCTGATTACCTACATCTAAACCCAACCTACCTTTTGTTAGAATAGCTCCTGACATATCAACATCGCCAAGAGTACCAATGATACGAGCATTGGTTAAATTCGCCCCCTTGAAAACTGTTTTACCAAAAATTGGTTGGAAGATGGTAGCTTCAGCTAGATTAGCGCCACTAAAATTCGCTTTTTCAAGGCGGGCTAAATTTAAATACGCTCTCTGTAAATCTCCTCCAGACAAGTTTGCACCTCTTAAATCTGCCCCAAAGAAGCTAGTATTAACCATTACACAATGGGTTAAATCCTTACCCTTAAAATCTAAATATCCAACATCTTTGCTAGATAAATCACAATCTGGATCCTCTAGTAATTCGTCAGCCATTTTTTGTGAAATTTTAGTTCTGGTATCACTTTTATTTTTATTATAAAAAGTATTTGCTTTGGCTAAAACAGCCTTAGGATCTTCTATAAAAACAGATTTTGAGGCCTTATTTCCAAAACAATAATTTTTGCCTTCAAAACTAGAATTAATAGAGCAATCTGTTTTATGAAAATTACCATCAGCTAAGCTAGTAGTACAATATTGTCCCAGTTCAGCAGCTTTAAGTGGAAGTGCTAAAATTAACAATAAAATTAAATAATATTTATTTTTCATAACTCTACCTATACTAATAAATTGATTACTTTATTATAGACTTAAAAAAAACCATAAAGTTTATATTTAAACTATAGGAGAAAATTTAAAATGACTACCGTATTGGTTACTGGAGCAAATAGAGGATTAGGATATGAGTTTGTTAAACAATATAGCGAAAATAAATTTGATGTTTTTGCCTGTTGTCGAAATGTAAATGAAGCCAAGGAGCTAAAAGAGTTAGCAGAGATTTCAGAAAATATTAAAATCTATGAATTAGATGTTGGCAATATTAAAACTATTAAAAATATTTCACAACAATTACAAAATGAAAAAATTGATGTGCTAATAAATAATGCTGGGATTTATCGATCAAGTACTGTTGGAAATATAAACTATGATGAATGGATGGAAAGTTTTAAAGTTAATACCATTGCTCCATACCAAATAGTTGAAAATTTTTTAGAACAAATCATAAATAGTGACTTAAAGAAGGTTGTATCTATAACAAGCAAGATGGGTAGTATCGATGATAATACTTCTGGAGGGTCATATATTTATCGAAGTAGTAAAACTGCTCTGAATAGTATGATGAGATCTTTAACTCATGATCTTAAAAATCAAGGTGTAGCAACTTTAACTCTCCACCCAGGATGGGTAAGGACAGATATGGGAGGCCCTGGAGGCTGGATTAATGCAATTGAAAGCGTTCAAGGTATGATTAAACAAATTGATAAACTTACAATTGATGACTCAGGAAAATATTTAGACTATGCAGGAAAATTTATTAATTGGTGATCAAAGTATAAGGTATAAAGAAGCGTCAGACTTTCTTTCTAAACTAGATCCTGACTGGGAGAGTTTAATAAAAAGAAAGGGGGCTTTTAGTCTCAAAATAAGTCAAGATTTAGAGCCCTATCAGTCTTTAATAAAGTCAGTTATTTTTCAACAATTACATCCAAAATCTGGCAATGCTATTTTTACACGTTTCTTACTTATATTTGATAATAAATTTCCAGATGATAAATCTATTTTAAAAAAATCTTCTATTAAAATAAAATCATGCGGATTGTCTCAAAATAAATTATTAGCTATTCTTGAAATCGCATCCCAAAGTGCTAATAAAAAATTACCTACATCAATTGAGATAATCAAAATGCGGAATGATGAAATAATCAAATTGTTTACAACAATTAAAGGTGTTGGGGAATGGACAGTCCAAATGCTTTTAATATTTAATCTGGGTAGGTTAGATATTATTCCCCAAAATGATTTGGCTATTAGAAAAAATTATCAAAAACTTAAAAAATTAACTAACCCAATTACACCTAGAGAGATTGAAATTATTTCTAAATCCTGGAAGCCTTATCGATCAGTTGCTTCTTGGTATTTATGGGGACTTGAATAAAAAGCCACCTATAAAACAGATTCTCTATGGATCATTATTAATAAATTATTTCAGAAACTATTTAATTTAATTCAAATCAACAATTAATGCTCTTTGCACCTTTGGACGAACTATTATTTCTGTTTTATACAGATCATGATCGATGCCAAATATAATTGGTAACCCAACTTTTATATTAGTAATCATACCTTTTGTTAGTTCAAAACGCATAAAATGCACAGCTGAGGTTTTATCTTCAGTTTCACGATCCATATCTTCATTAGCAATTGCGTACACCTTCTCACTCTCTTCAACCTTAATCCAAATAGATTTTTCCACACCAATAAGCTTTGCTAGAGCTACTTTTCTCTCCTGAACGTTGGTATATTCAATCATAAAAGTTGCTTTCCAATTAGTACCTTCAGGGATAAGAGTGTTGTATACATCCAACTCTTGTTGGATGCCTTCTGATTCAAAGATTCTTTCGATCCTTAGCATTTCCTGCACTTGGTACTGCATAGTAAGTGCATCTTCAAAATAAAGCACTGCATGATCATTAAATGCTAAGCGTCTATTTTTCTTATGCTTCATAACTTTAGCTCTAAATTCATTCCTAACTTCTGAATATTTTTCCAAACTAAATAAATCTTTTTTACTTAAAAGTGTCATTGTATCTTTCCATCAATTATTAAATATCGTATGCTTTTCTAAGTAATGATATAGGATGTTCTGGCTCTTTACCGTTATTCATAACGTGGCCAATATGGTGCCCAGCCATAGCGCAATCACTTCCATAATGATCAGGGTCTGCTTCATTAATTTTTTTTACTACTGGTTTAACAATCTTTACAGCAAAATCATGACTCTCTTTTTTAACAGCATATGTCCCGTCATGCCCAGAACATCTTTCAATAATCTCAACCTGAGTATGAGGTATTAAAGATAGAGTATCTTTCGTTTTAGGTCCAATATTTTGAACTCTCTGATGACATGCTGCATGATATGAAACCTTGCCTAAACTTTTTTTAAAATCAGTTAAAAATTTATTCTCTTTATTTCTTAGCATTAAATATTCAAATGGATCATAAAATGCATTTTTAACTTTAAGAACATCAGAATCATCTGGAAACATTAAAGGTAGCTCTTGTTTGAACATTAAAACACAAGATGGAATTAGCGCTGTTAAGTCCCAGCCTTGATCGACAAGTTTAGCTAAGATTGGAATGTTAATATTTTTGGCTTCCTCAACTGCTTCAAAGTTTCCAAGCTCGAGCTTTGGGATAGCACAGCAGCTTTCTTTTTCAGTTAGCGTAACTAAAATTTTATTATGCTCAAAAACTTTAACTAAATCCTCTCCAGGACCCGGCTCATTTCGATTCGTAAAGCAAGTCGCGAATAAGGCAACTTTTCCTGTTGTTTTCCCTGCTGGCTCTGCCAATAACTCAGTTTTGTAATTTTTAAGTCTTTTTCTCAAAGTATTACTTTCAAATTTTGGTAGCCAAGCTTCTGAATGGATCCCAGCGATTAGCTCTAACCCTTTTCTTGCAATCCCAACTTTATTAATAGCGTTAATAGTTGGAGCAATAATTGGAATTCCTGCAAAGCTACCAACATTATCAGTACTTGTAAGCACTTTATCTCTAAGTTTAGTATCCCCTTTTTTATATTTAATCGCTTTTGCTCTCAACATTAAATGAGGAAAATCTACATTCCACTCATGAGGCGGTACATAAGGACATTTTGTCATATAGCACAAGTCGCACATATAACATTGGTCCACTACTTTTGAGTAATCTTTTTTATCAACCCCATCAACTTCCATAGTGCTTGATTCGTCTACTAAATCAAATAACACTGGAAATGATTGGCATAGACTTACACATCTTCTACAACCATGACAAATATCAAAAACTCGTTCCAATTCTTGATTAAGTAACTCCTCACTAAAATATTCTGGATTTTTCCAATCAATAGGGTGGCGAGTTGGTGCTTCTAAATTACCTTCTTTTGGGGTATTCATAGGTATCTCTAAATAAAAAAACCGGGGAATATCCCCGGGTTTTTATTACATTTCTACTAATTCACCTAATGCTTTTACATACCGATTAGCATGAGATCGCTCTGCTTTAGCAAGCGTTTCAAACCAGTCTGCAACTTCATCAAAACCTTCATCTCTGGCAGTTTTAGCCATGCCAGGATACATATCTGTATATTCGTGAGTTTCTCCCGCTACAGCAGCTTTTAGGTTGTTTTCTGTAGTGCCAATAGGGAGTCCTGTTGCTGGATCTCCACATTCTTCCAAATATTCTAAATGTCCGTGCGCGTGACCCGTCTCTCCTTCTGCAGTTGAACGAAATAAAGCTGCAACATCGTTATAACCCTCTACATCTGCTTTTGCTGCAAAATATAAATACCGGCGATTTGCCTGGGACTCACCTGCAAAGGCGTCTTTTAAATTTTGTTCTGTCTTGCTTCCTTTTAGAGCCATTTTTATTACTCCTAATAATAAAAAAAATAAAACAAACTTAAATTAAAATCTGATTTTAATCTTTTTTTATTTTATCTTTATTAAGCATATAAGAGCAATAAAAAACTCATAATTTAGATTAAAATCATGATATTTATTAAAATTAAGATTTTTCTTTAATTAGTATTTATACTACTCGTTAATTGATTTCTTTATTAAAAAAATTTATTTTAAGAAAAATACTAATTATAAAATATCTTATTGTTGGAGGGATAAATACATGCTTTGGTTATGCAATTTATTGGGTACTTCTTCAGTTAAATTTTAATTTTATAATTGCTGTTTTTTTCTCTACAGTCGCAGGAATAATATTTAATTTCTTTACAATAGGCACTTTCGTATTTAAATCAAAAAATGACACTAATACATTTTATAAATTTTTAGGCACCTATTGTTTTCGTTACTTTTTATCAATAGCCGGAATTGCCTTCTTCCATTCTTATGGGATGAGTTATGAAGTTGCTGGTGCAGTAACAATTGTTCTAAATGCAATAATTGGTTTTTTCTTGCATAAATATTTGGTATTCAAAAAATAAACTGTACTTAAGCAAAGATTAATCTAATCATTCAACCTGTTGCGTTTTAAATCCAAACAATCTTTCCTGCCAGAAATTATAATATTCCCTACGTTTATTTTTATTTTAAAATTATCAAGCTTAATTTTATTAAGTATCTTAATAAAAAATTTCTTAATTAAATTAGATATAGGTAATAACCTTACCCAGTAATTAATTGAATAAAGATTAGAAAAATCATTAATCTTTATGTCGTTATAATTTGTTTTGTTCAATAACAATCTAATACTCTTTTTTGAAAACAATTGCATATGCTCAATATCAATTATTGGTGACTTTTTCCCTAAAATTTTATTTACTATCGACCTATAGTTATGAACAACCATTACAAAATATCCATCTTTTTTTAAAATCTTATTAACGGACTCTGATATTTCTCTGGGATCATATACATGCTCTAGAGTCATAAAGCAGCAAACCAAATCATAACTAGCCTCCTGAAAATCATCTACTTGAAATATTCCTTCATGCAAGTGACTTTTTATTTCAGAGTGCGCGCTATTAATAGCAGATATAGACGGCTCAATACCAGTCAAATTAGTAAATCCTTTTTTTTTCAGATTGTACAAAAATTCACCGGAACCAGAGCCAATTTCTAATATTTTGCTATTTGAATTTAATTTAGAAACTATATTATTCATATGATTAATATATGTTTCTGCTGCATCTATTGCCTCTACTGAGCTATCATAATTAGCAGCATGGTAAGCTTCAGAAAGTTTTAGTTTATCAGGAGGGGTAGTCACATAGACTAAATCGCAATTCAAGCACCTTACCATTTCATGACACATGAACTCAGGGGTTTTTCTTGATGCATACGTAAAAGATGTTATTTTTTCCTGACTAATATTTTCTTTTTGAAAAATAACAGTATTTTTATTTGAATCAAAGCAAGCTGGACATCTTCTAGATTTAGTAATCAATACTTTTACCTTACAACTCTGTTGTAATTCCACTTCTAATAATTTCTGAGCGGATTACTCTTGGCCTTTGTTTCACTTCTAAAATTATTTTCCCAATATATTCGCCAATCAACGAAATAGCAAAAAGATTAATAGACCCGAATGAAAGAATTAAAAGCATAAGTGTCGTTGTTCCTTTTGGTGCAATATCCGGAAAAAATATTTTTAATGAACCAAATAATACAATTAAAATAATAGAAAGAATTAATGTAGCAAACCCCATAATCGTCATTATATTTAACGGGGTATTGGTAAATGATAAAATACCCATTTTTGCCCACCCTATATTTTTAAATAAACTATTGGTTGATTCTCCAAACACTCGAGCTGGCCTAATATAATCTACGCCTACCTGTTTAAACCCAACAAAAGCTCTAATTCCCCTCATAAATAAATCACGTTCTGGGCACTTTAGAATCCAACTAACAACCCTTTTATCAAGTAAAGAAAAATCACCTGCATCAAGTGGAATTTTAATAAAACTTAATGATGATAAAATTCTATAAAAGGCTTTATACAGTGCTTCCCAATAAAAAGGCATTTCTCTTTTTATTCTAGTGCCGTATACAACATCATTCCCTTCTAACCATTTCTTAACGAAGTCTTTAATTAATTCTGGTGGGTCTTGTAAATCACCATCTAATAGAACAACGGCTTGCTTAGTTGATAACTCCATTCCACTCCTAAAAGCCATTTGTGAACCAAAATTTCTTGAATGATTAACTCCAATCACTCGTGTGTCATTTTTTGATATTTTCTTAATTACATCTATATCGTTATGTGGACTTCCATCGCAAACAAAAATGATCTCATAATCTATATTTATTTCTTTAAATGTTTTAGTTAGTCTTTGGTACATAGTTGGAATTGCCATCTCGTCTTTATAGCATGCAATAATTGCAGTAACACTTCTCTTTTTATTCGAAATATTTTTTTTAGTTATTGAATCAAAATCTTTTTTTGTTAACGTACTTAGCCAATTAAATGTTAAGTTTAAACCGTCAACTAAGCTAGTTTTAGACTTCCATCCGAAAACCTTCTCTGCTTTTTTTGAGTCTGAATACCATTCATTTAAATCCCAACTTCTTTTGCTCATATTGTTAAAAATTGGTGTTTTTTTAATTTTATAAATTTTCTTTATTGTTAATGCTAAATGTTTAATTGTTGTTTTATTACCTGTTCCAATATTGAAACTTTCCCCATATAATTCTGGGTTAATTTTGCTTGCTGCTAAAACAAATGCCTCGCATACATCATGAACAAAAATAAAATCCCTTGAAATATCTGGATTTACTAAAGGAGGAAATTTTTTTACTTTTGCATTATTTAATATAGTCGGAATTAGCCTTGATGAATCCTCAAGGGGGCCATAAACCGAATATAATCTGAGGTTGATTGCTGGAAAATTGCGAGTCTTCCCCACATATTTTAAAAAATATGATGCTGCAACTTTAGAGGATGCATAATGGCTGTTTGGTTCTAGGCTTGAGTCTTCTTTGGGTTGTTTTGAATTTAAACCATACTCGGAAGATGTACCCGCGTGTATATATGCTGATACTCCTTTTTCTTCAAGCAAAGTAACAATGTTGGTTAAAGATAAAAAATTTGTTTGGTAAACAATTTCATGGCTTTCTTCAAAAGAGTATGCGCCATAAGATATAAAGTCAAAAACAGTTCTTGGGGTAATTGTATTAATAAGATTTTTTATTGCTACAGAATCATTTACATCAGCAAAAATTATATTCTTAATGTCAACCTCGTCTAACCGCCATCCTTTTTCAAGTCTGCATACCCCATAAACATCTTCTCTTTTTGATAGAAGTATTTTAAAAAGGTTTGCCCCAATAAAACCAGAAGCCCCTAATACTAAAATTGGGCCCTCAAGAGATAGAATGTGTTTATTAATGTCCATTAAATACCCGTTAGTACTTAAGTTTGAATTTATAGTCTAGATAGTACATTATTTAAATCGATGCCACATTTTTTTCTAAGATATTTTTGTGATCCGCTTTTATCATAATGATGTGAAGTAGCAAATAAATGAGTAAAGCTTTTAACATTGATATTATTCTTAATTAAAACTAGCGAGATCTGTGATCCTATTCCACCTTGAGCAACATGCTCCTCAATAATAAATAGATTTTTAGTTAAATTTATTTGCTCAATTAAAATTTTTGGCAGCGAATTTTCTAGTATTGGTAGTTCACATAAAATCCATAAATTTGGTCTTTTCTTTTTATCTAGTTCTTCAAAAGCTTTAATATAAGTTGTTGCTATGGGTCCTGTAACAATAATTACCGGGCCGTCGCCAATAGTAAGTTGCCTCCAAGTTTCGTATTTTGGTGGGACGTACTCCTGATCAGATTCATCATAGCCAAGTCTTATATACGTTGGTTTTTCGTTACAATTCGATAATTTTAAAATCGGATAAATATCTTCATCAAAGCATGGAATAAAAACCCTAAAATTAGTTAGTGTCAGCAATACCCCATAGTCCTCAATCGCATGATGTGTCGCTCCCATTACGCCATATCCATAACCACCCCCATTGCCTAATAATTTAACAGGCAGATTATGAAAAGCAACGTCATTTCGAATTTGCTCAAATGGTCTTGCATAACAAAACGGGGCAATGCTATATACCCATGGAATAAAACCTTCACTTGCCATTCCAGCTGCGACCCCAATCATATTCTGTTCAGCAATTCCGGCATTTATAAATTTTTCTTTTAATTTGTCTCGTAATTCTTCAAGGGCCATAAATCCAAGATCGCCAGTAAGAAAAATCATTTCGTTGTTCTTATTTGCTAGCTTAATAAGGCCATCAGTGAGTTGCGTTCTCATTCCTTATCAACCTCATGAATTGCTTGGTTATACTGGTCTTTATTTAATGGTAGGTAATGCCACTCCATTTTATTTTCCATAAAGCTTATTCCATTCCCTTTAGTTGTCTCCAAAATTATCATCCTGCATTTATTTTGTTTTTTCTTTAATGATGACAGTATTTCTTCAGGAGAGTGGCCATCAATAGTTATAACCTCTAAATTAAATCCATTGATAATTTTATTTAGAGGCGACAATGAAGCAATATCATTTATGCTTCCAAATCCCTGAAGGTTGTTCTGGTCAACTATTATAGTAAGGTTATCTAAATTGTGATGGCAAGAAAAAATAAGAGCTTCCCATGTAGATCCCTCTTGCCATTCTCCATCAGAGGTTAAACAAAAAACCTGGCCTTTAATGGATTTAATTTTTTTAGAAAGTGCAATACCGGCAGATAAAGATAAGCCATGGCCTAAACTACCAGTTGCAAATGAAATATTTTTAATTTTGTCTGGCAAAGGATGTCCTGCTAATAAAGTGTCATCTTGATGGAAGGTTGTTAAGTCTGAATCTTTTAAAATACCAATCGACCAAAGAGCTATATATAATGCTCCTGCAGAATGTCCTTTAGAAAGAATAAATTTATCTTTGTGAGATAAAAGCTTATGAAAAAGCACAAGTAGTATATCGATACATGATAAATTTCCACCAATATGCCCAACTCTAGACTCAAAGTGCATTTTAAGTAATCTTTTTTTGGCAGATTTAATTATTTTCTTAATGTTATTTCCTCAGCTCTTAAATATCTAATATTAGTAATTTCAATTCTTACAATATTAACAAAATAATCTTCTATATAGAAAAATTCTTATAGCCTTAACTATACAACTTAATTGTATTAGAATAGCTTTTAATATGTCGAACAATATAACTACTTCTAAATCATTTAATTTCTTTATTGCCATTAGTGTAGCCATTTTGACTACTGGATTCTTAAGGCTACAACTTTTTACAGGCTTGCCTGATCTGGATGATGGACTTTATGTTTTTATAAATCAATATATTTACCATGCTTTAAGTAATGGTGAAGACCTAAAAGGCATGACCATACAATTATATCAAATGATGACCTTCTGGCTTTACGGCCTCGAAGTGAATCAATACATATCGTTAAGGCTTATTGATGGACTGCTTGCAGTCGCTGCTTCTTTTATATTTTTTAAAGTAATCTTAAAAGAAAGTGGCAGCATACTTTTCACAGTGATTTTAACAACTATATTATTCATTGTAATGAGCGATATCGAGATCATGGCATATGGATATAAGAATAGTGTTTGGGCTGCATATATACCTCTTTTTACAGCCCTTCTAGTTTGGCAAAAGGCTTCTAAAGTAGATAGTTTTTCTTTTTATATAATTGGTGCCCTAGTCTCTTTAGGTGTTTTGTTGAGAGAGCCATTCCTGCCTTTCTTTTTGTTGGCAGGTGTTGCGATATTTATTAGTTATGGATGGCGTGTGCTTGTTAAATACTTAGTTGGCTCTGCAATACTAGGTTTTAGCGTCTTCGCGGTTGTGCTTAGTTTCAGAGGGTGGGACTTAATAGACCTATTGAATTCATATTTTTCTCAGGGAATTTTTGGAGCTGCAGGACTCTGGTGGATTTGGGACATTGATGCAACTTCAAAATTAGTACTTGGATGGGCTTTAAACACAATAAAAACTAGTTGGTTTATTTGTATTACCGCCCTAGCCTCAATTATTTACCTTGTTAAAGCATACTCTGCTGACAAAAAATCAGTGAATATGAATCGCTTTTACTTCTGGTTGGCAGTTGCATTAATACCGCTTTTAGAGCCAAGTTTAAAATTATCATTTCCATATCATTTCACTAATTGTCTGCCAGGCTTAGTAGGATTAAGTGCAATGGGCTGGAGGTACATAAATAGTAATGAATCTAAGCAGGTAACCACATCATCAATCGTAGTCATCAGCCTAGTGAGTCTATTTATAATTATGC
>Ga0307998_1001679_pt1 | contig 11775 bp, 9 predicted proteins | sample Davwhametageno37_FD_203147 | JGI IMG/M metagenome (GOLD analysis project Ga0307998, IMG submission 203147) | Marine microbial communities from Davis Island wharf, Antarctic Ocean - #37 | ecosystem: Environmental > Aquatic > Marine > Unclassified | place: Antarctic Ocean: Davis Island wharf...
ATTAATAGGTATTGACGATTGGTTAGTTTTGAAAGAACATCACGTGTTACAAACGTTCTAAATTGAGAAAACACACTAGCCAAGTTAAAATCTACATCTGGCGCTTGAGCAGGATCAGCAGTTAATGTTACTTTATTATCAATGTTTTCAATGTATTGCTCATACCATTGCTCTGGTGATACTTTTCTATTAGTAGTTAAATTACCATATTCATCTACAACTTTTTGGTCTATAATATTAAAAATGACCTCTGGGTTCACATTTCCTGATGGGTCATCTTGGTTGGCATTAGCATAATGCGCTGCTCTTTTAAAATACTTTATTCCTTCTATAGGATTTCCGTTATAAACGACATATCCACCCACGTCCAAAATGATGAGTTTATCAAACATTTTGAAGATGTCGGAACTTGGTTGATGGATAACCACATAAATTAACTTTCCTTTTAAAGCTAATTCTTTGAGCAAGTCCATTATATTCTGTGAATCTCTTGACGATAATCCACTTGTAGGTTCATCTACAAATAGGAGGGAAGGCTCACGAACAAGTTCTAAAGCAATGTTTAATCTCTTTCTTTGCCCTCCACTAATGTATTTGTCCATTGGACCGCCAACCTTGAGGTTAGAGGTATCTTTTAATCCAATAGATTCAAGTAAATCCATAACCAAAGTGGTTATTTCTTCATTTGTTTTTTTACCAAAGATTAATTTAGAGCTGTAAAATAAATTTTGGAAAACGGTAAGTTCTTCAATCAATAAATCATCTTGAGAAACGTAACCTATAACTCCCTCTATTTTGTCTTTTTCTGTATATATATTGATTCCATTGATGGTAACCTGTCCTTTATCTGGAAGATAATTCCCATTAAGAATATTGAGTAAAGTTGATTTACCGGCTCCACTGCCGCCCATAATTCCAATCAGACTACCGTTTTCTTCGCACATTTTAAAAGGCTGCATTCCAATATTGCCAGTTTTAAAACGATACTCTACACCAGTTGCTTTAAAAACAATTTTTTCTTTTTCTTCACGAACTAAAAAAGATGAAATGATATCGCTATAAAATATAGGGCTTAGGTTGTTGCCTCTAAGTGAACTTCCAACAGTAAGTATGTAAGCTCGTTCCTTGTAAATTATTTGACCATTTAATATTAAATTTCCTTCACCACAATAACGCAACACAAACATGTCAACGCTTGGAAACTTAAGAACTGAAATCAACCCTTCCACTCCATCTTTATAAAGGTGTTTTGCCTCTTTTAAAGAAGGAGTTTCGTTTGAATCAATTATTAGAACTGAATCTAGATCTGGAATTGCTTGAGGGGAAGATTCTATAAATTTAAGACAAGTCTCAAATTCGTCAACAGGAATATTAAATGTTTTAGCTGTAAGTAATAAAAATTGAAATTCGTGTTCTGAAACATTTTCATCTGCCAAGATATATTCTAGCAAACGAATTAAAATTACTATTTTTTGTTTCTGCTCAAGAACTGAGTTTATTTTACCGCAAACTTCTTTAACATTACTTGCTCCGAGTGCTTCTTCTTGCCTTAAGTCGCCGTGATGTATTTCTTGAATGAATTTGTCATAAAGTTTTAGATAGGTTGGTACAAGTTCAGCATTTAATTCTTGCTTTAAATAATTCTCTACAATTACACGACTTTGCTGAGTGATATCGTCCACGTCAGAAGCTAACGCAAACAGTTTCATTAATGCTTTCAGAAGTTCTTCACTCATTCTCTAAATGTCAGGGTGGCTATTTTTTTAGCGTTGTCAAATATAAACAAGAGAACTTATCTCACAATAAAACTTGGAAAAGTTTAGTAACAGCTAGGCGATGGTATGTATGTGACTACATAAACAATCAATAATCGTTTGACCTCTTTAGGTTTAGTTCAACATCTCGCTTTTTTAAATCTTCGCGTTTGTCGTAAAGTTTTTTTCCAATGGCAGTGGAAAACACGAGTTTTGCCAATCCATTATCATTAATAAATAGCAAAGTTGGGATTGCAGATTGTCCTTTTATAACTAATTGTTTTGTTATTTTTTTAATCTCACGTTTAGTCAATAAAAGCTTCCTATCCCTTCTTGGTTCATGGTTGTTGTGGGTTCCTTCTTCGTATTCATTAATGTACATATTTCGAATGTACATTTCACCATTCTTTTCCTGAACAAAAGCGTCGTTTATGTTGACTTTACTCTCTCTTATTGATTTTATCTCAGTTCCTTGTAGTTCTAGTCCAGCAGTATATTCGTCAAAAAGCTGATACTCGTATCGAGCTCTTTTATTTTTGATTCTAACCGTATTTTCAAATCGTTTACTTGCCAAAATATTGTTTTATTTTAAGATGGCAAAAGTAGTATTTCGGTTGGGCTTATAAACTCATTCTATCTTTTAGTTTGGCAGCCTGTCTTCTCGAAACTTCAATTTTTTCACCATCCTTTAATTCTACTTGAAGTCCACCGTTAAACCATGTTTCCACGTTAACCACCCATTTCAAATTAATAATGTGTTTTCTGTTTGCTCTAAAAAATTCTTTGTCATCCAATCTTTTATCTAGATTGTTTAAGGATCTTAAGATCAAAGGCTTGTTGCCCTTGAAGAAAACGCGCACGTAATTACCTATCGATTCAAAATAACTCACGTCTTTTAAATGCACGAACCAGCATTTTTCACCATCTTTTATCAAAACTTGATCATTTCCAGTAAGCTTTACTTGGTCTTCCAAATTTATTTCTGCTTCTTTTTCTTCCTCAATAAATTTAATGCTTTTGTTTAATGCTGAGGCCAGACGTTCATCTTCCACAGGCTTAAGTATATAATCCATTGCATTCACTTCAAAAGCTTTTATAGCAAATTCGTCGTAAGCAGTCACAAAAATTACATGGGGAACATGATCGAGCTCCTCTAACAGCTCAAATCCTGTTTTTCCAGGCATTTGTATATCTAGAAAAAGAAGATCCGGGTTCAATTCTGAAATTCCTTTAATTGCTTCTTGAGGATCACCATACTCAGCAATTACTTCAATTTCATTATGATTTGATAATAACGATTTTAGTTCTCTTCTTGCTAATCTTTCGTCGTCAACTAATATTGTTCTTAACTTCATTTTCTAGAGATTTAGGTATATGAATTTCTGTAATAACCATTGAGCTGTTGAAATTGTCAATGGTCATTTTAGCTTTGTTGCCATAAAGGATTTTTAATCTTTCTCGTGTATTGGCCAATCCAAAGCCTGTTGTAGGCAAATGCTCCTTGATAAACTGGCCGCTATTTAGGATTTGAATTTTTACTTCATTATCTTCAATTGTGGTTGTTACTTTTATTTCACCACCTGAAGGGATTTTAGATATCCCATGTTTTATTCCATTTTCTACTAAAGTTTGAATCATTAATGGTGGCACCATAATCCCATTAGTTTTAGGTGATATATTAAGAGTATAATTCAACCTTTCTTCATATCGATAACTCTCAACAGCCAAATAATCTTTAACTAACTTTATTTCTTGTTCTAATGGAATAAGTTTTTGTCGTCCCATTAAAAGATTACTTCTTAAAATATTTGAGAATTGAGTAACCGCCAATTTGGCGATTTTCGGATTTTCGTCAATAAGTGCACGAATGGTATTCATGGAGTTAAACATGAAGTGCGGGTTTAATTGAGACTTTAATTTATTAAGCTCAATTTCATTTTTTAGAGCTTCCCATTTTAAATTTTTTATTTCTTCTGTTTTATAATTTCTAAAAAAATGATAGAAAAAATAGATTAGCGACCATAAAACAAAAAGGATAATCCAACTTGCTATTTCCTGCACCATTAAACTCCTTTCGATTACATGCCCTAAGAAAACATGGGTAATGCCAACATAGAAAAGCTCGAACAGTGAAGCCATTAACACACTTCCAAATACAAAACGAGGAATTATTTTTACAATATTAAGTCCAAGCCAGTTGTTCCTTAAAATGATTTCGCGGTAGACGTGTGATAAAGTTAAACCGAGAATAAATGCTACTAAAAGCGAAAAAAGCAACTCTTTATTTGCCGGTACTCCAGCTATTTGGTTCAAAAAGAAGGCAACGGTAATGTATGATGCCCAACCAACTAATTGACTTCCTATATATAGTTTCTTTTTTTGCACCGCTCAAAATTAGGATAAGATTATTACTTAGGCCACAAGACTACATTAATGGAAAATGAATTGGATTAACAGTTACCAGCTAGTATAATTGGCATAAAGTAAGATCTTTAAAAATTTATGTAATATTCTTTAGTAAGTTCTTTATAGTCATTTGAATACTGATGCCTAACATTTTGCTCAACTATTAAGGAAGAAAAACTGGTGATTGATTTTTCTTTAGTAATAGAAATTAAAATTCTTTTGGGAGAGGCTAGGGGAGTCGGTAAAACTTCGCATATTCTATTTGGAAATAGACCGAGCTCTCTTGCTTTTTTTACTATTTCTTCCTTATTGCTAAAAGGTAGGACTAAATACAGGGTACCATCAGGTCTGAGTTGTTTTGACGCAAAGTGTAAAACGGCTTTAAAATCTAATTTCAAAGTATGTCTTGCCGTATCCTTAGAACTGTCTCCTGATATTGCTGAATTCACGAAATAGGGCGGGTTGCTTACTATTATATCATAGCGGGTTGAGGGGGTGAAATCTTGAAGAGAAGATTCGATTAGTTGTATTCGATTTGCCCAAAGGCTTTGGTTAAAATTGTTTTTGGCTAGATTGGCCGCAGTTTTATTAATTTCTACCGCGCTTACTTTTGCATTCAGAAATCTTTGAGCCATTATTAAAGCAATTACTCCCGTACCTGTTCCAATATCTAGAATGGTGTTTGCCTTATTTGTGTTTTTTGCTACCCAGCAGCCTAAAAGAACTCCATCAGTTCCAATTTTGAAAGGAGCGTTTTGTTGGTTTATAGAAAATTGTTTGAATTTAAAAATATCGGACATAATTAGCCCTCTAAGTACATGTCAATAAGTCCGGCTGGGGTTTGTACTTCTATTATTTTATTAGTTCTATCTAGTTTTAATATGGAGTCGTCTGTAATTGGAACCAAAACTTCTTTTCCATTACAATCTACCGCTAGTAAATCCTGAGCAGGAGCTTCTTGAACTTTGGATACTTTGCCAATTTCTCCAAAATCTTTATCTATTACTAGAAAGCCTGGAATATCGTGGTAATAAAAATGATTTCCTTCCAATTTTGGTAATATATCAAGAGGAAGGTAAAGTTGTTTGCCTACAAGTTGTCGTGCTTCATCTTGAGAATCTATATCCTCAACATTTATAGTTGCTTGGCCTTTTTGTAAAATGGTAATTGATTGCAAAAAAAAAGGAACCAGTAATTTGTCTATTTCAACAAACACTGATTCCAATTCTTTGTATTCTTCAGGATCACTTACATCGAGTTTTACTCGAAACGTACCCTTAAGACCTTGAGCTTTGACGATGTAACCTAAGTAGTAACATTCATCAATAGTCATACTAATTACTCAGCAGCCTTAGTTTCTTCTTTTGCCTCAGCGGCAGGAGCTTCTTCCTTTACTTCTGCAACAGGAGTTTCTTCTGGTACTTCAGCAACTGGAGCTTCTTCTACAGGAGCTTCGGCAGCGGGTGCTTCTTCAACTGCTTCTGGAGCTGGGTTTGCAGCGGCTTCAGCTTCAGCTTTTAACGCTTCTTCTGCGGCAAGTATTTCAGCTAACTTAGCATTTGCGGCTGCAATTTTAGAATCAGCTTTAGCTTTCTCTTCTGCAAAAGATTTTGCAGTAGCATCAGCTTGAGCTTTGTTAATTCCGTCTGTTTTAGACTGAATTTTCCCACCTTTTTCGTTCAACCAATCCTCAAACTTTTTCTCAGCTTCTTCTTGAGTAAAAGCACCTTTAAGTACTCCTTTGTCTAAGTGATTTTTGTGCATTACTCCTTTGTAAGACAAAAGTGCACGAACGGTATCTGTAGGTTGAGCACCAACTTTAACCCAATGCAATGCTCTATCGAAATCGAAGTCGATAGTTGCAGGATTTGTGTTAGGATTGTAAAATCCTAAACGCTCAATGTTTTTTCCATCTCTTTTTGCACGGGCATCTGCCACTACTAGGTGGTAATAAGCGTAACGCTTTTTTCCGTGTCTTTGCAATCTTATTTTTGTTGCCATAATTTTTAATTAATACGTCTGTGTGATACTAAACCACGTTGACAATTTCGGGCGGCAAATATCGTATTATTTTTGGTTTAAAAAACAGACTATATTAAAAAATATTTTTCCTATAAAACTGGATCTTTATTTTCGTTAAAAATGACCTTTGCAAGGGTTTTGAAGTATATTTTTGAAGTCATGAAAACGCCCCAATATCTTGTTTTGTTTGATGGAGTTTGTAATTTGTGCAATGGCTCTGTAAAATTTTTAATAAAACGAGATAAAAATAAGAAGTTTAGATATGCCAGTTTACAAAGCAACATTGGACAAAAGGTGTTGTGGGAAAGTAATCTAGACCCTGAAAAAACGGACTCCATTGTATTTGTAGTCGAAGGGGCAACGTTTACTAAATCTACTGCCGTTTTGCGTATTACAAAATCCCTGGGAGGCATGTGGAGTATTTTAGAAGTTTTGTTACTTATTCCAGCACCTATCCGAAACTTGGTTTACGATTTTATTGCTAAAAACCGCTACAAGTGGTATGGCAAAAAAGAAGAGTGTATGGTTCCAAAACCAGAATGGAAGGAATTGTTTGTGGATTGATTTTTATAAATGATCCTAATTTAAATGTAAAACACCCCCAATCGAAACAAGTCGAGAGGAGGTGTATAAATTAAGTGGTTTAAAAATTACGCTTTTGCTGGCGCTAACATTTGCATTTCGTTAACTGTAATTTCAGTAATGTACTGCTTTTTGCCTTCGTCGTTTTCCCATTGGCGGTGACTAAGTTTTCCTTCGACAATAACTTGTGATCCTTTTTTTAGAAACTTTTCAGTTATTCCAACTAAGCCTATATTCCAAATAACTAAATTATGCCATTGGGTATCCTCAACAATTTCGCCTTTCGCATCTTTATATTTATCGGATGTAGCGATAGATAATCGCGCCATTTTTTTGTCTTTTCCAAATGATTTAATTTCTGGTTCTGCACCTAATCTTCCTAATAATTGTACTCTGTTGTTTAAGCTATTCATGATATTTGATTTTAAAATTTAATGAAAAAATAATTAATATGTAATTTTGAATTTACAGCTGCAGTCTGTGTTGTTTCAAAACGACGAGGCAAAGAATGGACAACTGGAAAAGAAAAATAGGTGGATAAGTGTTTGTAGTCGTAAGTAAGTGTTTGCAACCGCTTATAGGCTTGTTATTATTGAGGAAGCCTATTTAGTTGTTGTTCTCCTTATCTAACTCACTTGCAACTTTTTTAAGAATAATCTTGTATTGAGACCATTCATCTCTTTCCATTATTAGTTTAGGGAAGTGTTGTGATGTAGTGCCCCACAATCCACCTTTTTTGTTTAGTGTTAAAGTTGAGATTTAAGGTTTTAAAGAGTGAGTTGATTTTAATTACTCAGGTATAGTCGATCTTTATCTAATCCTGAATTATCCATTTCAGTATGCTTTTCGTTAAAAAAAAACAGATGGTTTTTGACTATACCACCTATTTTCATGGTGCTTGGTTAAGGAAAACCTTACTTTCGCCAGCTGTTTATTTTAATACGAATATCTTTATGTTAATGCTTAAAATTAAAAATCGTTTGAATATGAAAAAATATCTATCTCTAGCACTATTAGGTTTAATTGCAGTCCAATCATATGCACAACTTCCGTATTTGAATATTGCTGGAAATGACACCACAATTGACGTTGCTAAATATAAAGATTATATAAATAATCACCCATATATTACCCGAAATCCACTTTTGAAAGAGGATATTAAGAAAATGGATAAACAGGATAGACCTGATCTGGCCTATGAGCATGACTGGTTGATGACTCATGATCCGATTGATGGCAAAACCCATTGGGAACGTTTGATTCCTGTTTTAAAACAAATGAATAATAGTAAGGTACAAACTGTAGCTCCAGGCGGAAGCGCTTCAAACAAATGGACTGAACGTGGACCAAATGATGTTGGTGGACGCGTAAGAGCTTTGATGTTTGACCCTACAGATAATACAAACAAAAAGGTATTTGCCGGAGGAATAGGCGGAGGGCTTTGGTACAATACTGACATTACGAGCAATACATCTTCTTGGGTTGCAATAAATGATTTTTGGTCCAATTTGGCGGTTTCAGCAATTACTTATGACCCGACAAGTACGAGTACCTTTTATGTCGGAACTGGTGAAGGATTTGGCAATTCCGATGCTATGCGTGGCGCGGGTATTTGGAAGTCAACAAGTAAAGGTTCTACCTGGACCCAACTTACCGCTACTAATAATACTAGTTTTAATCGTATATTAGATTTGAAAGTAACTAGTACTGGACGCTTAGTAGTAGGATGTAATAGTGGGCTATATACTTCGGACAACGGCGGGACTTCTTTTACAAGACGAATTTCTACTAGCTATGTGGCCGACATTGAAATTGCTTCAAACGGAGTTTTATATTCATCAACAAGAGCTTCAGGTCGAATATACAAATCAACTAACAATGGTACTTCTTGGACTTCAATTACACCAAGTGGTACGACGGGTAGAAGGGTGGAATTGGCATGTGCTCCTTCAGATCCTAATACAATCTATGCAATAGCGGGTGCCAGAACCTCTACCAACACGGACATATCTTGGTTTAAGAAAAGTGTTAATGGCGGAACAAGTTGGACCAACTTGACCGTTCCTAGATATGCAAGTAATACGTCTTATCATTTTACTAGAAAACAAGCTTGGTATGATTTAATTCTTTGGGTTCACCCAACAAATAAAAATATTGTTGTTGCCGGTGGAGTTGACCTTCATCGAACAACAAATGGTGGAAGTGCCTGGTCACCAGTTTCTTATTGGAACTCTGGGCAATCGCCATTACCAGTCGTACACGCAGATCAGCATATGGTTTTGTCAAGACCCGGAAATAACAATGAAGTGATTGTTGGAAATGATGGAGGTGTTTATTATTCAACTAATTTGGGAAACTCAAGTACAAGGGCACCTACCTTTTCACATAGAGTTAAGAATTTTAATGTCACACAGTTTTATAGTGCAGCGATTCATCCAAGTGCTGGCTCCAATGTGATGATCGCTGGCGCACAAGACAACGGAACAAATAAATTGAGTAGCGCAGGTGTTGGTGGAAGTGTTGAAATTACAGGGGGAGATGGGGCTTTCTGTTTTATAGATCAGAACAACTCCAATGTTTTTATAACTTCTTACGTCTATAATAACTGGAGAAGAAGTCGGAATTCTGGGTCGTCATTTAATTACTTGCCGAAGGACAACACTGGGCGGTTTATTAATCCTTCGGATTATGATGACAACTTAAACATACTGTATGCGGCTAAAACATCTACAACTATAAAGAGGATTACGGGTATGACTGGGACATACTCAGTTTCTAATGTTACTGTTAGTTCTCTAGGAGGCACTCCGTCCCACATAAGGGTTTCTCCTTATACAACATCTTCAAGTACATTGTTTATTGGTGCAAGTTATGATGTTTATAAAGTAACAAGTGCCAATGCAACACCTTCAGTTTCTAAAATAACACCTAGCTCATTTCCTACTGAATATATTAGTTGTGTTGAAATTGGTGCAAGTGAAAAAGAACTGCTTGTTACATTTTCTAGTTATGGAGGCAAGGAGGTTTATTACACTTCAAATGGTGGAACAACTTGGGTTGATAAATCTGGTAACTTACCAGATATGCCAATCCGTTGGGCTTTATTTAATCCCAAAAACAGGAAAGAAGTAATCGTTGCCACGGAATTGGGTGTTTGGTCAACTTCCGATATTACTGCTACAACTCCAACTTGGGCCGCTTCTAATAATGGTCTGGCAAATACACGAGTTGACATGTTGCAATATCGTGCCTCTGACTCTTTAATTATGGTTTCCACTCATGGAAGAGGTGTATTTACTGGTAGATTTAAAGCGCCAGTTTTTAGTCAAGATTCTATTGTTGCTTGCGATAGTTACAAATGGATAGATGGCGTTACTTATACTGCAAGTAACACTAGCGCAATAGATACTCTAGTGACTTCAAGTGGATACGATAGTATTGTTAGTCTTAATCTTACTATTAATTACACCAAAACCTTTACAGACAGTATTGTTGCTTGTGATAGTTACAAATGGATAAATGGAATTACTTATACGGATGATAATACTAGTGCAAAAGAGACATTAGTCGCTTCAAATGGTTGTGATAGTATCGTTGGCCTAAATCTTACTATTAATTACACTAAAACCTCTACAGACAGTATTGTTGCTAATGACGGTTATACCTGGATAAACGGGGTTACCTATACCTCAAATGATACTACTGCAAAAGACACATTAGTAGCTTCAAATAGCTGTGATAGTATTGTTAGTCTTAATTTGACTATTGTAAGCACCGTTGGAATAGATAATCCGTCAACTTTAAGCGATGTAAAAGTGTATCCAAACCCTACAAGTGGAAAGCTCACTATTGATGCTAAAAACTTTGAAGGTGTTGAGGTTTATGATACTTCAGGGCGCTTAATTATTAAGTCAGCATTAAAGACTATTGACCTTGAGAAGCAGTCAAAAGGAATTTATCTATTGAGGGTAAATGCTAATGGAACAATTCAAGAGTTTAAAGTTTTTAAAGAGTGATGTGATTTCAATTACTCAGGTATAGTCGATCTTTATCTAACCTGAATTATTCATTTCAGTATGCGGTCGATTTGACGAAACTCGACCAGACGCTGGACAAGCCACGGGGAAAGATTTGATTTTTACTTTAGATGCATTGTTATCTAACGATTCGATAAACCAGAATCAATCTCCAAGTATGGGTTGTAATATTAAATGGAAGAATGCTTAGAAAATTCATTTTGAGTTTTCTATTAATTCTCTATGAGAATAAGCATGACTTTTAGAGAAAGCTTGGTATATAGAAGCTGTGGTTAGAGCTCATTCCTAAGAATCTAATTAAAAAGAGTAATAAATTAAAAACACCAAAAATGAAAGTAATAATTACAGGAGCAACTGGAATGATAGGGAAAGGGGTTCTTCTCGAATGTCTTGACCACCCAGGAATAACTGAAGTCCTTTCTATTTCTAGAAAGTCATTGGAAATGCATCACTCCAAGCTCAAAGAATTAATTCACGCTGACTTTTCGGAGTTTGAGAGCGTAAAAGAAAAGTTGACTGGTTATGACGCTGTCTATTGCTGCATGGGTGTAAGTGCTGCTGAATTGAAAGAAGCTGAATACAAACGCTTTACTTACGATTTCACTATGTCGTTGGCCGAGACACTTTATAGCCTTAAGCCATCCATGACTTTAATTTATGTTTCAGGACAAGGAACCGATTCCAGTGAAAAAGGAAGGGCAATGTGGGCAAGGGTTAAAGGTAAATTGGAAAATGATTTGCTTAAATTAGGTTTTAAACAGGCTTTTATGTTTCGACCTGGTGGAATAATCCCAAAACGTGGTGTTCAACCTAGCTCTAAGCTATATCGCGTGTTAATTAATAATTTGGGATGGCTCTTAAGACTTATTAAAATGTTGGCTCCAAATGCCATTGTGGATTCTACTGAAATAGGGCTTTCAATGATAAATATTACGAAGATCGGGTATTCTCAAAATATTATTAATCCAAAAGAT
>Ga0307998_1001681_pt1 | contig 11765 bp, 20 predicted proteins | sample Davwhametageno37_FD_203147 | JGI IMG/M metagenome (GOLD analysis project Ga0307998, IMG submission 203147) | Marine microbial communities from Davis Island wharf, Antarctic Ocean - #37 | ecosystem: Environmental > Aquatic > Marine > Unclassified | place: Antarctic Ocean: Davis Island wharf...
ATAATGAATCAATATCGTCATATTTATCTTTGTGAAGGATTGTATCACTGTATTCAGATACTAATGTTTTGAAATATACCGGGATACCCATTTAAATATATAACTATATATCTCTTTAGGTGATGGGTTATCCAGTTATAAGTACCTTCTCCTAGTTGATCTTCTTTTGATCGATCTTCTCCTAGTTGATCTTCCTTTTCTCGATCTTCTCCTAGTTGATCTTCTTTTTCTTGATCGTCTTTTGCGACCCCCACCATACAATTCGGTAGACATGTCTGCCTCTTCTGTCTCTTCTGCCTCTTCTGCCTCTTCTGCCTCTTCTGTGATGGATAACGATTGGGTCGCGTCCCTATCTATCTGTTCTTCTAGTCTCATTCTAAATAAATACGGAAGATCATTTATCTTTAATATATATCTCTTTAATATATGAATTTTTCATTAACTCTTCCGAACGTAGCTGTTTTATTATTCTTTGTAATGTTTGTTTATTCGGGTATAATGAAAATATCAGGTTTCGCTAAGAAAACGAAAGTATTATCTAAAAAAACTGGTTTACCTTATCCGATGAATGAATTAGGAATGTTAGGGGTAATACTCTTGGAAGTAGTAGGATCTCTGATAATCGTATCTTATTTCTGGGGTCAGAAAGAAATATTCGGTATTCGTTTAGAAAAAGAATACATGAAGTATTTAGTCCAAGTCTATTTATTATTCTTGATTGTTGTTACCTTCCTATATCACCCCCCAAGTACTAAACTTATACCATTCTTGTCAAATGTTACGACTTTTGGTGGTTTGTTATTAATCTATAATATACTATAAATGAACGAAATACTATTCTTAATCATAAATTTTTTGATAGGTTTTTTGTCTGATATAGTTCTGAATATATTATCGAAGCACGATATTAAATTATTAAAGACTCTGAAACCTTATTTCTCAAATAAATCAGTATTCAAAGCCGGTCTCTATGCGGGTATTACTGTCATAATTATTGTAGGAATCATAATGAGTATTTTTAAAATAACATACAGTAAATATTTACCAGAAACAGTGAATGAACATTTAATTTATCTATTGATTACGTTTGTAATTGGATATTTAGCTGATATTATTATTTACAAAATAAATATATTCCCTAAATTAAGATTATATTATCAAAAGGTCGGTCAAGGGTTGTGGGGTGCTCTAGCAATTTTATTTTCTGTAATTCTAAGTTTAATCTGTTTATATTTATATAACACAATTGATATATGGATCCCGAAATTAAAGACAAACTCACCGATTTGGAATCTAAAATGAATGACATAGATTTAAAATTATGTACCATACTTGAACTCTTACAGACAGATATAAGACCAAATTGTAATAAAATGAGTTCACATATAGATTTTGTAGATAATATATATGAAAACGTAAAACACCCTTTAGGTTTCATTTGTTCTCGAGTAGGTAAGTTAGCAGGCGACGATACATATAGCTTACAAAATGACAATTCTAAAGATGATACTTAGGTCAAACTCTTTAAAAGTTCTTCATAGAATATTCGATTATCTTTCATAGATTTATTTTTCTTCCGATATCTGAAAAGATAATGATCTCCTTTATAAAACGACATGTTTGAATTTCTATCTTTAATCGTAATTTGATCCTCGGTTATTTTAATGATTGTGCCTCCTTTATGTATTTTTCCAGTAGATTTTTTAACGATTATTATCCTATCATTCAGGAATAATGTTCCTAAATCAATAATATAGTCATGATTATCTAGTTTATTAGTTGTGTCATCGGGTAAATAATTTAATAAGACTTTAGACTTATCGGTATCACTATAAATTTTTAAAATATTTATCAGAGGTTCCATATATATATTTAAGTATAATTTCTTAAATACAATATTAATAATGATAAAAGATTTATCAATAATACGAGAATTTCTTACTGATTATTCGGAAGTTGAAATGCCATATGATTTTGTTAAAGAGTGTCCTATTCATTATATTACGAGCTCAATTGATGACGAGGGTAATCTAGGTGAGGAATCTTTTTTTCCAAATTGTAAATTCATAAGAATATGTAATGATGTTTTAGTGGTAGAGTATAATTGTTTAGAGAAGAACATTCAGATTTGCAGGCGATCTAAATCTGGTGAAGTTATTTATAAGAGTCGTTTTTTTATACCTGAAAATATAGATGAAACTGATGAAACTGATGAAACCGATGAAACTGATAAAGATAAATCTGAGTTAATGGATGTGATTACCAATCAGCAATCGATTATTGAGAAATTAATCGAAAGAATAAAAGATGTCGAGCTCCAAAAGCATGAATTAACCGAAACTATGACAACGTATGAAGATTTATTACAAGAGGGTCGTTTCAAATTAAAAGAATTAAGTGTCGAGGTAAGAGATAAAACAAAAAAAATAGATCATTATGAAGAATTGATCCCGAAATTATATAACAGTCGTTAAAATAAATCAAATATCATAATTATGATCATTAACTAGGTGCCGATCATCTTCATGATGAAGAGGCATTTCGGATTTAACTTTTAAGAATATATCTTGTATCTCTTCATTGTAAAGTATTTTATTTTGTATGTATTTTGGATTTCCTTGTAAATAATATGGATTTCTCAAGTCATGATTATCTTTATCAGCTTCTTCTCTCAATATCATTTCTTTATCTTCTTCGGGAAATGCTCCTGGTATTTTCCTGAATGGTGAATTTAGATCAGTTTCAAATGAATATGATTCATTATCATCTTCACATATGGGAGCATGATAAAAATGATCATATGTTCTTATTTTATGAACATCTAGGAAGGCTGAGAAGGCACCCTTTCCGGGCATCCGTACTTGATTACCTTTCACTCGATAATTACTATTGGGATATTTGGTAAAAGGATAACCTGGTCCCGTTGATAGACTGTCTTGTCTACATGCATAGAATTGTTTATCATCTGGTTCATCAGGTAATACTTTATTTGATTCATAAATATTTTCGTAATTTTCGTAATATCCTAATAAATATAATGAACTCAATAATAATATTAAGAGAGTATATTTTTCCATAGTACTATTATATGGATAATAATAAAATAACTGGCGCTTTCATTTTACTCGCAGTATTTATGTCGGATGGTGTCAATGAAGCCCTTAGCTCAGACATAAGAATTCTATCAACAAAATACGGCGTTAAGTTATTAATGATTTATTTTTTGATATTTTTCACGATTAACTTTACGGCAGAAGACACGGCTTTACTTATTGATCATTTAATCGATAGTTCATTGATATTTATTGTCTTTTTTCTATCTAGTAGATCTCACACCCCAGTATTCATGACGGTGTGCTCTCTAGTAATTATAAATCATGTTATTAATACTCATATCAAGTATTTAGTACATGCGAAAAAAAATAATAATAAGGAATATAATAATAATGAATATAATAATTATCTACAGATTAGTCATGTATTGACATTATCTATCGCAATAATTGCTCTAATAGGTTTTATTTATAAAACTTATACAGTGAGAAGGGGGCGTAATTTTTCTGTTCTCAATTATTTAATTACGAATCCTTAAGAACCTGTACTACCAAATCCATCATTACCCCGTTCTGAATCCGACAACCCCTCTACTAATTCCAACTGAATATATTCTAAACAGGGACCACAGATTTGAAAGAGACGTTTGCCCTTCTGAATATTCTGAACTTCTTTTGATGTATTATCGATCATTGCCATAAGATTACCGCGATATCCAGCATCGATGATACCTACCGAGTTAGCTAAACGAAATGGTGTCTTTGATATGGATGATCGAGGGTATAAATAATAACATACATTTCGTCCATCACTATCAGAGAGGCCCTCGCACTGAATCTTAAAGTCTATACATACGGTTGCTCCTGGCTGAACCTCTATGTCACCGGGACAGTAAAGATCTATACCGGCGTCACCTCGTTGCTCCCTCTGATAATTTGCGTCATCTGACGATGCCTCATGATACATAGCCTTCACTTCATCATTGAGAGGCTTAAGTAGGAGTTTCATTTGTTCTGTTTGTTGTTCTGTTTGTTAATGATAAAAAATGTTTAACTATAAATCAAATTTAATGGGAAAGAGTTGATGAACTGATGATGAACTGATGATGAACTGATGATATCTAAGCGACACATATATTGATGAACCCATATCCTTTCTGGGATAGGAAATCAGCCATGGGATCGACCGGCTGACGGTAACCTCCTCCTATCGAAATACCAAAGGCGTCTCGATGACCATGATTAATTCCCATAACCTTTGGATTTGGATCACTAGTATATTCACCATAAATCACTATTAGTTTATCCTTGAGTTCTGTTTTTTCAGTGTCTTCCCCGAAGCATCCGGCATATTGTGTCGTATCATAATGATCCGTATGTTTTTGCTTGAGCCAACCGCGATACATATTATATATTGTATCAAGTGAAATAAACTTAGGAACCTGTCGGTCAGGTCTTTGATATTCATTTATAATATTCATTTCATCTGTTTTACGGAGTTTATGGTGAATGAAGTATTCGACCTTGGTTTGGTCGGGCGCTACGATGGCCTTATCCTTTGCCTTATCCTTATCCTTTGCCTTATCCTTGGCCTGTTCAGGGAAGTATTCTGCCTTGAATTCATGTAGATTTTGTATTCCCATCGACTTATTACATGTACTACAAATCGGAAGCAGGTTTTCAATATTGGTATCACCTCCATCCTTTACGGATTTAATATGACCGGCTTCAAAATTCTTGCTATCAATTTCAGTGTCGCATACTGAGCACTCACCAATACCATTCCCTTTACCTATATTCTTATCCCATACAATGATTTTAAGAGACTTAGGAATTGATTTTCTCATTTTCTTGGTTTCCTCTTTTTCGGTCTTCTTCTTTTGCTTCTCGATTTCTTTGTGCTTTTTCTTTACATCTGCCTTCAGGATCGCAAACCGATCTTTTACTTCCTTCAATTCTGTCTTCATTTGTTCGTCAATGACGATGATTTCTTGTTCCATCGTCATTAATATGTATGTTTTAATGATACAAATATAAATCAAATTTATCCTTTGTTATTTACGCTGTCCGAACCATCTCTAAGTTTCGAGATAATTTTTCATTGGTAAATTAAGAGTAAACTCTGTCTGTCTGTCTGTCTGTCTTTCTCTAACGCCTGACAATTTATTGTCAGCCCCCCACAAGACCACCACCATTCTGATTGCCTCTTTGGTCATCATCGCCATCGCCATCACCGTAGCCCCCACCTCATCCACCTCTCTGGAATGATCCACGGCCCCCACGGCCCCTACGGCCCCCACCTCTTAATAATCTACGTGTTCTTTTACGACCCTTTGACCTACGTACCTTTGACCTACGTCTACTCTCTTTATTAGGTCTTCGCTTACCCTGTCTCTGTTTCCTTCTTAAAGATTTTCTAGCCATTTATAATGACTACTTAGATAATAATCCGCCTACAATGTGGACACGTATTATTATCCTTGATCCAGGGCAAAATACAAGCTTCGTGAAAATTATGATGACACGATAATTCAATCAATGTGTCATCTTTCACATATTTATCGAGACATATACTACAATCATCACCCATCTCCTCATCTACGGATGTTAATCTACGAATAACTAACTGTTTATTTCTCTTGTTCTGTAAACAAGATTTAATCATATATCTGGACATTTCAAATAGCGATGATGAAAAACTAATAAATATGATAAAGATAATCAATCCTTCCGAAACGTCTGAATTAGAATCCGAAGTTAGACTGGCATTATAATAAGTTGTATCTTGTGTAGATACATGATCCAGATTATAATTATAGCTGGCCATTTAATAATAAATTAATATAATATTCTTTAATCTGTTTCAGAGTTAGGTGATAAACATAGTTTAATATGACCTAAATTAGCGATATCATATTTAATAACGAGTGGGTAATCATTCTTGATATACACATGTAATAAATTACATAAATTAGTACACTTTGTGAACAAACATAGGTATTTCAAGGAAAATATGCCTTGGATTGGTTCTGTGATGCTTGCGCTTTTAGAGAAATTAAGGCCCTCTTGCGTCTCCAATAAAATAGTTTCTTGGTTCGCGAAGTCTCCATTACAATTTAAGAGAAGAGACGACTCAACACTCTTAATTTCCACATTTTCACCGATATTTGACATATCCCGAATGATTTTCTGAAAATCACATGAGGGAAGGGTTAATTCACTTTCAAATTTGGCGGGCGGGACATTTAACTCATCTTCTGAGATATCTAGTAAATTCATCTTGAAAAGAGTCTGTGTTTTCTTTTCATTGTTATTAATTTTAATTCCTAATCTATTTTTATCTGATTTTTCGACGAAGAGGCTTAATGTTTCATTATTATTCATGATTTTGATTAGTTTGAATAAATTCATCATGTTAATTCCGATTCTAGTTTTCTCTTCACAATAAAAATATTCAAAATTTTCGGCTAGTAATTTCATGTGGACCAAAACTATTTGTGAATTATCTGTTGCTACCAATTTAATACCCGTTTTATCGAAAATCAAATTGGTATCTGTTAGAATTTCTTTGAGAGCTTCGATTAGAATACGAAAAGCCCCTGACTGAACTGTTTTCACATTGAATAAATATTGAGAATTATCCGAATTATCCGAATTAGTCATTCCAGTCGAATTACAATTATCAGAGCTCATTTAGTAATGGTAAGGAAAATATTCTTTAAATACAAACAAATTAAATTATATAATACTATATATAAATGAATTTACAATCTATCATAACTGAATTAATGAATATATCGACTTATACTAGCCTTAAGAAACACTATGTAATCCTGTGGTTCTACACAGTATTAATTTGTATCATGTCCACCATAGGTCACGTGATTGATAAAAAAAACGGATTTACATATGGTATGATAGGTGGATTTGTAGTGAGTACTGTTTTATGGTATGAATTTGGTAAGAATATGGTCCGTTAAAGAATATGGTCCGTTAAAGAATATGGTCCGTTAAAGAATATGGTCCGTTAAAGAATATGGTCCGTTAAAGACGCTAATCAGAATCAATTAGATAATTATTTTGTATAGTTTCGACAAGAGCTTTGTCGATTGAAAATGTATTTTTCTTCTGGTTCTTCTGAGCAGGCTTTTTAATCTTAATCTTTCGGGTTCTCTTTGTTGCCTTTAGATCATGAAATACTTGGATACCGACTTTACGATAATGAAGTACATCTTCCCAGAAATCAATAATTTTAGGCTGAACCTCTAGCCACCATTTACGATCACGCCCTACTAAAACACATTCATATCTTTCAATTTTCCACCAATGATGTACAACACGATCGTACTCGAAATCAGATGATTCATATTCAGCCATCATCTTTGGTTTCCATTCATTCAAATCATCATATGATTGGTAGAAATCACAATATTCATATTTAATAGTTGGATCTCCGCCAGGATTATCCTTTACGAAAGCAATGAGTAGACCTTTTGGTAAATTGTTTGATGAATAACCTTCTTTTAATGATCCATCTTCTAAGAGTAAATCATCATTGTATTCCTGTTCAGTAAAATATTCAATAAATTTCACTTGAAGGAAATCACATTCTTCTAAATCACAACTCTCTAATTGACCCTGCATCTGCATCCAGTAGTGCCTAGGTACCTCTTTAGTGAATTGTCTTTTAGGAGGACATTTAATCTCCAACATTCTACCAACATAATCTGGAGGAGAATCGTCATCGCATATTCCATCCGGAGATGCTCCGAATATTTTAAATGTTGGATGAGGTACTAAACCAAATTCCAACACTGTTAGTTTATTCATTAATTCATAAAATTTTGTAGCTACGGGTTCATACATAACACCCCATTCAACAATGCTAAAAGGAACTGACCCCCTCGGACCACCACATTTCTGAGCCAAGAGCTGATCTCGGGTAGAGAAATGACCCTCGCCAATAGCATCGGCTAAAGATGATGCTGTTAGAATAGTTTCCCTAATTTCATACCACTCCTTAGTCCTCTGTTCCGGAAGCTCGAGCTTCTTTAGTTTATTCAGTTTCTCAAGTATATTTCCTCTGTCCATAACCCTCTCAGAAAATTCACGGATTTTATCTTGAAAATACATATCCACATAATTCCCCAAATATAGCTTCTTAGCCTCAGAAAAGCTATCCGTCTTGTCACCCAATTCATATATATCAATTATGGTTTTGAAAGCAGATCCTTTGCATGTGGATATTATTTCAGTGTATCTTTCAAGGTCACTAGGGTGACGGACTAAAACATCTTGAGCTCGCGTGTGTTGTCCCATTCCTATCGTCATCTCCCTCTGTTTAACGATTTCATAGATGTCATCATCATATGATGACATTTTTTCTAAGAGATCATCGACTAATATCATAGTCATTGTCTGTTTAGTATCCATAGTCATTGTCTGTTTAAATGATTAACCTCATCAATAAACGTAATCAAATTTGATTTGATTATTGTATTTATAATCAATACAACCTACTCATAAAAACCATCATAAAACCATCATAAAAATATTATTAAATGAACTGCTTCCACTGCAATAAAGATATCACTGTATCGTGGATTCACCTAACTAATTTACCGTCCGATGATGGGACACCCATGAGAGATAAGCATATTTGTGGGTATTCGTGTTATAATAGACTTAGTGATAGTAATATGATTCCTCGTAAGCTATGGCCCCATATCGTAAATAAGTCTGACTATGATGGGTTGATCCGGCCTGTCACAATAGCACAAGTACGTAAATTTGAATATCTCACCTTATATGAAATAAATCAGCTTAATGATATCGAAAAAGAAGAATATTTTATGAAAAAAGAAGAACAAATCGAAATCGATCCACTAATGAAACAAATCAGGGATGATATTAATCAGGAAGATGAACGAACTTCATATCTTGAAGAACATAGCTCGGGTTCGGATCCAAATGATGATTATTAATCATTTAAAATTAATCTTATACTTAATAGTAAATGAATATTATTACCGATAACGATCTTTCAGCTTGTGATGACAAGGAATGTCATCTTCTTTTTTATTTTACAGCGACATGGTGTGGTCCTTGTAAGAAAATCAGGCCCCTGATTGAGCTCATAGGTTTCGGAGCTGATCCTACGAAGTTAGATGTATATTTAATTGATATTGACGAAAATGATAAGATATCATCTGAATTTAAGATAAGAAGTGTTCCTTCGTTTCATCTGTATAAGAATAAGGAATTAAAAGGTTCTGTATGCGGTTCAGATATACAAAAAGTTAAAGAGTTATTACTGTTAATTGATTGATGGATTTATAATGAATGGATTAGATAATTAGATAGACTCCTAATCCCGTAATTATGATTCCACCTATAGTCTTCATTTCGACTTTGGCACCACTAATAAAGTACGCTGCAATAAGGAATGAAATTATGGCATTCAGATTTACGATGGATGCTGATTTACCAGGATTATCACAGTTACGTAGCGCCAGAACCTGACACGGTGCGATAATGATAGCACTGATGCCAGCCACTAAGGCGTATTTCCATAAATCCTCTGTATCAATAAATTTAATCTTTTCACCCTGAAATTTGTTTTTATAGATCGCAAGAGATATGATAAAAAACCCACAGAGAATATAATAATACAAGAGATGCTCTATATGAGAATATTTTTTAGAGAACTGTTTCGTGAAAATATCACGACCAGCGATGAGGAGAGCGGCTATACCGGCGTACATTACCCATTTCTCCATTATATACTAATGAATTATTTTATTTGAGATATTATAAGAATGAGTCCAGATGATAAACACTCCAAGATGACACATAATTACCCCGCATTTGCCAAAATTCCCGGTAGTTTGAGCGCTCAATCATCGGTTGCAAACTATCCAGGTTTATTACAGGTAATGGGGATAAATCACGAAGATCTCAAACAATCGGGTAAACTAGATGATCCCAAATTTATGAGTAATTTAATATACGGTGAGGGTGAATTCGAAGAGATAGGTGGTATATGGGACTTCATTAAGAACGAGGGAATCCCTTTTGCCAGCATAAAAGGCAATGAATACCTTAAATATAATTCTTGGAAGGATTATTTCGATAAAAAAGAATTCGGAGATCACGGCCTTTACAAATTAATGTATGATATCTTCTTGGCCTATAGGGGGACACCTGACAAGCAAAAAGTCGCCGGCGGTAAACAATTTCGCGGTAAACCAAAATGTAGTGAATGTCGTTGTAAGACATGTAAATGCTCTGATGATATTCATTGCTATACGATAACAGGATCCACCAAACCCGATAACATAAGAAGAAGAAAAGGGTGGTCCAGAGACAATACCAGGAAGAACAGGAAGAACAAGAAGACCATGAAGAACAAGGAGAAGAAATCTAATAAAAAGAAGAAATCTCAGAAAGGAGGGATCTTACCCGCCCTATGTTTGCCGTGTTGGGCAGGACCGGCTATTGCCGCTACGGGTATGGGTACGGCGGGATACATGGTCAGTCGTAGTAGTAGTAGCAAAATAGTGGGAGGCAAGCAACAGTCAAAGCGCAAGGAAACTTACACGATTAAAAAGAATAATAAGCAGACTAAGAAGATATATGAGCAGAAAAATAATCGTATTTATCTGAATGGAATCGAGTTAAAACCGCGTCCAAAAAATATGAAAGAGGCGACCAATAGATTAAATAAAAGAATGAAGAACTGCGTTAAATCTGGATTCAAGAAATGTTGATAGTTTAAGGGATATCTGGATTACGGTTGAGGGTTATTTCGGGTGTCCCATCTTTTCTAAATTTAGGTTTTGCTATAGTGGGATATTTTTCACATATATATTCTTGGGCTGTCTTATTCATTTGATATCTATCGGTGCCTAATCCACCCGGAGCATTAAACACCGTGGTAAATGTTATATCATTGAATCGTAATACCCCTCCATCTTTAAGATAAAATAAGATTGTCTGCTCTATATCTTCTTTGCTGACGGATTTCATACTTGGATATAAATCTTTCGAATGTCTATTAATATATCCGTGACAGACACCTATAACGAATCTTAAATCAGTTGTCATATTGCGTTTCATAAATAGGTTATTTTTAACAGGGTAAACACCCCATAAATAGAGATCTTTCTTCAGTAGAGTTTGAAATGATTTCTTAAAGAAAGTATCGAGATTGGTTATTTTCTTAAGTCTATCATCTTTTGTTAGTCTAATCATATTTGTGATATCATCATCCAATGATACAATCATTTTACCTTCTCTAAAATATTGACTGATATATCTCCTCTGCTGAACTAATCCTTTTTTACCGACAACTATTCTGCCGTACATGTCTTTATCCATTTTTTCCCTGTATAATTTCTCTTCGGTCTTATTGGCAACAAAAACATATATTTTATCTTTGTTCACCTTACCTTTCTTTAGTGTGGGTAATGTCTTTTTAGTGATTTCATTGTATCTTTTATACGAAGGAATAGCTATAACATAATCTAGTTTTGATTTCTTAATGGTTTTCATATAACAATAGTGTACATAAAAAATGCTATGGATTACCTGATGCTTGAGTATTAAGCGCTGTTCGAAAGGTAATCCACTGATCTGGTGTCAATCTGGCCTTGAGTTCATGAAAACGCGCCTTTATTTGGGAATCACCCAATCCTTGTATATCATCTAGAA
>Ga0307998_1001683_pt1 | contig 11755 bp, 11 predicted proteins | sample Davwhametageno37_FD_203147 | JGI IMG/M metagenome (GOLD analysis project Ga0307998, IMG submission 203147) | Marine microbial communities from Davis Island wharf, Antarctic Ocean - #37 | ecosystem: Environmental > Aquatic > Marine > Unclassified | place: Antarctic Ocean: Davis Island wharf...
TCAACAAACACAGTCATTTGATTAATATGGAAGGTAAAAGCACCAAAATGTATTACTCTATTGGGGAGGTGAGTAAAATGTTTAACGTCAACACTTCTCTCATCAGATTTTGGGAAAAAGAGTTTAGTATACTAAAGCCTAAGAAAAATGCTAAAGGGAATCGTCTTTTCACTCAAAAGGATGTAGATAATCTTCATGTCATTTTCAACTTAGTAAAAGAGAGAGGTTTTACTTTAGATGGGGCAAAAAAGAAGATGAAAGAGAATAAGGATGATTCATTGAATGAAGTTGAAATGCTAAAATCTTTGAAAAAAGTAAGATCATTTCTGTTGGATCTAAAAGAAGAGCTTTAATTTAAACCTGTGATTCAAAAGCTTTCTATCATTATTCCTGCCTTTAACGAAGAAAAAACAATTGTTCAAGTATTAGAGATCGTTTCCAAACTCAAACTGATTCATAACATTCAGAAAGAGATTTTGGTCATTAACGACTACTCGACAGACCATACCAAAGCCTTAACAGAAGCTTTTATAGCAGCAAATCCCTTAGCAAAGATTAAATTGCACAACCATCCTGTGAATCAAGGAAAAGGAGCTGCGCTGCATTATGGCATTCAAAAGGCAAGTGGCGATTTCTTAATTCCACAAGATGCAGATTTAGAACTTAACCCGAACGACATTAATACGTTATTGCAAAAAGCAATAGACAACAACTTAAAAGTAGTTTATGGCTCTCGGTTTTTAAATGCTGAAAACCCAAACAAAAACGCTTCGTATTACGCAAATCAGTTTCTAACAAAGCTTTCAAACTTTTGCAGCGGTTGGAAAATAACCGATATGGAAACGTGCTACAAATTAATTCAAACCGAAGTAGCACAATCTTTAATGTTAAAAGAAAAACGATTTGGATTTGAACCTGAAATTACCGCTAAGCTAGCACGAATAAAAGGCATAAGCTATGGAGAAGTTCCTGTCGCGTATAAATTTAGAACCTACGAAGAAGGTAAAAAAATTGGTTGGCAAGATGGAGTAAAAGCAATTTTTGCTATTTTGAAATATAGCTTTTAGTCCACTCTTAAGTTGTATTTATCTTGGAGGTTAAACCACTCTTTACCTTCTATTACTAAGTCAGGCACAAATATAAAGTTCCCTTCGTGCTCCGGCATTAGAACGGTCATTTCTTGAAGATATGAATCGTGAACATCTACCTCAATCTTAGTTCGTTTACCGTCCCATACTTTTTGCCCTCCACCTTCGTCAAACCAGTGATATGAAATGAAGACTTGTGCATCTATATGAGAAGGTATTGGCTCTTTGTTTCGATTGATTATTTTAATTAAAAACTGAGTAGAGTCCTTCGACTTTAATGATTCTTGACGCAACAGTTCAATTTGAATGTTGGTTGCATAGTCCTCTACTGGTTTTAGCAATTTAGCGGTATTTAAAGCCACGTATTTTTCTTCATTCAGCTGAAAATATTGACTGTTTAAAAAACTCAATGGCTCTAGTTCAAACCTTCTAAAAATAAATTTACTTGCAGTTAGATCTCGTTCATTTGTCTTGTATTTTAGATCCTCCGTTGTCACCAAACTTAGCGCTTCTTCTTTGCCATCTATGGCAGAATATAAGAGACTTTCAATAGAATTGGCCCAAGTAGGAGCATTCACATTTCTTGCATCTACAACAAATTTTGTTCCTTCCATTTGCTGAACATAGTCTACCATTCGCTCTAAATTAGCCGACCTTACCATCAATGGTTCTCCATGGTTATAAATCCACCCAACTCGAAATAAACAAATCACTAGTAACAATAAAATGGCAAAAGATTTAAGCTGCTTTTTTCCAAACCCAATTACTTCGTAAACAAAAAAGAAGACAACAAGAAAAACCATAGGATTGTACATGGATTCATTGTATCTCGAAAATTCATCTGCTATTTTAGCCTGATTCACGAGGACCAAAAGAAAAAGAATACTTCCTATGCAAACAGACAGTTCTTTCCACCTTTTCCGAACGACCATAAAGATTACAGCAAGAAGCAAAAGCAACAACAAATCAAAATACCAATTTGTAAAAATGCCTAGCACATTTTGTAAATAGTCTAAATTTAATAGGTTTAAGGCTGTTGCAGGTCTTTCATCGCCAATTAGGTTGGAATGTCCTTTTTCATAATCTGAAAAGGTCGCTATTTCAGTAAAAAAGCCAATTAACGTAAAGATTACCAGGCCTAAATGAATTCGTTTCTGGAATCCATTTTGTAAGTAGTGATAAGCTATCCCTACCCCAATTAATAAAAAATTTTCTGGATGGCTCATCATGGCAAACCATTGAGACAACAGCATAAAAAACAACCACTTGTCATCTTTCCATTTGTTTGATTGAAGTATGGAGTAAAACAGCACTGAAAGGGCAGCCCCATAGCATATCTCTAACATAGGAGACCAGTATAAAGACAGTTGTCCTATGACATGAACGGCTAAAACGGCATATGCTGCCTGCTTGTCTTTCAACGAATAAAAACAAACAAGAAAAACACTGTAATAAAAGAATTCGTGACCTAAAGAGGCTAGAACTAACACTACCTGCAAAGGCAAATGAAACCATGTTCCTATAATTGGTAAAACCTGAGACAATGCTAAAACCGTGCGACCGTGCTCCACATGAAACCACTGACTGTTGATGGCATGAAAAAGATAGTACGAGGCGTCCATGAACGTTCTCTCTTTGTACAACACAATGGCCATTATTATTAACAGACAAAAGATAAAATGAGCCGCTATTTCTACTATTCTATTCACCTAAATAATTTACTTGAAACACTCGCTAGCCAATTTACTTTTTTCTGAAAAGCAGAATTACTTAAAATTAAATCAGTTAACTCACCTTTAATTATTGCATTACTACTCATACCAACTAAGTAACACACTTCGTGTATTTTACTTAACATTTAAATTGCTAAATTCTTTTAAATTCATCCAATTTTTACCTTCAACAACAAGGTCAGGTACAATTTTAAACGCTCCTGTCTTATCTGGACTTTTCACTACTATATTTTGGTTAAATTCATTTGAAACATCTATTTGTATCGGAGTTCTTTTGCCATCCCAAACAATCAAGTCACTAGCGTAATCGTATATGTGATAAGAAAGAAAGATTTTTTCGTCTAAACTAGAAGGCAAGGATAACTCTGATTTATTTTCTATCCGAACTCTAAAATAAGAAGAGTCTCCTTTCTTGCCTTCTAAATTGCTCAATAAAAATTGAACCTTTAAATTGTTACCTATGACGTCTAAACTAGCTATATTATTTGAAGTGTTTAAATTTTTGTAAGGGTTTTTAGATAAACTAAAGTACTTCTCATTTAAATCCTCTAACCGCATTATCTCATCTTCTCTAAACAAGAAATTGGAGGAGTCTAAACCCTTGTCTTTTTTGTTATAGGTATACTGATCGTAAGTGATTAAAGAAATGCTTTCATTTGGACCATCAAAACTAGAAAAGACCATTGCTTCAATAGGTAGAGCCCAATTAATTAGATCAATGGATTTTACAATATTAGCTTTGTTTATAACCACCTTATCCCTGTGAGGAATTAGTTGAATCTGGTCAACAAGTCCAGTTATTTGAAGACTTCTCTCTTTTAATGCAATTCCATAACTCGAAATCCAGACCAAGCGCACTCCCATGCAAAACAATAAAAGAGTTCCTATAAGTAGCATAACCTGTTTGGAAAGAAGTTTATAAACGCTAAATAAAAAGGTGAATACACAGAGGACAACTAAGGGGTAATACATGGATTCGAAATACCGAATAAAATCTATTGCATTGGCCTTGTTGTTAATGGCTAATATCAACGAAGCATTTGCACCCATAAAAACAACAAGCGTCTTCCATTTTAATTTAACTGCTAGAAATAGAATAGAAAAGGCGTTGAAAATTAAAATTTCGGGATAATAATTTAAAAATAACTTGAAAAGAGCCCACAGGTAATCGGGTTTTAAAAGATTTAAAAAAGAGGCATCTTCATCAAATGGGTTTTCTAAATTACTCAGCTCGTAGCTACTTAGTGTTAAGAATTCAATGCCTATTCCTATAAACAGAAGTATCAAAACTGGCAAATGTAATGGTCGAATAAATTTTCTTTCTAATATATCAAATAGAATTAAATAGAAAAGAACGACCGTATTTTCTAGATGACTTGTTAATGCAAACCATAAACAAATAACCATGGCTAACTTCCATTTATCGTCCTCGATTTTACGAGAAGTCAGTAATCCATAAAAAACCAATGCTAGAGCTCCACCATAGCATATTTCGTACATGGGTGTGTAATACAACCACAGCTGACCAATGAGGTGAGCAAGTAAAAAAGCGATTCCTAAATTTCGATTTTTTAGCTTAATTGTAATGAATAGAAACAGTAGGTAATAAAATAACTCGTGGCCAAAACTAGAAATTATAGCAATGAATTGAATTGGAATTTGCAATTGTGACGCAATTACGGGTAATATTTGACCTATACCCAATACAATTCTCCCATGTTCGACATGAAACCACCCGCTATTTACAACATGAAAGAAGTAATAGACCCCATCTGCAAATAACCTTTCTTTGTAGAAAACGACAGACATTACCAGAAGCACGAAAAATATTCCATGCATTATTTTATTGGAAATACTATCGAAGATCCCCACTAGTAATATGTTCCTGTAGAGAGGTATTTTTTCACATACTCATCTACCCCTTGCTCTAAGGAATGAAATGGGTGAGGATATCCGGCTTCTTTCAATTTGTCCATATCAGCCTCAGTGAAATACTGATACTTGTCTCGAATATCTTCAGGCGTTGGAATAAAGCTTATTTCAGGTTCTTTGTCCATTGCTTTAAAAGTAGCTTTTACCAAATCCAAGAAAGTTCGTGCTTGTCCGGAACCCATATTGTACAAACCGTTAGCAGGTAAATTAATTCGCAACCAAAACATTACATTAGCCAAGTCCTCAACGTAAACGAAGTCTCGCATCTGCTCCCCATCTTTATAATCAGAGTTGTGCGATTGAAACAATTTCATAGCTCCAGTTTCTTGAATTTGCTTGTGAGCGTGAAAAATAACTGAGGCCATTCTGCCTTTATGGAATTCATTTGGACCATAAACATTAAAGAATTTCAGACCAGACCAAAATGGGGGCTGAGCCTCTTGAGCAAAAACCCATTTGTCAAATTCATTTTTTGAGCGACCATAAGGGTTTAGTGGTTCAAGCTTGTTCATGGTTTCTTCAGAATCTTTATACCCATGCTCCCCTAGACCATAAGTAGCAGCAGAAGAGGCATACACTAAACCAATGTTATTCTCCGCACATATGTTCCAAATTGATTTTGAATACTCTACATTTAGTTTTTGAAGAATATCTTCATCAAACTCTGCAGTATTAGTTCTGGCACCTAAATGAAAAACGAAAGTTACTTTTTCTGCATTTTCTGCAAACCAGGCAATAAACTCTTCCCGTTCAATTTGCTGCACAATTCGCTTGCCATTCAAGTTTTTATTCTTTTCCTGAAAACTAAAATCGTCTACTACAATTATATTTTCACGGTCTTTTTTATTTAGAAAACTCACTAAATAACTTCCGATAAATCCTGCTGCTCCTGTTACTACAATCATTTTTTAAATAAATATAGGGTGTTCTATTTTTGAAACTATTTCTTTTTCTACTGCTTTTGAAAACAATGTTTCCACCGCTTTTCTGCCTTCTAATCCAAGATCAATAGAGTATTTATTTACATATAAGCTTATGTGTTGCTTCGTTACACCTTCGTCCATTTCTTGAGCATGCTGCTTCACATATACTCTGGATTCACTCGGATTAGCTGCAGCAAATTCGATGCTTCTGCGCAATACTCTATCGACCTTCTGTTGTAGCTCCTTATCAAAACTTCTTCGGGTAACAATTCCACCAAGAGGAATTAAACCACCTGATTCTTTTTCCCAAAAATCACCAAGGTCAATTATTTTTTTGAGTCCTTTTTGGGCATAGGTAAACCGATTTTCGTGTATAATTAAACCCGCATCAGCATTACCGTCCAACACCATTTTTTCAATTTCAGAAAACAGTACCTCCTCCTTATTTTGGGCATCGGGATAAGCGAGCGATAACAAAAAATTAGCAGTGGTGTATTTACCTGGAATGACGATTTTAGCTTGGGTTACTTCTTCTGAAGTCAGTTGTGTTTTTGCAATTAACAAGGGTCCTACTCCACTGCCCAATGCGCTACCTGAATGCAACAGCTGATAATGATCCAAACAAAAAGCCATCGCATGATAGCTCAATTTAGTGATGTCTAACTCTTGCTTGAAAGCTTTATCGTTTAACGCTTCGACATCCCCAAGTACTACGTCAAATTCTAATCCCTCCGTGTCAATTTTATTGTGCACCATGGCGTCGAAGATAAAAGTATCGTTCGGACAAGGAGAAAAGCCTAGCGTTAGTTTTTGCATTTACAGTTTACTTAAAATTATTTTTGAAGCCTCAGCTAAGTTATTTAAAGCAAGTTTAATTTTCCATGCATCGCGGTTTCTCTTTTCCACATAATTAGAGATTGCTCTAATCTGTAATGCGGGAACTTTCATTTGATTGCAAGCGTAAAAAAATGCCGCACCTTCCATGCTTTCTATCTGAGGGTTCAATCGTTTTACAACTTCCTTTATTGACTTTTCATTTCCATGAACCGTATTTACCGTTATTCCTTCGACTTTTTTGAATGAAGCAGGAATTGCACTGAGCTTGCCAAGCTCAGGAATTTCAAATGTAGAATTATAAATAGAACTTCCCTTCTGCAATCCAATTTCTTGATATGTTTTCAACTCCTCGCCATCTTCTACCAACTCCTCGGAAAATTGATCTTGAACAACCTCTATTACTTCTCCTAATTCTATCGTTCTATCAAATGCCCCTGCAATACCGATGTTTATTGCTACATCAAACTTTTCTGTTGCTAGTTTACGAGTTAAAGAAAAAGTCGTAGCTACCATTCCTACTCCCGTTACTAGGGTTTCAATTTCATGGTTTTTAATAGCAGAAAAAGCCCCCTTTACGGCGGCTAATTCTAATTGTGTTGCTGAAACAATGAGAATTTTCATATTAATATATGTATTGCATTGAGCTTTCTAAAGTGTCGAAAACGAAATTAAAAATCATCAAATTAAATCTTTATTATACATCACAAATTATTTCAAGTGCTAGAGTTTATGATTTTCATCAGGTTCCTCTTACCTTTAAAAAGCAGATTCTATCCGGCCTCTATTTAAAGAATGGATGGAATATGAACATAAATTTATAACCAAGGTAATAATTCAAAATCAAAGACCCTCCACTCTTTATTAAAAACGAAAAATTCTACACTCGTCCTTTTTAATTCCACACTTCGGCAAACTCAGTGCAACGCATGGCCAAATTCTAAGAACCCTTCAAAGGTATTCTCTTCAATGCTTCTAGTAAAAAGCTCCAGTACTTATGAACTGAGCTAATTTGAACTTTTTCGTCTGGGGAATGAGCTCCTCTAATGTTCGGTCCAAAAGAAACCATGTCCAGATTTGGATAATTTGTTCCGATAATTCCGCATTCTAATCCTGCATGACAGGCCATTACGTGAGCCTTCTTCTTGAACATTTCTTCGTATAAATCGCTCATGATTGAAACAATTTTAGACGAAGGCTCCGGAGTCCAACCAGGGTAATCTGCGTCTAGCGTTATCTTTGCATCAATGATTGATAGTGCTGCTGAAATAGTTCTCACCTCGTCATGCTTTTCAGAATCTACTGAGCTTCTGCACAAACAAAGTACTTGAGCCTTTCCATTTTTCATGTTCAGCTGCGATAAGTTATTTGACGTCTGCACCAATCCAGGGATCGTTGGACTCATTCTATAAATACCGTTCGGTACTGCATAAACAGAAGTAATAAACCTCCTAGAAGATTCTACCGATGCTCCTTTGCCTCTGTGCTCGATTGCTTCCGTCTCGAAAACCAAGTTAGGATCTGTGTCTTTATGTTCAGCGATGACTTCGGCCGAAAATATCTCTTTTGCTTTCACAAAAGCTTCAAGGTCTTTTTTTGCTACACCAATGACTGCATTCGACTCTCTCGGAATTGCATTTCGTAAACCACCTCCATTTATTTCAATAATTGAAAAAATAGTTTCCTGCATTAAACCATGCATAAAACGGTTCATCAATTTATTAGCGTTACCTAGACCTTTGATAATATCCATTCCAGAATGACCGCCAGACAACCCTCTTAGAGTTAAATGAATTGTTTCAAAATTTTGATTCATCTCAATTTCATCGTAATACGCCTCTGCCGATACATTTACACCTCCTGCGCAACCAATGGTTAACTCATCATCGTCTTCTGTATCGAGGTTCAATAAAATCTCTCCTTCTAAAAACCCTGCTTTTAATTCAAAAGCACCGGTCATCCCAGTTTCTTCATCTATGGTAAAAAACCCTTCGATCTCAGGATGCTCTATATCAGTAGATTCTAATAATCCCATAATAGAAGCAACTCCTATTCCATTATCGGAACCTAGTGTTGTTCCTTCTGCTTTTACCCAATCACCGTCAACGTACATTTTGATGCCTTCCTTGTCAAAATCAAAAACTGTTTCATTGTTTTTTTGGTGAACCATATCTAAGTGCGACTGAAGTGTGACCTTCTTTCTATTCTCCATTCCAGATGTTGCAGGCTTTGTAATAAGTATGTTACCACATTCATCCGTTTTCGTTGGCAATCCCAATCGCTTTCCAAAGTCTTGCATAAACTGAATGACTCTTTCTTCTTTTTTAGAAGGACGAGGAACAGCGTTTAAGTCGCAGAAATTTTTCCACATTAATTGAGGCTCCAAGGCCGCTACATTTTTTGACATAATATTATGTTTTTTTGATTTTCCAAAGGTAAGCCCTACCGATTAAAACAGAAAGTAAACTAAGGAAGAAATAATTTCAATTTAATTAATTAGTTTAAGAACATGACTGCAAGATTTATTGTTTATGAATCAAGGTGATTAATGAGATCAACCAATTATATTTGTAAAAAATTAAAGAAGCATGCCTAAAATAGTACAAATTACAAGAAGAGAACGCTTTAGCGCAGCTCACAAATTAGCTAGACCCGACTGGAGCGACGAAAAGAACCTTGCAACATTTGGTAAATGTTCTAATCCCAATTGGCATGGCCATAATTATGTGCTTTGGGTTACTGTAAAAGGGACTCCTGAACCATTGACAGGTTATGTTGTTGATTTATCAGCTTTAGGTGATATTATCAAAGACAAGGTTATTCAACATGTTGACCACAAAAATTTAAATGTAGACTGTGAATTCACGAAAGACTTAATGACTTCTACCGAAAATATAGCTACGGCGATATGGGAGCAATTAGAGATTCCTGTAAAAGAGCTTGGCGCTGACCTGCATTGCGTTAAGATTTCTGAGACTGAAAATAATTATGTAGAATATTACGGTTAGTAATAAACCGAAGAGAAGAATTTTAAGAATGGCTGAAGAATTTAAAGAGGGCTACGTTAGATCTGATGATTATAACGACAAGAAAATTGAGAAAATCGCTACCATGTATAGTGGTATTATCTCGGAACTGGGAGAAGATATAAACCGCGAGGGTTTATTGAAAACTCCTGAGAGGGTTGCGAAAGCGATGCAGTATTTAACTCATGGATATGATTTAGATCCTGCGGAAATATTGCGTGGTGCAATGTTTACTGAAGACCACAACCAAATGGTTATCGTAAAAGACATTGAAGTGTACAGTATGTGCGAGCATCATATGCTCCCATTTATGGGCAAGGCTCACATTGCGTACATCCCAAACGGAAAAATTGTTGGGTTAAGCAAACTACCTAGAGTTGTAGATGCTTTTGCTAGAAGGTTACAAGTACAGGAACGTCTAACGGATCAAATTAAGACATGTATTCAAGAAACAATGAATCCTTTGGGAGTTGCTGTAGTAATTGAAGCAAAACACATGTGCATGCAAATGAGGGGAATCCAAAAACAAAATTCCGTTACGACCACTTCTGCTTTTACTGGAGCTTTTGAAAAGGATTCCACAAGAAGAGAGTTCATTCATTTATTGTCAGCAAGACTTTCTTAATTCTGCCAAAATTTCAGCCTTAAGTTGAAGGTACACTTTTTGATAAAGAAAAAGAAAACCAAGATTATGATAGATTATTCAAATAACAACAGCAATCCTGAATATAACGCAGGTCAAGTGCAGGCTCAAGATACAACAAAAAGTTTCTTAGCAAATGTATTTACATACATGTCAGGAGCATTGGCAATTACAGGTTTTTTAGCTTACTGGTTTGGAAATTCACCAGAGCTAATGGCCAATTTGGTAGATCCAATGGGAGGTGCTACTATTTTAGGATATGTAGTTATGTTTGCTCCCTTGGCATTTATTTTAGTGATGTCTTTCGCATTCTCTAAATTGTCGTCGGTTGCTCTGCTTGGTTTATTTGTTTTGTATTCCTCAGTAATGGGAGTTAGCATGAGTTTTATATTTTTAGCATATACTGCTTCAAGTATTGCATCTACCTTTTTTATTACAGCTGCCACTTTTGGAGTAATGGCCGTCTTAGGATATACAACGAAACAAGACTTAACAAAATTTGGATCTATCTTAATTATGGCATTAATTGGAGTCATTATCGCTTCAGTTGTGAACATGTTTTTGGGCAGTAGCATGTTAGATTTAATTATCAGCTGTGCTGGAGTGTTGGTATTCACGGGGCTAACTGCCTATGATGTTCAAAAGTTGAAAAGAATTGGGGCAGGTGTTGAATATGGCTCTGAATCAGCAAATAAGCTAGCAATTATGGGAGCATTGAACCTGTATCTAGACTTTGTAAACTTGTTTATGATGTTGTTAAGATTATTTGGCGACAGGAGATAAATGAAAATAAAAACAACCTAATTTTAATGCCTGGCCTTTTTTTAAAGTCAGGCATTATTACATCAAATATATTATGAAAAAAGCGTACGTTTTTCCAGGTCAAGGAGCCCAATTTGTGGGAATGGGTCAAGATCTTTACGATTCATCAGAAGACGCGAAAGCGTTATTTGAAAAAGCAAATGAGATCTTAGGTTTCAACATCGTAGAAATAATGTTTTCTGGCACCACTGAAGCCTTAAAGCAAACCAAAGTTACTCAGCCTGCTATATTTTTGCACTCTGTTATTTTAGCGAAGGCATTAGGAGACAGTTTTCGACCAAGTATGGCAGCAGGTCATTCTTTAGGAGAATTCTCTGCATTAGTTGCTTGCGGAGCGATGAGTTTTGAAGATGGCTTACGTTTAGTTGCAAAACGAGCGAATGCGATGCAAAAAGCTTGCGAAACTGAGCCTTCAACTATGGCTGCAGTTTTAGGCCTAGAAGATGCTGCTGTGGAACGAATTTGTTCTGAAATAAATGAAGTTGTTGTTGCGGCAAATTACAACTGTCCCGGTCAATTAGTTATTTCAGGTAGCATTGCCGGCGTAGATGAAGCTTGCGAAAAGTTAACTGAAGCAGGAGCTAAACGCGCTATTAAACTGCCTGTGGGTGGAGCATTCCATTCTCCGTTAATGGAGCCTGCTAGAGCAGAATTAGAAGCGGCGATAAAGGAAACTGAAGTTAAATCTCCAGTCTGTCCAATTTATCAAAATGTTGTCGCAAAAGGGGTTACTTCTCCAGATGAAATTAAAGAG